>Ga0123338_10000309_pt1 | contig 50581 bp, 35 predicted proteins | sample grotaG_FD_89793 | JGI IMG/M metagenome (GOLD analysis project Ga0123338, IMG submission 89793) | Glacier valley bacterial and archeal communities from Borup Fiord, Nunavut, Canada, to study Microbial Dark Matter (Phase II) -... | ecosystem: Environmental > Aquatic > Freshwater > Ice > Glacier ... | reverse complement strand
GTGCTCCTGCGGGAAGAACACTTCCTGCCGTGGCCCGTGCTCGGCTCGCCACCGTCGAATCTGCCGCTGTAGCGTACGGACTTGTCCCGGCTCGAATTCGTCTGGCCGCTTCCGGCATAGCTCGTCCATCAACGTCGTCCCGAGCAACTCGCCGTCCTCGTCGCCGCGCAGATGCGGCTCGATCTCGGTAGCCCACACCGCCGCGAACGGATCTGCCCGGGTCCTCCAGGTCCGGGTCGTGGTCGTCGCCGACGGCATCGGACCGTCTTTCCAGGTCCGTGCTGATCGCTCGCTCATTCCGGCTGCCGCAGCCGCTGTCTCGATCGTGTGTCCTTGCATTCGTTTGCTCCTCAGAACGCGGACCTGCTCATCGGTGACCATCCACTTGCACCGCCTCCACCGCGCGGAAGGGTCAAGCTTTTTGCCATCACCGTGGCTGTCCGCTCGTCGACGAACCGGCAAATCTAGTTGTCGTCGACCGGCAAATCTAATTGTCGCTGATCAGGGGGCGTCGGTGTCCGGCTCTCGTCCGCGACGCCCCACGGGGGGCGTCGGTGTCCGGCTTTCGTTCGCGACGTCCCACGTGGGTCGTCGGTGTCCACATCTCGTTCGCGACGCCCCACGGTCGTCTTGTCCGAGATCGATCAAGCCTTGCCCCACGCGGGGCCTCGACTGTCCGAGAATCGTTCGGTCCTGAGCGAGGGTCGTCTCGGGGAAGAATTCTCGGCGTGGCGAGGTTTTACATGCGTGATGACCGAAGCCGAGCTGCTCTCTCACTATGTCGAACGTGGCAGTGTGCCGTGGAACGTCTCGCTCGAAGCAGCGTGGCTCGACTACGAGCTGCGCGCATGGTTCAAGCCACGCTTGCCACTGCGATGGCCCGCCGCGACGGCGGTTTGCAACATCGGGATCGGGGTCGGGCTGTTCGATGACTGGCTCGGTCACGAGCTCGGCGCGCGAATCACGAGCATCGATCGGGACCCTGCGATCTGCAGGACGTTCGTGGCACGGCAACGTCGTGAGCGTCATCCGTATCTCGCGCACGTACGCTGCGGTGATGCGGTGGAGGTGCTGCACACGGCCGAGTTCGACGCGATCACGATCATCGGCTCGACGCTGGCCGAGAGTGATGATCGCGCTGCGCTCGAACGCGCGGCCCTCGGCGCCCTCGTTCCGGGAGGCACGTTGCTCGTCGCGGATGTCGGGAATCACGAACCGCCGCCGGTCGCGGATGACGTGCGCAGACTCGGCGAGATCTGGATCGCGTTTCGCGCACGCATGAAGTGACGTGTCCGACGGTGTTCGGACACCGTCGTCCGTGCGCCGGACGCACCGGACAGATGCGCACGTGGGATCGCGAGGTTGCGGGCTGCACGTGCTGGCGCAGCGGCTGCAAGGTGCCGTCACATGACCGAACGCGCACTGTTTCTCGACACCGATCAATACGAGCTGGTAGCCGACGAAGCTTCCCCGTACGAGACCGCGGAGCTGCCCGAGTGGTGGTCGCCGCAGCGCACCGCGATCGCGCCGCCGGAGAACCTGCGGCTTGCACTCGCGTTCGAACACTTCGAACAAGAGCTCGCGCGGCTCGCATCGCGCTGGGTGCCGACGGCACCGATCCATCGCATCGCGGCGATCGTGGTGGACTTCGAGGGCTTCATGCGGATCCTGCTCGACGATGTCGAGCTCGAACCGATCTGGACGCGGTCGGGAGAGACGAACCTGCTGGTCCACGACACGTACGTGCGGCTGATCTGTGTGGGCGGTGTCCTGCGCGAAGCGATCGAGGGGCACTGGGCGCACGAAGCAGATCTGGTCTCGGCGTACGCGCATGCGGAGGCGGTCCTCGACGCGTTCTCACCGTTCGTCGGGATCTCGGATCGTGCGATGCGGCGGATCTGCCTCGAGGGTGAAACGCTCGATGGTGCGCTGCGCTGGCTCGCGCGCGAGCTGGATGAAGAAGCGGCCGAGCGCGCGCGCCAGGCCGAGGCCTACGTACCGCGCATCGAGCCGCGCGAGGATGATAACTAGTGACGAACCGCGGCGAGCACGTCGGCGAGCCTGCGCCAGCGGGTCTCGGGTACCGGACCTTCACCATCGCCGAGCGCGCGCGCGAGGTCCGGATCGCGATGCACCGCGATGCGATGGCGGCGGGCGAGTCCCACGAGCTGCGTGGCGCGGGCGCGACGACCGACGGCGACACGGGTTGGAATCGGTCGCTTCGTGGCGTTCCACGCGATCGCGATCGCGAGGTCATCGCCCAGGATCACCACCGCGCAGCCCGCGACGGAGGCCGCGAGTGCCGCACCTTCGCTCGCGGTATCGCGCGCGAGTAAGGAGCGTTGGCGTGCCCACCTCGGATCTGCGCTCGTGAGCCGGTCATCTTCGCGCTTCTCTGTCGCGGTCATCGCGAGTGCGTTCGCGAGCTCGACATGGCGCGCGACCGCATCGACGACGCCGATGCCGAGGTACGCGATCGCGAGCGCCGCGAGGAAGCTCGCACCGAGGGCACCGCTGGCGCGTAGCATCTCGCCAGGTGCGAGCTCGAACAGCACCGCGAGGCGGGGCGCGAAGATCCACAGCCAGCCGAAGCCAACCACGCCGAAGACCATGACGGCGGTCAGCTCGAATGCCGTGCTGCGCGTTCGCGCGATTGCACCGCGATCGAGTGCGGGTGCGTTGTCGATCACGCGACGCGGCAGCCACAGCGTGCGGGTCTGGGCGACGTGCGCGGCGATCGCGGCGATCGCGGCGGCCCCGACGAGTGGCAGGGCGATCGCGAGCACGTCCATCACGAGCGCGCGCGCGGCTGGCAAGGTCGCCGTTCCGGTGCACGCCGCGGCGATCGCATCGCCGAGCGTGAACCGTCCGACCGTCACGACGACCGCGATCGCCGCGCACGCGAGGCCTGCAACGAGCATCGGGCTCGCCGCAGTCATGCCCGCCTGCCGGGCGAGTGCGATTCGTCGTGCGGATGGCGGGAAGGGCTTTTCGCTCACGGCTGGACCGATCCAGCGGGCAGGGTGGGTCGAGCATGGCGCCGCGCACGAGCCGGGCTCAGCACCTCAGCCACCTCCACGTGCCGCAGCAACACGTGGCCGACCGCGAGCCGGTGGGTCGTCGGTGGAAGCGGCGTGTTCCTCACGGTGTCGTCACATCCTACTGCGACCGAGAGATGTCCGATGGCGGTGCTAGGCTGCTTCGCCGTGACGATTGCCCCGCGTGCAGATCTCGCTGCCGGTTCACCGGCGGAGTCGCAGATGTCCGCGGCGCTACATACGGTCGAGGTCATCGTCACGCTCGCGGCGCCGGGGCTCTATCACTATGGAGTGCCGGCGCGGTTCCGTGCGCGCGCGCGGGTCGGTGCGCGCGTGATGGTGCGGTTCGGCGGCAAGCCCGTGATGGGAGTGATCGCGCAGGTCGGCACGCCGGTGCCACCCGAGATCAAGAAGCTGCTCGATCTGACCGATGTGGTCGACGACGAGCCCGCCCTCTCGGCGGAGCTCGTCGAGCTGTGTCAGTGGATCGCCGGCTACTACGAGGCGCCTCCGGGGGAAGTCATCAAGGCGGCCCTGCCGGCCGGTAGCGGGATCAAGGCGCATCGCGTGCTCGCGTTGACCGAGGCCGGTGAAGCGGCGCTCGAGAGTGCGCTGCCACCGAAACCGCGCGCACTCCTGGGCCGCCTCGAAGCGGGTCCGGTCGCGAGCGCGGGCATGAGTCCAACGCTCAAGCGGGGCTACGTGCCGCTGATCGAGCAGGGCCTGGTCGTCGAGGTCGAGGAACGTGAAGCGGCACGCGCGCGGCTCAAGCAGGAGCGCATCGTCGAGCTCGCGGTGCCGATCGAAGAGGCCCGTGAAGCCGCGAAGCGTGCGAAGAAGCGGCTCGCGATCGTCGACGCGCTCGCCGCGGGGCCGACCGTGATCGCCGCGCTCGACGTTCCGAATCCCGGCCCCGCGGTGCGCGAGCTCGAGAAGGCCGGCATCGTGCGCACCAGCGAACGCGAATCCGTGCTCGACGCCGCTCCGATCTCCGATGCCCTCGCGCCCACCACGATCCCCACGCCCACGGTCGAGCAAGAGGTCGCGATCGCGGCGATCATCAAGGCGATCCACGAGCCCGCCGCGTTCGTGCCGTTCCTCCTCCACGGCGTGACAGGAAGTGGCAAGACCGAGGTCTACCTGCGCGTGATCGCGGATGCGCTCGAGCTCGGCAAGACCGCGCTCGTGTTGGTGCCCGAAATCTCGCTGACGCCGCAGCTCGCGGCGCGGTTTCGTGCACGGTTCGGCGATCTCGTCGCGATCCTTCACTCCGGCCTGACCGAGCAAGCGCGGCTCGGCGAGTGGTCTCGCCTCCGCCGTGGCCAGGCGCGGATCGCGGTCGGTGCGCGCTCGGCGGTGTTCGCGCCGGTCGAGAACCTCGGCGTGATCGTCGTCGACGAAGAGCACGACAGTTCGTTCAAGCAAGAAGAAGGCGTGCGCTATCACGCGCGGGATGTCGCGCTCGTCCGTGCGCAACGCGCCGGTGCGGTCTGCGTCCTGGGCTCGGCGACGCCGAGCCTCGAGAGCTACGCGCACGCCGAGCGCGGTCAGTATCAGCTGCTCACGCTGACCGTGCGGCCCACATCGCAGGCGATGCCCACCGTCGAGGTCGTCGACCTTCGCGTTCACATTCCCGACGGCGATGCGATGCTCTCAGCACCTTTACGCGCCGCGATCATCGAAACCCTCGCGGCTGGCGATCAGGCGATCCTGTTTCTCAACCGGCGAGGCTTCGCGACGTTCGTGCTGTGTCGCGCGTGCGGTCACTCGTTCCGCTGCATCAACTGCTCGGTCTCGCAGACCTACCACCGCTCCACCGATCGCCTGACGTGCCACTACTGCGGTCGCGTCGACCCCATCCCGGAGCAATGCCCCGAGTGCAAAGGCCGCGACACGATCGTGCGCAAAGGCCTCGGCACCGAAAAGATCGCCGAATCGGTTGCTGCGGAATTCCCGACCGCGCGGGTCGCGCGCCTCGATCGTGATGTCGCGAGTGGCGCGAAGGCCGAGGTCGTGCTGTCGCGTGTCGCTCGCCGCGAGATCGATATCCTCGTCGGCACCCAGATGGTCGCGAAGGGGCACGATTTCCCGGGGGTCACGCTTGTCGGCGTGTTGTGCGCGGATACAGGGCTCGATCTCCCCGATTTCCGCGCGAGCGAGCGCACGTTCCAGCTCCTCGCGCAGGTCGCCGGTCGGGCAGGCCGTGGCGAGCGCGCGGGGCGCGTGATCGTCCAGACCTATCGGCCGGGCGCCGCAGCCGTCGTCGCGGCTGCGGCGCACGATTATTTGATGTTTTATCGCGCCGAGTCTTTGTCCCGCGCCGACCTTCGCTATCCGCCACACGGCCGCTTGATCGTGGTGAGGATCGACGGACCGAACGAGCACGCGGTCGCAGGCGCCGCGCGCAAGCTCGCCGAGGTTGCCGAGACCGCGAACAAGCACGCCGAGATCGCGGGTGCGGTCGAAATCTTGGGGCCCGTGCCGGCGCCGATCGAGCGGTTGCGCAATCGGACGCGCTGGCAGATCTGGCTGCGAAGCACAGATCGGACGGCGCTGCGACGGGTCGCGCGAACCGTCGCGAATCAGGAGGCGTTCACGGGCGTGCGCGTGCTGCTCGACGTCGATCCGATGTCGTCGCTGTAGCTGGGCTGGTGCTCAGCGCACGACGGAGGCTGGCACGCAGACCACGGCGACGCCCGGAAGCTCCGCTTCGGAGATGCCGATGCGTGAACATCGACTTGCTCCCGAAATCACGACGAATACACGGACGTCGCGCGCCCAGCCACTAGGAGCTAGCTGTGCGACACTACGGCGGCTTCCCGTGAGCTCCGCTGCCTCGAGCGTATTGATCGTCGCCGATCCGGAGCGGATCAGCGAGCTCGCGAGTGCGCTCGCCGAGCCGCTGGAGTGTGGCCCGGTCGAGGTGCTGCTCAGTCACGGTGGGGACGACACGATCGACATCTTCCACGCGCGCACGCCACCCGTGGTCTTGATCACCGCGAGCCTTGAGATGGGCGACGCGACCTCGCTGATCGACACGCTGCGTGGCATGGTGCCGCGCGCGAACGTCGCGTTCATCGTGGTCGGCGACGATATCGGACCGATCCGCACCGCGCTCGACGCGATGGAGATGCAGCCCGATCGATTCATCACGCGACCGATGAACGAGAAGGCCGTACGGTTTGCCGTGCTCGGCGCGCTCGAAGCCGTTGCCCTGCGCACCACGCGCCCTGCTATCGCGCGGACCAAGACCACGCACGGCACGGGTATCGGCATGAGCGTGCCCGAGAACGTCGACGAGCCGACCGCTTCCGCGCAGCGCGCGACCTTGCGCGCGCGGTGGGAAGCGCTCGCCGATTTGATCGGTGGCGATGCCGCGGCCGGTGAAGAAGGCGAGATCATTGAGGATCGCTCCGGTGGCGAAGCAGCCCCGTTGCCGCCGCCGATCCAGATCTTTCCGCGCGGCGATTACGAACCGTTCGTGCCGGCGCACGCGTGGCGACCTGGTTCGACGGCGGTGCCGGAGCGCGAGCCCACGCTGATCATTCGTGGTCCGGATGAAGTGCCGCCCGCAGACCCGCCGGAGTTAACGTCACCGGATGTCGAACCGACGCGCCCGCGAATTCTGACCGACACGATCGCGTGTTCTCGTACGAAGAGCGAGCCGCCGCCGCGCAACGTCGACCTCACCGAACGTGGGGAGGATGATCCATGGTCCGCGCCAATTCCGCTCGCAGAGCTCGTCGATCGCTCGGACCGCAGCGACCGGATCGCTCGCATCTCGCCGGCGGATATCGACGATAGCCCGCTCGGCCTCGATGATTTCGCGGACGAGTTGATGGTTCGCAGTGGCATGCAGACGCCGCCACCCTCGACCGACGACGACGACGACGATCCCCCGGAGCACGACGATCCGGAGATCGTCGTGCCGACGCGCTTGCCCGCGCCTCCGGAAGTGTCCGACGAGGTGCGTGGTGGCGGCGGTCGCGATTTCGCGAGGCAGCTGCGCGCGAAGATGTCGATGATGGCACAGCGGCTGTTCGCGGGCGATAGCCAGTCGTCGCAAGGCGTCGACTTGCGGCCGCGTCACGATCACAAGACCGAGATCGATCTCGCCGAGCTCGGTGAAGAAGCGCCGCTCACGTCGCGCGGGGTCACCGAGATCGAGCGTGGCATGGTGTTCGCCGATGCGCGCGAGCTGGCCACGTCGCCGGGGTCTTGGGACACGCAGGTTCGCGAGCGTGGTTTGCCGGATTCTGGCGAGATCGTGCGTGGCGTCTCGGATGTCGCGCTCTTGCTCGCGAAGTTGTTCGCGTCGAGTGCGACTGGGCGGATCAGATTTCGTCGCTCGCCCGATGAAGTCGAGAAGATCGTGTTCTTCGATGCGGGCCGCCCGGTGTTCGCGTCATCGAGCGAGCCCGGCGATCGCATGGGCGAATTGCTCGTGCGCGAGGGCAAGATCACGCTCGCGCAGTACGAGCGCTGTCAGATCCAGGTCGCGCAATCGGGTCGCCGCATGGGCGAGATCCTGGTCGATTTTGGCTATCTCAAACGCCGCGAGCTGCTGCCGGCCGTGCGTCGCCACGTCGAGGACATCGTATACTCCCTGTTCGGTTGGGATCGCGGTCACTATCTGATCACGATCGATCAAGTGCCTTCGAGCGAGCGCATTCGGATGTCGCGGCATCCTGCGGCGTTGATCCTCGAGGGCATCCGGCGCAAGCTCGATCGCGCGACGCTCGAGCGCTTCGTCGGTCCGGCGTCCACCGTGATCGAGGTGCGCGATCGCGAGCGGCTCGGCGGCATCATCAACGTCGCGGACCTCGCGGCCGAAGAGCGCGCCGCGCTCGCCGCCTTCGACGGCCAGGCGGATCTCGCGCAGGTCGCGCGCGCGGCTGGCGTCGATGTCGTCGATATCTTGCCGCTCGCCTGGGGCTTGGTCGTGCTCGGGCTCGCGCTCGCGCGTCGCGCCGATGCAGGGCTCGAAGAATCGACCGCGCTCGTCGGCGAAACGGATCTCGCGATCGATCGCGAGCGCGTGCGTGCGCGCTGGGAGCTCGTCATCGAGGCCGATTACTTCGCGTTACTCGGCGTGCGTCGCGATGCGACCGCGTTCGAGATTCGCCGCGCGTACCAATCGGCGCGCCGCGATTTCGCCTCCGATTGTTTTCCGGCCGATCTGCGCCGCGAGCTCGCGCGTGAGCTCGACGACATCGCGACGGTCCTCGATGAAGCCTTCCGCGTGCTGCGCGACGATCGCTTGCGCGTGACGTACCTCTCCAACCTGGTGGAATGATATGCGCCTCGCTTTCCTGGGCTCTCCCGACATCGCTGCTGTGTGCCTCCGCGCCGTCGCGAAGGTTCACGATGTCGTGCTCGTTGTCTCGCAGCCCGACAAGCCAGCGGGGCGGGGCGGTGAGCTCCGCGCGCCAGCGGTGAAGGTCGCCGCGGAGGGGCTCGGCTTGCCGGTCATCCAACCGAAGTCGGCGCGCACGGGCGAGCTCGAGCAGGCGTTGAAGGCGTGTGGTGCCGAGCTCGCGGTCGTCGTCGCGTACGGCAAGATCTTGCCGAAGGCGGTACTCGAGGCCGTTTCGCGCGGCTGCATCAACGTCCACGCGTCGGTGTTGCCGAAGTATCGCGGCGCCGCGCCCGTGCAGTGGGCCGTGATCAATGCCGAGCAGGAATCCGGCGTTTCGATCATGCAGCTCGACGAGGGCATGGACACCGGGCCGGTGATGCTCGAGCGTCGCGTCGCGCTGGGCGCCGAGGAGACCTCGGGTGAGCTGCTCGTGCGGCTCGCACCGATCGGCGCCCAAGCCTTGCTCGAAGCTGTCGCCGCGATCTCCGATGGCACCGCGAAGGCGGTCGCTCAAGACCACGGGCACGCGAGCCACGCGCCGATGCTCGCGAAGACCGATGGTGCGATCGACTTCACGCAAGAGGTCAGCCTCGTCGCCGCGCGGATCCGGGGGGTCGATCCGTGGCCGGGTGCCTATGCGATGCTGCGTGGCCAACCGATCAAGTTGTTCCGCGCGCGGGTCACCGACGCCACCGCCGGTCGGGGCGTCGGCACGGTGATCGACATCGACAAGAAGGGCCTTCATGTTTCGGGGCACGGCGGCGTCGTCGCGATCCGCGAGGTTCAAGCGGCGGGTCGCAAGCGGATGGCCGCGCACGAGTTCGCCGCAGGTCGCGGCATCGCGATCGGCGACAAGCTCGAAAAGCCCGAAGCGCCGAAACCATGAATGCCCGCGAGCTCGCGCGCCGCGTTCTCGAACGCATCGAGCGTGATCGAGCGTGGGCCACGCCCGCGCTCGATGGCGAGCTCGCACGCGCGAACCTCGAGGATCGCGATCGCCGGCTCGCCTCGGAGCTGGTGTACGGCGTGCTGCGCCATCGCACGCGCCTCGATCGCTCGTTTGCCGCGTTCGCGGATCTCAAGCAGACACCGCTTCGCGTCGTGATCGCGCTGCGCGTGGCCGCCTATCAGCTGTTGTTCCTGGATCGCGTCCCCGCGTACGCCGCCGTCGACGATGCGGTCGCCGCGGCGCGGGCCTCCGGTGGCCCGAAGATGGCCGGGTTCGCGAACGCGGTGCTGCGCAAGCTGGGACCGGGCAAAGAGCCGACGCTGCCCGGCGAGTTGCTCGCGCGCCTCGCGATCGAGTTCTCTTTGCCGAAATGGATCCTCGACGAGCTCGTTGCCGCGGATCCCGACAACGTGGCTGCGCACGCCTCGGCGTTCGCTACCTCGGCGCCACTCGTCGCGCGCGCGAATGCTCGCCGCACCACGCGCGAGCAGCTGATCGCCGCGCTCGAAGAAGCGGGCCTCACCGCAAGCCCGGTCGATATCGCGCCGGGCACACCGCAAGCGTTCGAGATCGACAACCTCGGCGATCCGGCGCGCAACGCTGCGTTTGTCGCCGGCGAGTGGACCGTCCAGGATCCCGGTGCGCAGCTCGTGGCGCACCTCGCCGCGCCGCGCGCCGGCATGAAGATCCTCGATGCGTGTGCTGGGGTCGGCGGCAAGTCCACTCACCTCGCGGAGCTCTCGGGTGACGCCGCGCATATCGATGCCGCTGATCGGTCCGAGACCAAGCTCGGCCTCGCGGCCCAGACCGCGAAGCGGCTCGGGCTCACGAGCTTGCATTCGCACGTCTGCGATCTCACCGATCCAAAAGCCCCACTCGCGTACGACTACGATCTCGTGGTCCTCGATGCACCGTGCTCTGGCCTCGGCGTGCTGCGCCGCCACCCCGATGCGAAGTGGCGCTTGATCCCGGCCGATGTGCCGCGCCTCGCACTCGTCCAGGCCGAACTGCTCGATGCCGTCGTCTCGCGACTCGCGCCGACCGGCACGTTGATCTACTCGGTGTGCACGTTCACGCGCGCCGAAGGACCCGATCAAGCCCGCGCGTTCGCGGAGCGCAGCGGCCTGCGGCTCGTCGAGGATCACCGCACCTGGCCACCGGGCGCCGACGCGTTCTACCTCGCGAAGTTTCAGCGCGAGTGAATAACCGTCCCTCGTCGTGCCGGCACATTCAGGCACTTGCGAGGCGTAACGTGGCGACTGAGTTGCCGTCCCTATTTCTGGGCGGCTTGACCGCGCTGGCGAAGCTCCGCGATCGTCGCCGCGTAGTCTTTCGTGCCGAACACGCCCGAGCCACTGACGACGACGTTCGCACCGGCCGCGATGACCTCGGCGATGTTGTCGATCTTGATGCCGCCATCGACCTCGATCTCGACGTCGTAGCCCTTGCGATCGATCATCGCGCGGAGCTCTACGATCTTCTCGAGCGCGCTCGGGATGAAGCTCTGCCCGCCGAAGCCGGGGTTGACCGACATGATCAAGACCTGCGCGACATCGCGCAGCACCCATTCGACCGCTTCGACCGGCGTGTGCGGGTTCAAGACGACGCATGGCTTTTTGCCGAGCTCGCGGATCTGATGGATGGTGCGATGGAGGTGCGGACACGCTTCGACGTGGACGCCGATGATGTCGGCGCCGGCCTTCGCGTAAGCGGCGACCCAGCGCTCGGCGTCTTCGATCATGAGATGCACGTCGAGGGGGAGCTTCGTCGCGCGGCGCACGGCCTCCACGACGATCGGCCCGATCGTCATATTCGGCACGAAGTGGCCATCCATCACGTCGACGTGGACGTAGTCCGCAGTCGAGATCGCCTGGATCTCCTCGGCGAGCTTGCCGAAATCAGCGGACAGGATCGATGGTGCGATGCGAACGGGGTGCACGCGGCGAAGCTATCACGGCACCGGTACGACTTCGACGGCGCCGTTCGAAGCGAGGCACGCCAAGCGTCGTCGGTCGCGCGAGAAGGCGAGCGCGACCAGATCGGGCAACTCGGATTCGAGCGTCTGCGTGTCCAGCACGCCGACGATCTCGGCGCCCTTCACGCCGCTCTCGAGGTAGTCGAACTGCAAGCGCCCGCGCGCACCCGGCAGCGGTACGCGATGCGCGTACGCGACGAGGTTGCCGCGATATTCGATCGCCACGGCGGTCGCTCCGCCGGTGCGGGTGCGCGGATAGCGATCACCGCCTTTGATGCGAAGAACCCCGAGCGCGGGGACGCCGTCCTCGGGGATCGCCTGTGCGAGTCGTTTGCCCGCGTGATCGAACGCCAACCCGACGGGTGCGAGTCGGTGCAACGGTTGCGATTGCCACGAACGTTCGAGCACGGTGTGGCTCTCGAGATCGAAAACCGCGAAGCCGCGCCCGGGTTGCTCGGTCTCGTACGCGATCGCGAGGCGCGCACCGTCGCCCGAAATCTCCATCGTCGCGCCACTGTGGTCGAGCGTCACGCCGTCGAGGCGCGGTCGGAACGTCGGGCCGGCAAGGTCGACCACGACGATCGCTCCGAAGTGGAGTGCCACGAACTTCGTGCCATCGGCCGCCAGCGCTGCTCGCTCGATCTGTTCGGAGCTCGTGCGGTACTCGACCCGCTTGCCATCGCGAAACCAGCTCAACCCGGCGTTGCTATCGAGCCCGAGGATCGGTCCATCGGTGAGCCATCGCGCGTCGAGCCACGGTGCGGTCCCCGCGATGTGTTGCTGTGCCGGGCCACGATGAATCGTGAGCGCACCGTTCTGCACGGTGAGGAGGGCCGAATCGAGTGGATCCCACTCGATCCTCACGGAGTCGGCACGATCTCGATCGCGCCTGTCGAGGCGAGGCACGCGAGCTGGCGGCTATCGCGCGAGAAGGCGAGGGCGACGATGTCGGGCAGCGCGGGCTCGATCGAGAGGCTGTCGATCACGTCGACGGTGGCGCCGCCTGCAGGCTCGGGTGAGAGATAGTCGATCCGCAGCCGGCCGCGCGCGCCTTCGGGTGGCCTGGCGTACGCGTACGCCGCGAGTTGACCACCGCGATCGAGCGCGACGGCATTCGCACCTCCCGGCACGGACTTCACAAGGTCGCGATCCTCGACATCGAGCCGCGTGACGCCCCAGCTCGGCACCGCATCCGGCACCGCGTGCGCGATCCGGGTACCGGCTTGGTCGAACGCGAACAGCTGCGGTGCATTCGCTCGACCTTGTTGATTTGGTATCGGCCGGATCCCGTGGGGCATCACGACCGGACGTTTCTCCTCGAGCTTCACGGTCGAGCGCTGCAAGAACTGGTCGGTCGCGAGCTCGATCACGATCCAGGCACGCGAGCTCTGGGTGTAGCCGATCGCGACGAGCCGACCATCAGACGACATTTCGATGCCGACCTTGGCCGATTGGGTGCGCTCGCCCAGCAAGACGCCAAAGCTCTGCGCGTGCAGCGTCCAGATCCGCTCGGGCCTCTCGCCGCGGAGCTGGACCGCGAACACTTCGCCCTCGGAGAGCGCGACGTAGCGATCGCCATCGCCGGACATGCTCGCCGCTAGCGGCAGCCGACTCGCATCGATCCGGAAGTGCGTTTGCTCGACGAGCTCACCATCGCGCTTGAACGTGATCGATCCCCGATCATCGAGCACGATGATCCGACCGTCATCGCAAAACCGCACATCGTAGATCCGCTCCGACGCGAGCTCGCGGCGCGCGCGACCTTCGGCGTCGTGCAACTGGACGAGGCGATCGCGGTAGCTGACGAGCCCGCTATCACCCGGCGCCCAGTCGAGGCGGGGAGGAGACCGAATGGCCATGTGGCCTGCTCAGTATCCGCCGAAAAGATCGGTCAGCGGAACGTCGAGCGCGGTCGCAACTTTGAAGAGGCTGGAAACCGAGGCGCTCGATTCGGCGCGTTCGATCTGCGAGAGCAGCGAGACCGAGAGGTTTGTACGTCGTGCCATCTGCTTGAGCGTGAGCCCACGCGCCTTGCGAAGATCGCGAATCTGGCGACCGATCGCAGCGTGAAGCTCGTCCTCGCGGCGCAGGACGAGGCCCTTCTTCTTCGCGATCCGCGCGATCACGTCGCGGAACTCCACGGGCGTGAATGGCTTGTAGATGTAGGCCGAAACCTCGTGCTGGATCGACGCGGTCGCCGTGTCGAGCGTGGGATAGCCCGTGAGGATGATCACCGCGATGTCGTCGTCGGCGGCTCGAATCTGCGCGAGCAGATCGAGACCCGAGACCTTCGGCATCATCAGGTCGAGCACGACGAGGTGAAACACCTCGTCGCGAATGCGCTCGACCGCGATGCTCGGATCCGCCAGTGTCGTGACCTCGAAGCCCTCGGCTCCGAGAAAATCTTGGAGGTATTCCAAGATGTCGGGATCGTCATCAATGACGAGCACCGATAACTTTGCCGATGTACGAAGAGCCGCCCCAGCTACCACCGGGGGAATCTATCGCAGAAAGTGTGGTCGGGGCGACAGGATTTGAACCTGCGACCCCTTGGTCCCGAACCAAGTGCGCTACCAGGCTGCGCTACGCCCCGACAAGGCAGCGCGTTAGTTACCTTGTCGCAATTCGGCTGTCAACGGCGGAGCGCGGGGAGCGCAATATGGATGCCGAACTCGGCAAACGTTCCGAGCGATTGCAGGGTTCCCACCCTCGCAAATGGGGTCACGCCGAGGAAGGCCCAGATCCCGACCGACCCTCCAACTAAAGGATGGGAGAGATCGGCAACCTCCATGATCGGACCGACCGAGAGTCCGATCGTGTGCTCGAGGATGGGTGTTCCGAACATCGCGTCGACCCAAAAACGTCCACCGCTATGCTCCGTCCACCGGCTCGCACCCACGCTGAAGCCGAGCGCCGAGATCACCTCGTGCTCGCGAACCCGAACGAGCGACGCGTCGACCCCGAACGCCGTATCCCACTGCGACTCGACGTAGCCGGCGACGCCGCTCGGCCCCAACCACAAGTAGGTACCATCGAGATTGGACGATTCGCGGAACACCAGGTTCGGCGCATTCGTCCGCGGTGGCGCGTCGAGCGCGGTTTCGGTCGGCACCAAGTCCAGCGGGCCCAGAGGATTTCCCTCGCTGAGACGTCCTGACGAGCACACGCAAATCATGATCTGCACTGCCTGCGACAACAAACCCTGGCCGGGCGTTCCTATCGCAACACGCGGCTCTCTCATGCTGGTAATATTTGCCACGAAGCCGAGCGGGGACCGGTCGGGCTCGTAGTTTGTTTTGTCGACATGGTTCTCGGCTCCCCTCGGCGCGTGATGTCAAATTTGGCTATCCAGCACAACGCCCTCGGCGGAAGCGGAATGGGTCCGGGCGGCGCCCAAGGCCACGCTCCGATCATACCACCCGGTCTGGAGAACGACTTCGGGCTGATCCGCAACCTGCCGATCTTCGAGGGCGTGCCGAATCAAGACCTGATCGCGGCGATGCAGCAGGGTGGCCTCGTGCCCCGGCATCTCGAGCGCGACATGTTCGTGCTCGATCCGATCGGGCTCGCGAACGGTCAACCTGCGCCGGTAATCTACATCGCGCGGGGGCAGGTCTCGGCGGCCGTCTTCAACCGAGACGTGTTGTCGGAGCGCCGCGCCGCGCAGGTCGCACACGAGCAGGCTTCGACCGAAGAGCTCGAAGAAGAGTCGTTGATCAAGCCGGCGCCACTCGCGCGCGTCGCGCTCAAGAACGTCGCCTTGTTCATCGAAGGCGACCTGTTCAACTCCGGTGCGCTGTCGGCAGCGACGAGCCAGCCGATCGCGTTCTACACCGCCGCACCGTCGGTGCTGATCTCGCTCGATCACCGCTGGATCGCGGAGCTCGCGGTTCGCCATCCGCCGTTCGAAGCGCGGTTGCGCCGCGCCCTCTCGGTCTCGCGCGAACGCCTCGCGTGGGTCTCGGGCGTGAAGCAGGAGCTGCTCGATTTCTTCATCCGCCAGGGCATCAGCGTCGCTGGCGAGATGGTGCGCGTCCGTCAGCTCGAGCTCTGCATCGATTGCAAGCTGTGCGAGGAAGCGTGCGAGGAGCGCTACGGCGCGCGGCGGCTCACGCTCGGTGGGTACCAGCTCGGCATGCTGGACTTCATCTATACGTGCCGGACCTGCACCGATCAGCGGTGCATCGATCCATGCGCCTACGACTCGATCAAGTTCGACGAGATCAAGAAGGAAGTTGTCATCAACGAGTCGACGTGCACCGGGTGCACCGCATGCGCGCAGTCGTGCCCGTACGGCGCGATCGACATGGTCGACGTCGAGCCCGATGCGCCGCTGTTCAAAAAAGGCTTCAAGCATCGCCTCGAGCAGAAGGATTCGCTCAAGTTCGGGCCCGGCACCGGTCGCATCGCGCGTACCCGCCGGATCGCGAACAAGTGCGATCACTGCATCGCGTATGGCGATCAAGCGTGCGTCTCCGCGTGCCCGACCGGCTCGCTGATCGAGATTAACACCTATGATCTGTTCCGCGAGCGCTCGCCGGCGATGGCGCTGCTCGGGCGGACCGGGTTCGATACCGATCTGACGAAGAAGGATCGCAAAGAGGTCCTGCCGGTGCTGCCGTTCACCGAGGGTCTCGACGTCCATTCGGGTGGGCTCGCGAAGGTGAAGCGCGGCCGTTATGCGCCGCTCGTGATGTGGCTGATCGGGCTCCTCACGTTCGTGCTCGCGCTCGGCGAAGCGTTGCTGCGCTGGAAGGCGCCGGCGATGTCGTATCAGTACAGCCAGCTCAAGAATCTCCCTGAATTTGCCGGGCTCGATCAAGCCGGCATCATCGAGAAGGTCGTCTATCGCCCGGGTCCCGGGCTCTCGGTCTACTGCGGCCTCGTCGGCACCGGCCTGATGGTCATCGCGGCGATCTATCCGGTGTTCCGGCGCGTCAAGATGTTCCGGTGGTTCGCGTCAAATACGATGTGGTTCGACTTCCACATGATGGCTGGCACGGTCGGCCCGATGTTCGTGATCCTGCACTCCGCGATCAAGCTCGACACCTGGGTGTCGGCGGCGTTCTGGTCGATGATCATCGTCGTCATCTCGGGTGTGCTCGGTCGCTATCTCTACACGCTCGTACCGGCGCTCTCGTCGGGCGTCGAGCTCGAGGAGCTCGATCACGAGCGCGCGTTTCAGGCCGCGCGCCCGCACTATCCCGCGCCGATGTCGGAGATCGATCGCGAGCTCGGCGAGCAACGTGCAAAGGCGCAAGCGGTCGCGCAATCGCCGAGCCTCCTGGTCGCGATGTGGTGGTTGATCTTCCAGGACATCGGCAAGATTCCGCGCACGCTCCAGCGTCGCAGCCGGCTCAAGCAGATGGGCGTCGACCGCAAGGCGAGGGCGGACCTCGCGCGCCGCGCGGGTCGCATGATCGTGATCGCCCGGCGGCAAGTTGTCGCACCGAAGGCGCAGCTGCTCCTGCACTCCTGGAAGAAGGTCCACGTGCCGTTCACGGTGATCCTCACGGGATTTGCAGTGTTCCATATTTACGAAGCATGGTCGCGTGCCTGGTAAACTCCTCGTGACGATGGGGAAGTCGGCACATCGCGTGGCCGCGTTCGTGATCGCGCTGCTGGTCACGTGCTTTGCGTCGCGCGCGATCGCAGACGATTTCTTCAGCTCCAAGCCGGGCGACCTGACCTCGAGCCACGGCGCGCTCGATGACCCGCAGCATTGCAATGACTGCCACCTCAACGGCACCAAGGATCTGTCGAACGACAAGTGTCTCGGCTGCCACGATCACAACAACCTCAAAGGTCGCATCGAGAGCGGTAAGGGCTTTCACTCCTCGACGCTCGTGAAGGGCAAGAAGTGCGAGACCTGCCATATCGAGCACAAGGGGCGCTCGTTCGACATCATGGGATGGAAGAACATCCCCGGTGGGCAGAAGACCTTCGATCACCAGCTCACCGGCTGGCGCTTGAACGGCAAGCACGCCACCACGGATTGCGACGACTGCCACAAGAACCACGACAAGCAGGGCTTGAAGACGTACATGGGCACGGACCGCCTGTGCGGCACGTGTCACCTCAAGGAGCAGCCGCACAAGTTCGAGGCGTCCGAGAAGGACAAGCTCGCGTGCGAGCGCTGCCACGGCGAGTCGGTATGGAAGCCGGCCAAGCCACTCTCGCAGCAGAAGTTCGACCATGACGATCGCAAGGACGCCCTGATGCCGCTGCTCGGCTCGCACAAGGATGTCGCGTGCAGCAAGTGCCATCCGAAGAGCGTGTTCAACCTGCCGTTTCCGAAGGTCGATAACTGCGGCAACGCGGGCTGTCACAACAGCCCACACGACGGACACTTGTTCGGCAAGAGGGATTGCGAGTGGTGCCACTCGCCGACATTCAAGACGCTCAAGCAGCAGAACTTCGATCACACCGAGAAGAGCAAGTTCGATCTCGGTCCCGCGCACCGCAAGATCAAGTGTTACGACTGCCACACCAAGGCGATAGGTGAGGGCAAGCCCACGAGTGCTTGCGAGACCTGTCATGCGAAGGACTCGCATCATCAGGATCGGTTCTCGGAGTTCGGCTCGCCGCCGCGCTGCGGAACGTGTCACCCCTCCGGCGGTCCGAAGTTCACGCCGACCGCGTTCAATCACACAACACGCTCGCGCTTCAAGCTCGAGTTCAAGCACGTCGAGGTCAGCTGTCGTGGGTGCCACCGTGGCTCGGGCCCGGCGGACTTCGAAGATTTCCGGACCCTGATCGACAAACAGGGCAAGGCTGACTGCATGGGTTGCCACGCGCACAAGAAGGCGCACGCCGACGACAAGCACCCGGCGGGCCGCTACAAGAGCTCGCAGTGCCTGCAGTGCCACATGCACCCGGGCGATCCGACGGTCTCGAAGAACAACAAGATGACCGAGACCGCCCACGGCAAGGACGGTTCGTTCCCGCTCGTCATGGGCCACGCGAAGGTGCCGTGCGCGGACTGCCACACCGGACGGGACAAGAGCAACAAGACCTCGTTCAGCGCGCTCGAATCGAACTGCAACGCGAACGGCAAGTGCCACGAGGATTCACTCCATCAGGGCACGCTCGGCGCGAACTGCAACAACTGTCATATCCCCGGCTCGTGGGTGAAGCTCAACTTCAACCACAACGAACCGTTCCCCGAGGACGCCAAGGGCGAGGTCACGCAGTTCCAGCTCAAGGGCGAGCACCTGAAGAACAAGTGCGTCGACTGCCACACCAAGGATCGCAAATTCGCCGAGACCCACGCGACCTGCGCGGCCGAGGGCTGCCATCAGGACGACGATGCGCACAAGGGCCGGCTCGGCGCCAAGTGCGAGCAGTGTCACAAGGAGACCGGCGACAACATCTTCAACCACAACACGATGTCCAAGTTCCATCTCGACGGGAAGCATCTCGAGGTCCGGTGCGCGGACTGTCATCCGTCGATCACGTTCAAGCCACGCCCGTCGAACTGCTTCGGCTGCCATCCCGAACCGAAGGTGCACAAGGGTCAGTACGGCACGCAGTGCGAGCAGTGCCACTCGACCAAGACGTTCGAGGACATAAGGCCGCTCCACGATGTCGGCGATTTCTCGCTCAAGGGCATGCACGACAACATCGCGTGCGAGCGCTGCCACAAGGACACTCGTCCGCTCGCAGGCTCCGGCAACTTCTGCTTGAACTGCCACCGCCAAGACGACGTCCACAACAACTCGTTGTCGCCGCGGTGCGGCGAGTGCCACACGCAGTGGTCGTTCGCGCCCGCTCGCTTCGATCACACCCGCGTCGGCTGCAGCCTCACGGGCGTGCACAAGACACTCGCGTGCTTCGATTGCCACAAGAACGGCAACTTCGCGGGCATCTCGCCGCGGTGTGCGAGCTGCCACGTCTACGATGCATTCCGCGCGAACGGCTTTACCCCCGAAGCGGGTACGTCGCACGCCCAAGAAACCACCTGCGCACGTTGCCACAATATGAATACGTGGCTCGGCGCGGTCGTCGGTGGTTCGGCGGTCGGCTCGGGGCTCCGAGAGTCGGTGTGCCGGTGAAGCAGGCGTCGTGGCTCGCACTCGCGCTGATCGCGACGCTGCCGCTCGTCGCCACGCCGGCATGGGCGAAAAAAGACCCAAAAAAAGCCGCGCCGAAACCGGCCGCTAAAGCCGAGAAGTCCGACGACGATGCGGACGACGACGATGCCGACAAGAAGCCTGCGGCCAAGGCTGAAAAATCCGACAAATCCGAGAAGTCCGACAACGACGACGACGGCGACAAGAGGGCGCCGGCCAAAGCCAAAGCCAAGGCCAACGCCAAGGCCAACGCCAAGTCCGACGACGACGAGACGTCGGACAACGATGACGACAGTGGTGGTGGCTTCTCGGGCAAAGCGAAGCAGCCGACAATAGATTCGAGCGAGCCGCCGATGGTCAAGCAAGACCTCAACGGTCACGACATGGGCTCGAAGAAGAAGACCACCGAGTTCGAGAAGGACCGGTTCTTCGTCGACAAGGCCGATACCGAGAAGACCGAGGGCAAGACCCTGATCCAGGGCAGCCTGACCTCGAGCACGATGCTGTTCGCGGAGAGCGGCGGCGGTGCTTATCCGGGTATCATGCAGACCCCGGGCGCGAAGAATCTGGCGGCCAATGGCGATGTGCCGTCGCGGTTGTTCACCGACATGCGCCTGCAAACCGATTTCCGCCACATCAGCGGTGGCCGGTGGGATGCGCGGATCGACGGGCGCATCCGGCTCGTTAGCCAGCCAAACTTCAACGATCGGTTCGACACGATCGTCGCCCAGACCCCGGCCGAGCAGCCGCATATCCAGTCCGGTCTGCTCGGGAAGAACGAGTACGACCTCCGCGAGCTCTGGATCGTGCGCAACGGCGAGCGCACCGACCTCACGTTCGGCCGCCAGTACATCACCGATCTCGCGGCCGTGAAGATCGATGGTTTGCGCTTCGACTACGCGTCGACGTCGAAGCTCACGTACCTCGGTTTCGCAGGTCTGTTCCCGTTCCGGGGTTCGCGCTCGGTCGATACCGACTACGTCGCACTCAAGGATCCGGTGACCGGCAAGGGTGCCGGCCAATTCATCGGCACCGGTGGGTTTGGCGCGGCGTATCGCACGCCGAAAGCGTACGGCGCGTTCGGCGGTGTTGTCGAGCAGGCGATCGACGGTGGCGACCAGACCCGGATCTTCGGGACGGCGAACGGTTACTACCGCGTCAATCCGGTCCTCGATCTCTACCACTACCTGTTGATAGATCTGGTCGCGACCAATGGTGGCGCGCAGTTCACGAACGCGAGCGGTGGCTTGAACTACAAGCCGAACCAGCGGCTGCGTATGACCGTGAACCTCAACCACGTCGATACCGAAACGCTCGCGATCCAAGCGGGTGCGTTTCTCGACGCGCCACAAGCCAACACCGTGATCCAAAATCAGATCCTGGTCTCGCGGCTCGCGACCGATTCCGCGCGCGCGAGTATCTCGGCAGGGCTCGGAAACCTCGAACGCTTCGAGATCACGGTGGCCGGAAACTTCCGCCGCCGACCGGCGTTCAACCTCTATCCGACCACGGCCGGGACCGCCGGCACGAACATCGAGCTCAAGGGTGAACGCGGGTACGAGGTGAGCGCCTCGATCGTCGATCGCCACTCGTTCAGCGATGCACGGATCGGCGTCGAGCTCTTGCAAACGTTCGGCTCGGGTGGCGTGAGCTACAACCACACCGAAGTGTTCGCGCTGCGCGGTTTCGTCGGCCACGATTTGATGAGTGGCCGCGGTGAATGGGAGCTCGAGGCGAGCTACTCGACGACGAAAGATATGAACGTGGGCGTCGCGTGCGGCGGTGTCGGCGCGGACACGTCGACCTGCTTCGGCTCTTCGAACGGCAGCGTGCTCTCGGTCGGCGGCACGCTGTACTACCGGATCAATCACGATTGGTTCCTGATCAGTCAAGCCTCGATCTCGCATCAGGCGCTCACCGAAGTGCCGGTCGGCATGACGCAAGCGGCGGATCCTTCGGTGAACGACCTCACCGGCTACTTCCGCATCGCGTACCGTTTCTAGCGCTACACTCCGCGGTGATGACCGTTGGAACCGTCACGCGCGAGAAGCGCGACCATGTCATGTTGATCGGCCTCGATCGCGTCGCGAAGCGCAACGCGTTCGACCTCCCGCTGTGGAACGAGCTGTGCGCTGCATACGGCGAGTTCGAGCGCGATCCAGAGCTGCGTGTCGGAGTCTTGTTCGCGCACGGCGACCACTTCACGGGCGGCCTCGATCTCCCGCAGTGGGGCGACACGTTTAGCTCGGGCAAGTGGCACATCCCGGATGGCGGCATCGATCCGCTCGGGCTCGTGTCGCGCGTGAGTAAGCCGATCGTAATGGCGGTGCAGGGCACGTGCTTCACGATCGGGATCGAGCTTTTGCTCGCGACCGATCTTCGCGTCGCGGCGGCAAACACGCGGTTCGGTCAGATCGAGGTCAAGCGAGGTATCTATCCCGTCGGCGGCGCGACGCTCCGCATGCCGCGGGAGCTCGGCTGGGCGAACGCGATGCGCTGGCTGCTCACGGGTGATGATTTCGATGCCGCCGAAGCGCTGCGCATGGGCATGGTCCAGGAGGTCGTGCCGGCCGGCGAGCAGCTCGCGCGCGCGACCTCACTCGCGACAACCATCGCGGCGCAGGCGCCACTCGGAGTCTACGCGACGCTCAAGTCGTCACGCGCGGCGCTTCCGGCGAACGAACATGCAGCAGCCCTGCAGCTCATGCCTGACCTTGTCCCGATCATGAAATCCCAGGACGTTCAGGAGGGACTGACGGCCTTTATTCAGCGTCGCCCCGGCGCCTTCACCGGCCGTTAAGGCCGTCAGGGGCCTAGCGCTGCGGAGTGTTGGTGGTCGTCGGAGCCGCAGCAGCAAGAACAGACGGCTGATTGTCTGCATCAACATCGCCCGGATCGACAGGCTCGGACGGCGGCAGAACGCTCTCGACGTACCGGACGGCCTCGTCCCAGGCAATCTGGGGGCCTTTCTCTGCCTTGTCAGGCTGGTCAGACTTGAATGCGCGCTTCTCGCGTTTCTCGCGAGCCTTGTCCTTGAGATCGGTCTCTCGTTGGCGCTTGGCGAAGGATCCTCGTTGATTGCCCATGAAACTCCACTGATTTGGGGAACGGAGAGACTACCCCATAAGTAGCGATACGCCGACCTATCTGATCGGGCGTTGTGAGATCGGCACGGCCTTTCCGGCACGCAAATTCGTCAAAATTTGATGGTGCGATAGCCGAACAAACGAACCCGCTTCGCATAGAGGTCGAGCACGAAGAACAGCACCACGCCGATGAGGACCCAGGGCCACAGGTCCTGCGTGTACGAAACTTCCTCGTGCTCCGGATCCCACATCTGCGTTGGCGTCGCGTTGTCGTGACCGCCCGAGACCGCAGCCGCGTGCTTCATCGATTCGAGGTTCGGCGTCGTGCGCAGGTACTCGAGTGGGTAGGACAAAGCGACTGAACCGAGTGACTCGGCGACGGTCTGACCGTTGCGCTTGTGCACGGCCTTCAACATGTAAGAGCCGTACTTCTGGATCTTGAAGTCGGCGGTGTAACGACCCGCTGCGGTCTGCGCCATCCCGACAGTCTCGACCGTCTTGTTGGTCGCCGGATCGATCACCTCGAGCGACGTCTCGAGCTCGTTGACGAATTTATCGCCGGTGTCGATCGCATCGACCGTGACCTGCGCGCGCCCGTCCGCGACCTTCGCGGTCAGGTCGTAGCTGTCATAGACCTTGCGACGCATCGAGCTACGCACGACCTGTGCCCAGAACTTCGGATAGCCCGCCCACCGCAGCCAATCGACGCTCCACCGATTCTTCACGTCCGAGGTCCACGCGACCGAGCTGCCCGCGCCGTAGCGCCAGCGCGCGAGGATCGGCTCACCGAGATCCGAGATCAAGATCGTCTCGGACGTCGGCTTCGGCTTCGTGGTGACGTAGCCGTGCAGCGCCGGCGCGGCTTCGACGTTCGTCCCCTCGATCGCCTCCACCTTCTTCGCGACGCGGACATGGATGAGGTCTTCGACGAGCTGGCTCTTCTGGGCTTCCTGGGTCTCCTTCATGAAGATGCGCGGCAAGGATCCAATGTCCTCGACCATGTAGAGCCGGCCTTCACCGGCATCCGCGATCATCGCAAGCATGTTGCGATCGGCGCCCTGGACGCCGACGCACGATACGGTGATGCGCGACTGATGCATTTCGTTGACGAGGTCGGCGAGGCCATCGGTCGGCGCTTCACCGTCGGTCATCAGGATGACGTGCTTGACCTTCGCGTTGATGCCTTGGAGGATCTCGAATGCTTCTTTGAGGCCCGGATAGATGTTCGTGCCACCACCGGAGTTGAGGCGGCCGATCTCTTGCGAGATGCGATTGCGATTGCCCGCGCGCTGCGGTTGCACGAGCACCATCGCTTCGCTATCGAACGCGACGACAGTGATGAAATCGTTCGGCGACAGCACCTCGGTGGTAACGCGCGCGGATTCTTTCGCGGCTTCGAGCTTCGCGCCCTGCATCGAGCCCGAGCGATCGATCACGAGTGCGAGCGCGATATCAGGTTGCTCCTTCATCTTCTCGGAGTCGAAGCGGACCGGCATCATGTTCTCGATCATCGTGCGCTCGTAGCCACCCGAGCCGAACGAGTCCTCACCACCGGCCATGATCAGGCCGCCGCCCAGCACCTTCACGTACGTATCGAGCGCCTGCATCTGGCCCGCGCCCATCAGGTGAGCGGGTACGTCGGACACGAGGACGAGGTCGTACTTCTCGAGTTCCTTGGGATTGCTCGGGATGCCACTGGGGCCACGGACTTCGACATCGATGTTCTCGGTCTCGAGTGCCTTTTTGAGATAGCTCGCCGAGCCTGGCTCGCGCAGCACGCCGCCTTCGACGTACAACACCCTCGGCTTGCCCTTCACGGGTGCGGTCATCACCGCTTCGTTGTTCTGCTTCTCGGTATCGTGCGCGACCTGGGTGAGGCGAAGCTTGTACATGGTGTAGCCCGCGCGCTTCGCCTCGCTCTTGAACTTCACGAGGTTCTTGCCCTCGCGTAACTCGACCGTCTTGGAGCCCTCGAGACCGTTCGGAAACTCGTCTTGTTGCAGCGCGAGCGTGACGGTCTGCTTCTCCGTCGACCACACCTCGGCCGTGACGTCGTACGGCTGCCCGACCTTGATCTCGTCGGGCGTGGTGACTCCGACAACGCGAACTTCGGCGGTCGCATCGGCCTCGAAGTTCTTCCACGAGACCTTCACGCCGAGCTCTTTCGCGCGATAGGCCTCGACCGCGATGTCGCCCTCGGTCTCGTTGCCGTCGGAGATCACGACCATGTGCGGGACGAACCCTTGCGGGATCAAGCCGTACGCGAGTTGCATCGCGCTTTGCGTGTCGGTGCCTGCGCCTGCGTTCGCGTGGCGCACGATCGCGGCGGACAAGGAACCCGCCTGCGCGCGGACGACCGTCGGCTTCTCGGCGAACGTGATGACCTGGAGGTTGCCGTCGCCTTCGCTCTTGCCGAGCTCGTCGACAAAGTTCTTGCTCGCGGCGAGCTGTTTGTCGGAGATCGAATCCGAGACATCGACGAGCACGATCGTCGAGACCTTGCTGGTCTGCGTGACGCGAGAGGGACGCGCGAGTGCGAGCGCGATGCCCGCGATCACGAGCGAGCGCAGCGTGGCCTGGACGACCTGCTGGAGCAGCGAGAGATCGGTGAGCGAGAGCACGCGCAGGACGAAGAACGCGGGTACGACCCCGATCAGGTGCAGCCACTCCGGCGAGAGCAGGCTCACAGGTTTACCTGCGAACTGCATCTCGATCTGCGTGCGGTCGCCGATCCACGTGGAGACAAGCAGCCACAGTCCGATCGAGGCAGCGATCGCGAGCGCGAGCCGCAGCAGTGCGCGCGGCTTCAAGAGGTCGGTGAGCCAGGTCCGCTGTGCCATCTCTACACCGTGATCCGGCGGTGATAGGTAATCCACTCGAGCACGATCAAGCCGGTCGCGAACAGGAGCAGGTAGATCCACAGCTTCTGGCTGTGCGTGATCGAGAATGCTTCGGGCGCGATGAGCTTTCTGCCGCCGAGCGTGAGCTCGAGGCTCGGTGCGATCCGGGATTCGCTCGGCGAGGCGAGGTTCGCGGCGAGGCTGATCGAGGCGAGCGGCTTGCCATCGGGCGCCTTCGCGGTGAGATCGTAGTAGCCGACGCGAGTACCGTAGAACGTTGCGAGGCCGTCGAGCACAGGGGTCTTCGTGATCGTCCCGTCCGGCGCTTTGACCTCGGCCTCGGTCGCGCCGACGACACCGTCGAGCGGCACGCGCTCGCGCTGGCCCGTCGCGTAGGTCGTGAGGAGGTCTGCTTGATCGCCCGCGAACCAATCGAGCGTGTTGACGAGCATCATCGGGAAGGCGACCCGCATCGGTAGATCCGTAGCGGCATCGCGATTCGCCGAGGGCAGGGAGAATCCGAACGCGAGGATCTTGCGGCGACCATCGCGCTTCGCGACGACGATCGGATCGGTGACCGAGAACGCGAGCGTGGATTCGCCCTTTTTCGGGTCCGGCGCAAATACCTCGCTCTTGTCCATGTAGACGTCGCTCATCGAGACCCAGCGCATGACCGGGTGGCCTTCATCGATCTCTGTGATCTTCGGGGCCGAGACTTCACCACGAATCGCGAATGGCGAGTGCGACCCGGTGGGGTGAAAAAACAAGAGCGAGGTCGGCGCCGCGGGCAGCGTCTCGGGCGTGTAGTCGTCGAAGATCACGACGTCCATGTCATCGGCCAGCGCGGGCTTCGCGGCGAATTCGGCGGGCGTGACCTTGAGCGGATCGATGTTGTCGTAGACGAGCAGGGCGCCCTCGAGGAACAGGTTGTTCTCGGTGACCATCAAGACCCTCTGCTTCTTGCGCGCGGGAAGGAGGGCGTACGCGGTGTCGTCGAGCGGGAACGCATCGGTCGAGCCTTCACTATCGCTGCCGCGGGGCGGTCGCAGGCTCGCGCGCAGCTGGTTATCCTCACCACCCGGAATCTTCGGATAGATCTGGCGGATGTGCTGACCGGGCAGGAGGTCGATCTGCTTCGAATCGACGGCAGTCTGGCCGTTGTAGAGCGTGAGCAAGCGATGCGCGGGCTTTTTGCCGAAGTTCTCGATCTCGATGAACACCTCGTACGCGGCCTTGTTCGCGATGTAGCGGCGAACATTGAACGCGATGATGCCGACGTTATCGTCGCGACGACCGACCGGCATGAAGCGGACGTCGAACTTCGAGAGATCGACCGCCGCGAGGTCACGGGCCGCGGTAGAGGCATTACCCCAATCGACACGCTTGAGCTGATCGTCCGGATAAGCGCCGTCGGAGATGATGACGATCAGCGGGTTCGGGCGATCGCGAAGGGCATCCGCGGCGGCGCCGAGCGCGCGCACGATGTCGGCCGGCGTGTCGCTCGCGGTGACCTTGTCGTCGATGATCTTGTCGAGCATCGGGCCATCGTTCGTGAACCGGCTCATAGGTGTGGCCTGGCCGTCGACCTTCATCACCATCGCGAGGTCGCCGCCGCCCATCGAATCGACGAGGCTCTTCGCCTTGACCTTCGCGATGTCCATGCGCGATTTCGTGCCGCCCTCGTCTCCGTCCATCGCCTTCATCGAAGCTGACGCGTCGACGAGGATCACGACGCTGCGCGCCTTGCGGTCGACTGCACCGAGCGTGGGGTCGAGCGCCGCGAACAGGATCACGCCGAGGATCCCGAGGATGAGGAGCAGCGAGATCAGCCGCTTGAGCTGTTTCCACAGCGAGTTCGCATCTTTTTGCTGCAGCACGCGCTGCCACAGCTGCGCGAACGGCACCTCGAACCGGCGACGCCGCATCTTGATGATGTAGGCGCTGACGACGAGCGCGGCCGCGCCGGCCGCGAACCACATCCACATTGACAAGCCGATGGGACCGAGGAGGCTCATCGCAAGAACCCGCCCGAGCGAAAGATCTTGAGGACCAGCTCGTCGAACGGGATCGACGTGTGCGTGCGGAAGAACGGCAGCGCGTACTTCGTGCAGTACGCCTCGAGCTCCTTGCAATACTTCTCGTGCTCGCGCTCGTACGCCTCGAGCAGGGATTTGCTCACGGTCACTTCCTTGGTCTCGCCGGTCTCGCAATCGACGAGCGCGAGGTCGCCATGGAGCTTGGGGCTCGCCTCCTTGAGGTCGTAGACCTGAAGCACGAACGGCTCGAACTTGTAGTAGCGCAGCGTGTTGATGCCCTGCTCGAAGCCGGCCGGATCGTAGAAATCGCTGATGACGACCGCGAGGCCACGCCGCTTGTTCTGCGTGACGAAGTCTTTCATGCAGTCGGCGAGCGAGGTCTTGCCGCCGATCGGACACTTCTGGAGAAAGTCGAAGACCCTGAAGATCCGGTTTTTGCCGCGCGAGAGCGGTAGCCGATCGGTAAGCTGGTCGCCGAACGGGATGATCGAGACGCGGTCGAGGTTCGCGAGGCCGACATACGTGAGTGCGGCTCCGACCTGCATCGCGTAGTGCAGCTTCGGCAGCGGCGAGCCGATCGACATCGAATCCGAGACGTCGATCAGAATGTAGATGTGGAGATCCTCTTCTTCTTCGAAGAGGCGGAGCAGCAGCTTGTCGAGGCGGCCGTACAGGTTCCAGTCGATGTACCGAAAGTCGTCGCCGCGCGAGTAGGTGCGGTGATCGGCGAATTCGATGCCCGAACCGACCTTGCGCGTGCGGCGCTCGGCGCGCAGGTTCCCCGAGAACACCTTGCGCGACACCATGTGCAGGTGCTCGAGCGTCTTCAAGAACTTCTCGTCGAAGAGGCCGCTGCGGTCCTGGGCTGGATTCGCGGCGCGCGCGAGCTTGGTGACTGGCGTCGGAACGGCCACGCCTAGGTCTCTTTCGTCGCCTTCAGGATCTCTTCGATGATCGCGTCGGACTCGACACCTTCCGCTTCGCCCTCGAAGTTGAGGATCAAGCGGTGGCGCAGGGCAGGCGGTGCGACGTGGCGGATGTCATCGATCGAGACCGCGTAGCGGCCCTCGAGCAGCGCGCGGATCTTCGCGGCGAGGATCACCGATTGAAGGCCGCGCGGCGAGGCGCCGTAGCGCATGAACTGCTTGGACTTCGGCGTCGCTTCGGGGTTCCCCGGGTGGGTCGCGAGCACCACGCGCACCGCGTAGTCCTGGATCTGGCGCGCGAGGGGCACCTTGCGGACGAGCTCGCGCATCTCCATGATCCGCTCCTTGCCGATCACGGCGCGCGGCTTCGGCGTCGAATCCGCGGTGGTGCGATCGAGGATCGTGTGGAGGTTCTCCTTGTTCGGGTACTCGACGACGAGCTTGAAGAAGAACCGATCGAGCTGCGCCTCGGGGAGCGGGTAGGTGCCTTCCATCTCGAGCGGGTTCTGCGTGGCGAGCACGAAGAACGGTTGCTCGAGCTTGTAGGTCTGCTTCGCGACGGTGACCGAGCCTTCGCTCATCGCCTCGAGCAGCGCGGACTGGGTCTTCGGGGTCGCACGGTTGATCTCGTCGGCGAGCACGATGTTCGCGAAGATCGGACCGCGCGAGAACTCGAATCGTTTGCCGTTCGCATCTTCCACGATGACGTTCGTGCCGACGATGTCGGCGGGCATGAGGTCCGGCGTGAACTGGATGCGCGAGAAGTTCGCGTCGATGGTCTCGGCGAGGGTACGCACGAGCATCGTCTTGCCGAGGCCGGGCACGCCCTCGAGCAGCGCGTGCCCACCGCCGAGCAGGCACATCAGCACGCCTTCGATGATCTCTTCCTGGCCGACGATCATCGTCCCGATCTCGTCGCGCAACGTGCGGAGGTCGGTCGTGAACGACGAGATCGTGGTCTCGATGTTGGCGGCTGCTGCAGTGCTCATTTGGGTGCGTCTCCGGTTCCTGCTGGGGTCCCTGCTGGGGTCCCTGCTGGGGTCCCTGATGATGTCGTCGCTGGTGCGGCCATGTTCGGATGGATGTTCGCGAAGTACCGCTTCACATAATACTTGTAGGAAGAGGGCAGCTTCTCGTTCCGCATCACGGCCTCTTCGGCCTTCTGATAATCGGCGTAGATCTTCTTGTAGCCGACGCCGGCGAAGCCTTTTTGTGCGGCCGACAAGATGGTCTCGCGCGTCGAGCCACCCTTGTCGCCTTGCTGACCTTGAAGGTCCTGGTCCTTGTCGTTGCCGCTCTTGGCGGTCTCCCCCGCGGTCAGGTTCTCGTCGTGGCCGGTGCCCCAGCTATCGCCACCCTGACCCGAGCCCTGACCACCGTTCTGACCCTGGCCACCCTGGCCACCTTGGCCGCCCTGGCCACCCTGGCCTTGACCGGGCTTCCACTGACCCCCTTGGCCTTTGCCGCCCTTCGCGCGCGAGATGAAATCTTGGTTCTTGCCGTTCTTGTTGAACGGATCGTTCGGGCCTTTGTTGCCCTTTTGCTTCGCGCGCCGCATCGCCTCGCGGAGGTCGTCCATCTGCGAGCTCATCTTCTTCTGCGTCGCCTGCTTGCGCTGATCCTGATCGACCTTGCCCGTCTCGCGCGCGGCATCCTTTAGGTTCTCCGATGCCTGCTTCTCGCGCTGCTCCTGCTGCTCCTTCGAATCCTTGTCGTCCTTTTGGTTCGGATCCTTCTGCGGCTTCTGGAGGTTCTCCGCGGCCTTCTCCATGTCCTTCTGCAAGCGCTTCACCGCCTTGCGCTGATCGGACTGGTTTTGGGCTTCTTGATCCTTCTGGAGCTTCTGGAGCTCGCGCTGCTTGTCTTCGAGGCGACGCTCGGACTCCTGGCGCTGTTGCTCGGTCTTGGCTTCTTGCTTCTGCTTTTCGAGCCGACGGATCTCCTCTTTGACCTTCTCCTCTAGCTTCTGATCTTTGTCGTGATCCTGTTTGTCCTGCTTGTCCATCAGCTTCGCGACCTGGTCGAGCTTCTTCTGGAGCTCCTCTTTCTGCTTGTCGTCGAGCTGCTTGTTCGCGAGCTTCTCGGCGAGCTTCTCCATCTCCTCCTTGGCCTTCGCGAGATCCTTCTTCTTGAGCGCGTCGGCGATATCTTTGGTCGTTGCTTCTTTGCCGAGCTCGTTCGCGACCGCGTCGAGTTGCTTGTCGACTTCGTCCTGCTTCTGCTCGTTGTTCTTGTTGAGTGCGTCTTCGGCCTTCGCGAGATCGTCGAGCAGCTGCTCCTTCGAAATCTCGCCGTTCTCGGCCTGCGCGAGCGCCTTCTCGATCGCCTTGGTGAAGTCCTCGAGCTCGGGCACCTTCTCGCGAATCGCAGCATCGTGAAGCTCGGTGAGCAGCGCCTTGATGTACGCCTGCTCGTCGGCCGAGAGCTCGACAGCGCCTTCCTTGTGGAACGCTTGATCCGTCGCGCTCACGACCGTGAGCGTGACGGTCTGGACGTGGCCGGTGCTCGCAACCTGCGGCTCGCTGCAGCCAAAACCGGCGAGCAGCGCCACGAGGGCGATGGAGACGTTCTTCATGGCCGGAACACGAGCAGTTGTTGCTCGCCGATCGTGGCGTCGCGCGGCACCTCGACGGTGATCTGGTTCTCCGTCCAGTCCATGATCTTGACCGGCTGCGACTTCGCGAGCGTGCCGATCGCGATCGAGCCATCCGGTGGGATGTAGGGATCCTTGGCGCTGATCGGGCGTTGCATGCCGGCCAGCAGATCGGTGCCCGTGATCGTGACGATGTGACCGGCAGCGATGTGATCGGGCGTCACGGCAACGACATGCGGATGCCGCTCGATTGTCGCGGGTAGCGCCAGACCCGCCACGAGCGCCGAGATCGCGAGGAAGCCGCACGCCGCTGGTAGGTCTTTCGGTGTCGCGAACGGGGCGGCCGCGCGAATGTTCGCGCGCGCCGCCGCACGCACACCATCTTTGATCGCGAGCTGCATCATCTCTTCGGTCTGTTGCTCGGGGCTGACAGCGCCCTCGGGCGCGGGCGCGCCGGAGCGCATGGTTCCGGCAAGAACGCCGTGAAATGCGATCGCCGTCGACAGGCGATCGGAGAGATTCGAGGCGCGATCGATGCGGCGCGCGACGCGCTCGGCATCGAGCGAACGCGCGCCCTTGTAGATGGCGCCGCCGACGATCACGACGCCGGCGAGGACCAGCAGCGCGATGCCGATGTTCGGCTGGATCCACGCACGGCGCACCGCGACGACCGAGACCAGCGCGAGCGCGGCCGCCGCGATCGTGGCCGTGACCGCTCCTTCGAGCGCCCATTGCAGGCGGATTCGCCGGCGGGTCTGACCGATCAGCCGCTGGATCACCGAGGTATCAGTAGGTGTCGCCATGGCTCCTCAGAGGTTCCAAAGACTTAAGATAGCATCAACATTCCACGCGCCAGTCGGATCGTAGGTCTAAGGCTTCGACAACGAAATCGTCGTCAGGTTGCCACGAGAGATGTAGGCACTTCTCGCCACTCGCCTGGCGCGAGCCCGTCGAGTGTGCAAAGGCCGATCGCGGTTCGCACGAGACGAAGCGTCGGTAAGTTCACTGCCGCGGTCATCCGCCGAACCTGGCGATTGCGACCTTCGCGGATCGTCAGCTCGAGGAATGCATCGGGGACGGTCTTCCTGACGCGGATCGGCGGCGTGCGTGGCCACAACCACGCCGGTTGCTCGAGCGTGCGTGCCTGGGCGGGGAGGGTCGGCCCGTCGTTGAGGACGACGCCGGCTCGCAGCCTGGCGAGCGCGTCTTCGGTGATCGTGCCCTCGACATGCGCGAGATAGCTCTTCGCAGCCTTGAAGCGCGGATCGGTGATTCGCTGATTGAGCTTGCCGTCGTCGGTGAGGAGTAGCAGGCCTTCGCTATCGTGATCGAGCCGTCCCGCGACATAGACGCGCGGTGGCAAGCCAAAGCCTGCGAGCGTGGGTCGCGGTGGATCGCTTGCATCCGTGAACTTGGTGAGGACCAGGTACGGCTTGTTGAACGCGATCAGGGTCACAGAATGAACGAGGTCATCGAGAACTTGTTCGACGACGTTTCTATGACCTCGAACGTATCGCGCGCGCGCTGAGTCGGCAGCAGTGACTTCACGTTCGACGCGCGGCTCGCTTCTGTGATCAGGAAGTAGCGTCGACCGAGCGGCGCCTTCGTCCGATCGTTGAGGTACTTCAAGAATTCCGCGCTATCGGGTTTGCCAAAGCCGGTGCGGAGCTCGGGCGCCCAGCTGAAGATCTCGTCGCTCGACCAGAAGTTCTCGCCGCGCCAGTACAGCTGCCACGCGATCAAGCGGTCTGCGTCGACGTAGCGCACCGGTGGGCGGCCGTACAGCAGCTCGGCCTTCTTCGGGTCTGGCTTCGGTGCGTCGATCCGGCGTTTGCATTCGGCGAGCAGAGGCTCGAGCTTCGCGCGTTCGCCCGTGGCGAGCGTCACGGTCACGTCGTGAGGACCGAGTGCGGTGGCGGTGCCAGTCAAGACGAGCATCTGTTCCATGATCTTGTCGTCGCTCGCCTTGTCGAGCTGGATCGTGATCGTCATCGGTTGGTCGAGCTGCAGCCCTTCGGGAACGAGCGTCTCGAAGTGGAACTGCTCACCCGCGGTGTGAAGGTCGTCGTAGAGCTCGCCGGGCCCGAAGTAGATCCGCTTCTCGCCATAGATCGTGCGCTGCGTGTAGTAGCTGCGCATCGCATCGCGCATGCCCCAGTGCGTGCCAGCCTCGGGCATGTAGACCTGGAGCGCCCAGATACAGATCGCGAACCCGGCGAGCCCGATCGCGATCACGCCGGCGCGTCGCCAGCAAGCCGCGAGCGCGAGCGCGACGCAGGAGATCGCGCCGAGCACGAGGAAGCCGTCCGATGGATCGACGACCCACGGATCGCCCGCGGGCCACGGCCGGTCGTACCGGAACACGAACATCTCGATCCAGCGTTCCGGCTCCCACACGAGGTCGCGCGCGACGAGCAAGACGATACCGATGCCGAGCGCGGCGTACAGCGGATGGAGCCGCTCGCGCTTCGCCCACAGATCGTCGAGGAAGAACGCGACGATGATTCCGAGCGCGGGCACGGCCGGCAGGATGTAGTGATGGAACTTGGTCTGGACGAGGCCGAACACGGCGACGCCGCAGATCGCCCACAGCGCGACCATGAATCGGACGCGGCCTTCGCGGGTATCGCTGCGGCTCTTCAAGAGAGCAACGGCGAACGCCGCGGGTAACAGCGCGGCCCACAGCCACATGCCGTGGCCGAGTTGCGACGTGTAGTACTCGAACGTGCCAAGCGATTTATCCGGATCTCCGCCCGCGCGATTGAGGATGTGCGTGAACAGGTACTCGTCGACGAAGCGCACGCCGTCCTTGAGCCACATCGCGATGTGCCATGGCAGCGCGAGCACGGTCATCAGCATCAAGCCGCGCTTGAGCTCGAACGTGCCGTTGTAGAGGTCGCGCCACCGCCCGAACAACACGACGTGGAAGAAGCCGACCGCGCCGACCACGGTCAGGCCAGGCGGCCCCTTGGCGAGCACGGACAGTCCGAGCAGCGCGTAGCACCACAGCATGTAGACCTGGCGCATCGTCGTGATCGGCGCCATCGCGAGGACGTGACTGGCCATCCCGTCGGTCTCGGCCCAGCCGGTGCCCTGCGCCCACGCGACGGGGAACGCGAGCACGCGGATGATGAATCGATCGGGCGCGTAGTGATCCCAGCGATCGATGCTTTCCCAGACCGAGCGGCTGTGGACGAGCGCGACGGCGAGGCCGATGATCGAACCGATGATCATGGGGGCGAAGCGCACGACCATCCAGCCGTTGCGCCACATCCCCGCGAACAACACGCCCATGAACAGCGGAAAGAACACGTACGGGGTCGGGAACCGCAGCACCGCGATCTGCGGTGAGTGAAAGAAATAGAGCGCGTAGTAGATCGCCTGCGCGGCGACGAATGCGCCGGTCACGCCGAGCACGAGCTGCCGGTGATCGAGCCGGCCGAATGCGCGCGCGACCGGCCGCTCACCATCCTCGACCGCGAGCGTGAACATCGCGATCGCACCCATCACGGTCGAGCACAGCGGCATATCCGGGATGCCTTGGCGTGCGATCAAGCAGAAGAACGGTGTCGACCCGACGACCAGCAGCGAGAGCCACGCGACCCTGCGCGAGACCAACCGCGCGAGCATCAACCACACGAGCGTGAGCCCGAGCACACCGCTGATGATGAACGGCAAGCGGATCGCTATCATCGTGCGCACGCTCGCGACCATCTCACCCGAGTACCCGCCATCGTGGCCGACATCCAGCGCGGTCATGCCAGCCGCCATCATCCAGAACGTGAGGACGGGCTTGGACCGAAAGCCTTCGTTACCAGCCGGGGAGTCGCCACCAGGCCAGTCCATGTGGACCAGGTCGTGGTTCTGCAACATCATCCGGGCGACCTCGCCGTAGTGGGTCTCCCACGGATCGACGAGCGAATATTTCTGGATCCCCGGGACGAGGGTGGCAAACGCCACCATCACGACGAGCAGCATCTCGAGCCCGAGCGGCGAGCGGCGTGGTCGAGCTGGCTCCAACGCCCCCAGCTGCATCATCGACATTGTTGACGAACCTACCAAGATCTTCGTTCTGATGTACGTTCGAAGCGTGTCGAGGTACCCCTTGGTGTCGACCTCCGGCAACGCCGTCCCCGCCTCGATCTTCGCGAGGCTGCGAGAGCATCTCGCCACGTTTCCCGGTGATTTCATCCCGCTCCAGATCGGGGACACCCACCTCGCACCGGCCCAGGCGCTCCACGAGATCGACTGGGCAGCGATGGCGCCGGCCGATCTCTATACCTACGGCACCCCCGCCGGTTGGGATGCGCTCGTCGGCGCGCTCGTCGAGAAGGCGCGGACCAAGAACCAGCTCGAGGTGACGCCGGCGAACGTCCAGATCACGGTCGGCACGACCCACGCATTGCACTGCGCGGTGCAGGGGCTGTGCGACCCGGGCGACGAGTTGATCCTGATGACGCCGCACTGGCCGCTGATCCGCGGCATCGCGATCAGCCATCATGTCACGCCGGTCGAGGTGCTCCGGCTCGACCAAATCGAACAAGCGATCACCTCGCGGACCTCGGCGATCTATGTTGCGAGCCCGAACAACCCCGACGGCGCGATGCTGACCTCGGCGATGATCGACGAGATCATCCGGATCGCGCGGACCCACAACCTGTGGATCCTCTCGGACGAGGTCTACGAGGACTTCACCTACGATCTGCCGCACATCTCGATCGCTGCGCGCGCACCGGAGCGCACGATCACCACGTTCTCGTTCGCGAAGAGCTACGCCCAGGCCGGCCTGCGCGTCGGCTACGCGCTCGCGCCGGAGCCGGTGACCGCGGCGATGCGCAAGCTCGTCAATCACAGCGTCTACAACGTGCCGGTCGCGATGCAGCGGGCCGCATTCGGAGCGCTGCGCAACGGCGCGGGCTTCCTCGCATCCGCGCGCGACCGCTATCGCGCCGCGCGCGATCGTGCCCGCGCACGGCTCGTCGCACCCTCGGCCTTGCCGCCGGGCGGCGCGTATCTGTGGGTCGATTTCTCGCAGTGGAGCGGCGCGGATTGCATGCCCGTGCTCGAGAAGATCGCCGCGCAAGGCGTGCTCGTCGCACCGGGCAGCGCGTTCGGCGACGAGGTGAAATCGCACGCGCGGTTGTGCTTCACCGGTGTCGACGAGCGCCGGCTCGACGAGGGCATCGATCGGATCAACGGCGTCCTCGCGAGCTACGCGTAGCGTGGCCTTCGAACGGGCCGCGCTCGAGGCGATGTTCCAGCGGGCGGTCGTCGCGTGCGATCCGGCGCAGACCGTGCGCACGCATCTCCAGGTCCGACCGGCCCGCGGCCGACGGATCTTCGGCATCGCGATCGGCAAGGCGGCGCTCGCGATGGCGCGCGGGGCAGGGCCGGTGTTTCACGGTGTGTGCGTGACGCACGCGCGGGATGGCAAGCCGCTGCCCACGGGCTGGTACGCGATCGAATCGAGTCACCCGGTTCCAGACCTCCGCAGCCTCGCGGCGGCGGATGCGGTGTGCGACGTCGTCGCAGCGGCTCGTCCCGAGGATGAGGTTCTCGCGCTGATCTCGGGTGGTGCGTCGGCGCTGATCGAACGTCCGGTAGCCGGACTCTCGCTGGACCAGTTCGTGCGCGAGGTCCAAGCGGTGGCCGCGAGCGGTGCGGCGATCCACGAGCTCAACGCGGCGCGGATCGCGCGTTCGCAGCTCAAGGGCGGAAAGCTCGCCGTGCTCTCTGCTGCACCGGTGTACACGCTTGTCGCGAGCGATGTCTTTGACGACGATCTGCGGGTCGTGGGCTCGGGCCCGACCGCGGGTGCGCCAGGGCGGCCGCACGATCGGATCGAGCTCGTGATCCCGGTCCGTCGGTTCGTGAACGCGTTTCTGGTAGGCCAGCCGGTCGATCGGCTGCGCGAACCGCTGACCGGGCCGATCGACGCGTGCGTCGATCAGTTGATGCGCCACTCGGTGCCGGTCCTCGCGTGGGGCGAGCCCGTCGTGAGGCTCCCCGCAACTCGCGGCGGGCACGGCATCGGGGGCCGTGCGCAGCAGCTCGCGCTCGCGCTCGCGCAGGCACAACGAGGTCGCGACGGTTACGCGTTTGTCATCGGCAGCGACGGCATGGACGGCCCCGCGCCACGGGACCGCCCAGCGCCGGCCGGTGCGTACGTGACCTCCGCGACCTGGGATGCGATTCACGCCGCCGGCATCGATCCGGGTGTCGCGCTCGCTCGTTGTGATGCCGGCACGGCGCTCGCCGCCGTCGGCGCGCTCGTCGTCACCGGGCCGACCGGCATCAACCACGGCGACGTGGTCGTACTCGGGGTCGTGCCGTGATCGCCCGCCACGTCTACGAGGCGATCTTTCGCGGCGCCGTCGCGGTGTCGCTGCCCGAAAAGCGGGTGCGGCACGCGCTGCGTGGCCAGCCGCTCGGGCGCTTGACCTACGGCATCGCGCTCGGCAACGCCGCGCTCTCGATGGTCCGCGGAGCAGGGCCGGTCATGCACGGCATCGCGATCACGCTCGATGACGAACGCGGTCCCGTGCCGACCGGTTGGGTGATCACCGCGCCCGACGAGACCGCCGAGTTCGCGATCATGGATGTCGTTGCCGCGGCACGTGAAGAAGACCAGGTGCTGGTCCTGATCTCCGGAGGCGCCGAGCACATCGTCACGCCCGCGCTCGCGCGCGGTGCACTCGCGCAGCTCTCCGGGGCGCCGATCTGCACGCTCGTCGCGAGCAACCTCGACGGCGATGCGATCGCCGCGATCGGTGGCGCGCCGACCGTGCCGCCGCGACCGCAGGATCGCGTAGCCATGGTCACGCAGCGCGGTCAGTTCATGAGCGCGATCCGGTCGGAGCTCGAGCGGCACGTGCCGACCAGCGAGCACATCGGTTCGGCGGTCGACGAGATCCGGCCGCTCGCGCGCAAGATCGTCCTCGAATCGGAAGCGTATCTCTGGCCGCACTACTGGTTCGGTCAGCCAACGCTCGTTCGCCAGGTGTCTCCGGCGACGGATCCCGGTACCGGTGGCCCGGCGCAACAGATGGCGCTGCAACTCGCGCTGGAGTTGCGCGGTAAGGATCTCTCGGCGTTCTGCGCGGCGAGCACCGGGTGGGATGGGCCACCTCTCGCAGGCTATCCGCGGCCAGCGGGGGCGTTCGTCGACGGCTCGACCTGGGATGCGATGACCGCGGCGCACCTCGACCCGGCACGCGCGCACGCGCGCTACGACGCCGGTCCCGTGTTGCGAGCGATCGGGGCTCTCGTGATCACGCACGCAACCGGTATCGACCACGGCGGCGACATCGTGATCGTTGGATAGCTGGGGATGAATCCGAGGGTGATATACGAGACGCCGGTGATGCAGACCTGGACCACGCTCGGCGTCCTCGATTGGACCGCGAAGCGATTTGCCGATCAGGGCATCAGCGCCGGTCGGCTCGAGGCCCAGCTGCTCCTCGCGTATGCCCTGAAGTGCACGCGGACGCAGCTCTATATGAACTTCGATAAGCCGCTCGCCGAGCCCGAGCTCGCGAGCTATCGCGAGCTGATCAAGCGCCGCCTCGCCGGAGAGCCCGTCGCGTACCTCGTCCACGAGACCGAGTTCTGGGGCATCACGCTCACGATCGAACCGGTCGTCCTCGTGCCGCGCCCCGATAGCGAAACGGTGATCGAGGTCGCCATCGCGGTGCGCCCCGATCGCGCGGCGACCACGCGGATCCTGGACGTGTGCACCGGCTCGGGTGCACTCGCACTCGCACTCGCGAAAGAATATCCGGCGGCGCACGTGATCGCGACGGAGCTGTCGCCCGCAGCCGCCGCGGTCGCGCGCATGAACGTCGAGCGCAACGCGTTCACGGGGCGGGTCGAGATTCGGCAAGGTGATCTGGTGGCCCCGGTCGCGGGCGAGACGTTCCAGCTGATCGTTTCGAATCCGCCGTACATCGCGACCTCGGTGATCGCGACCTTGTCTGCCGAAGTCAAGCGCGAGCCGGTGATGGCGCTCGATGGTGGCCCGGATGGCCTCGTATTCTACGACCGGATCTGCGCGGCCGCGCGCGCGCTCCTCGAGCCCGGTGGGGCGCTCGTGGTCGAGCACGGTTACGATCAAGCCGAAACGGTCCACGCGCGCTTCGTCGCTGCCGGCTTTCAGAACGTGACGCTGGTCAAGGATCTCGCGAAGAACCCGCGTGTCACCCACGGCACGGCCCCGTTGCCCTGATAACCTCGCGGTCCGTGCGCCGGATTCTCCTTCTCGGATTACTCGCTGCGCGCGTCGCCTCGGCCGATCCAAACCCGACGCCGGACCCCAACGCGGTGCCCGGTCCGGCTCCGACGACGCCAGCACCCGGCTCGACGCCGCAACCTGGCCCGTCGACCACCTCGCCGATGCCCGCGCGCGGCATGAATCCGCGGCTCGGGTTCGGCCTCGGTCCCGCGGCTCCTGTCGATTCGCAGAGCGCGACCGAACAGCGCCACGTCGCCGAGCAAGTGTGTGCGGCGCACGAGCCGAGCTGCGATTGGGTCGCCACGTTCTCGTCGCTCGAGAAACGCAGCATCGCGCGGACCGTCGTGCGTCGTGGCCTCGAGATCGAGCCTCAGCCCTGGGACAAGGTGATCGACGAAGTCGTCGTGGAAAACGAAGACGTCTTCGCCGAAGACAACTGGCTCCAGTTCTTCAACGTCTTCCATCACACGACGCGCGAAGGCCGCGTGCGTGGCGAGCTCACGATCCAGAAAGGCGAAGTCTGGGATCAGGCGCGCGTCGAAGAAAGTGCGCGCCGCCTTCACGATCCGCTCTACACCTCGGTCGTCGCGCTGTTGCCGGTAAAGGCGAAGGCGCCGGGCACGGTCAAGCTGCTCGTCATCACGCGCGATATCTGGAGCTTGCGGCTGAATACGCAATACACCTATCAACAGAGCTCGCTGACGAACCTGTCGTTCTCGCTCTCGGAGAACAACTTCCTCGGCTCGCGTGACGTGGTCGCGGCCTCGGTCGTGATGGACCCCGGCGCGATCGCGATCGGGCCGTACTTCATCGAGAAGAACCTTCTCGGCAAGCACATCAACCTGACAATCAAGTTCGACGAGATCATCACGCGGCAAGCTGGACTCGCGTACGACCCGGGAACGAACACGTTCAATCCGGTCCCGGGTGACCCCGTCGGCTTGCAGGACGGCCACACGTTTCACTCCGAAGGATCCGACGCCTCCGTCGCGCTGTCGCGGCCGCTGTGGTCGCTCGCGAGCGAGTGGGGCTGGGGCAGCTCGTTCTCGTACAAGAATGCGGTCGCGCGTTCGTTCACCGGCTCGGACCCACGTGCGCCCATCGGCAATCCGTACGAGCTTTACACCGATCCGGATAGCGGCCTGCCGTACGAGTTCCGGTTCAAGGCCTGGTCGGTGAGTGCGAGCGGCGTCCGCCAGTGGGGCAGCAAGTACAAACAGCAAGTCAGCGTCGGCTACACGGTGTCGAGCCAGAAGTCGTCGCTGCTCGACACGCCGACGTTCACGAATGCCGAGGCCTCGGTCGCGCAGCAATTCGAAGCCGACGTCTTCCCACGCTCCGAGGTCATCTCGCAGCCGTATGCCAGCTGGACGATCTTCCAGCCGCGTTACGTGACCGTGCGTAACGTCTCGACGTACGAGCTCGCCGAGGACGTGAACCTCGGCCCGAGTGCATCGGCGACGCTCGCGCAAGGGCTCTCGCTGCTCGGCGGTGACAATAACTTCACGCGCCCGTCGCTCGGGCTCGGCTGGATCTTCCCGTGGGGCGCGGATGGGTTCATCCACCCGTCGACGAGTGGCACCATGCGGTTCCAGGGCAGCGCGCCGCACGGCTGGGCTTCGATCGACAACAGCGCGACCACGCAGATCCGCGTAGCGACGCCGACCTACAGCTGGTTCCGCGTGCTCGCGCAGGCCGAGGTCGATACGCAGTGGCACAACACGCAGAACAGCTTCTACGCGATCGGCTCGGACAGCGGCCTGCGCGGCTACAACGTCAACGAGTTCCGCTCGGCGCGTAACGATTCGAGCCGGCGCGCGACCGGCCAGCTCGAGTTCCGCACCGTACCCGTGCCGTGGTGGGTGTTCCGCTTGGGCGCCGTCGCGTTCTACGAGATCGGGGGCGTCGCGGAATCGCTGCTGCGCATGAATCTGTACAGCGATGTCGGATTCGGCGTGCGCTTGCTCATCCCTCAGACCTCGCGCGAGCTGTTCCGGTTCGATCTCGCGCTTCCGCTGCAAGATGCGGTCGGGAACCCGGCGCTCCATCCGCACTTCATCGCGGGCTTTCAGAGCTACTTCTAGAGCCGCGCAAGAACAGGGCGACGAGGATCACCGCGGTCACGGTGAGGCCGAGCGACAGCCCCCACCATACGCCGGTGATGCCGAGGCCGAGACCGAAGCCGAGAGTCAGGATCACGGGCAGCGCGACGACGTAATGACCGACGAGGTTACCGACCAAGGTCGCGCTCGTGCGGCCGAGGCCGCGCAGCGCCCCGGCCGCGACAGTCTGGGTGCCGTCGAACAACTGGAACAGCGCGGCGATATGAAGCAGCGGCACCGCGGTCGCGACAACACTCGGATCGGCGGTGAATGCGCGCGCGAGGATCCCGGGAAACATCCAGAACCCGACCGCGCACACGAGCATCACGGACACGCCGACGCGAATTCCAAGAAAGCCGCGCGAGCGCGCGAGCCCGAGGTCGCCGGCTCCGACTGCATTGCCGACGCGCACCGACGTCGCGGCGGCGACACCCATCGCGAACGAGAACGTGAAGCTCGCGATGCCGAGCGCGATGCTGTGCGCGGCCGCTTCGCGTTCGCCAAAATGCGCCGCGATCACGGTTGCGACGCCGAAGATGCCGACCTCGGCGAAGATCTGGCCACCGACCGGCAAGCCGTAGCGCAGGACCGCGCGCAGATCCGTGGTGGTCGAAGCGGGGGCTGGGCCCGCGTAGAGTGCCTTCGTCGCCGCGAGATAGAACGCCATCGTGATCAGCTGGACGAGCGTGGTCGCGAGCGCTGCACCGATCACGCCCATCGCCGGGAGACCGAGCGATGGCATGCCGAAGATCAGCGCGTAATCGAGCGCGAAGTTGACGACGTTGCCGACGACCATTGCTACGACGAGCGGCCGCGTGCGGTGATGCGCGGCGAGATACGACCGCAACGCGATCGTGACGAGGAACGGTACGATGCCGACGGCGCGGAGGTAGACGTACGAGCGTGCCTCGTGCAGGACGTCGGCCTGGACGCCGGTCAGCTGCATCAACAGGGGCGTCGCGAACACGAGCAATGTCGCGATCAAGCCGACGAGGATCGCGAGCCGGATCCCCGCACCGACCGCACGGCGCGCATCTTCGATCCGTCCGGCACCGAGCGCCTGCGGCACGACGGTGTCCATCCCCATCACGATGCCGAACCCGACCGACGTGATCGCGAACAGGAGGTTGTTGCCGACGCCCGCACCTGCGAGCGCAGCATCGCTGTAGCGACCGAGCATCGCCGCATCGACGGTGCCCATCAGCTGCGCGCCGACCTGTTGGGCCGCGAGCGGGATAGCGAGCCAGAGCAGGGCGGCGCGCTCGCTGCGAGCGGCCACGGCGCTGGTCACTTGGTCGGCATCGGCCGCGGTATCATCGGCGCATTCGCGAACGTGAGCTTCTTGGCGATAGCTTGCGCGACGGCGAGGCGGCGCGGCGCACCGGGACCGACGACGCGGACGTAACAAGGCGCATCGTCATCGAGGAACAAGATTGCCTGGCCGTGATGATCTAACCCCTTTGCACCGACATCGACTTCGGCCGAGGGCTCGGGGCGCGTGATCGCGACGCCTGCATCGGTCGGCTTGACCTGACCTGCATCGGCGAGTGCGTCGTACTGCTCGATCATGTCGCTCGACCCGGTCTTGTACTGCTCGAACAGTTTGTCGGCGGTCTGCTTCGCGTTGTTGCGGCAGTCAAAGTCGTAGGTCCAGTACTCGGCCGCGCCGTTTGCGGTCAGCTCGTACGTGCAAGGATGCGCGATGCCGCGCGGCACGGAACTCGCCGAATCGAGGTCGCGGGCGATGCCGCCGAGCAGCTCGCCGAGGTCGTGCGCCGACAAGATGGTGTCGCACTGAAACTTGTCGGGATAGACACCGGCCAGCTTCCTCAGCGGCTCGTCTACCTTGGGTTTCGTCGTGCCACCCGAGCCGCTGTCACACGCGCCGAGCCCACCCAACGCAGCCAGACTCAATGCGATAAAGCGGGAACAACGCACGGCCGGAACGGTATCGTGACTGTTGTCCCAAAACCAGCGCCGCTAGTCGGAAGCTGCCATCCGCGTGGTGGCGTCGTAGACGAGCCGGAGCTCGGCAACATCCGCCACTGCCTCGGCGAGCTCGAGCAGTGGACCGGGCTTCCGCGCCTCGTCGAGATGGATCATTCCACCGATCCGGCGCTCGACGTACGCGACGTACATCCCACCTCGGCGCGCGGCGACCACGACGGCGCGCAGATGAAACAAGGGCACCGCGGTGCGCCGCTTGAGGCCCAGGAAGCGCTGCTCGATCCGCAACAAACCGTCATCGCGATCGAACACGAGGCGGCGCCGCAAGGTCGCGAGCAGGAGGCCGCTCGCGACGAGCAAGCCACCGCCGATCGCGGCCCAAACGGTCGCGAAGAACGCGAGCCGTGCACCGGCGCCCACGACACCCCAGCCGGTCCACGACGTGGCGCGCGTCAGATCGAGCTCGACCCGGCTGGCGGTGCGCTTGCGAATCTGTACGGAGCCGAGCCAATCGAGCACCGTCACAGGGTACGTGGTCGGCGCGCGAACGCCAAGGTCAGTCTTCGGTCGGGCACGGCGGTGCGAACCTTGTTGTGAGCGTGCGGCGCAACGGACGCCGCCACACGTCACCAGCCATCGTCAACCATTTGGCTCGCGAGATCGTGGGTGAGCCCGAACCGGATCGGCTCGCTGGCCGTTGCGAACGTGGCGAACAAGCTTTCCCAGTTAATGAATACTCCGCAGGGCCGAGCAATGGCACGAGCTGGGAGTGGAGTAGCTCTTGATAGATCTTGAGTCGCAGCGTCGTCGGATCCTGATTCCACACGTGATGCTCGAGTCAATTCGGTACGCGACGGGCGGGCCGGATGCGCCACTGCATCGCGCGCGAACGTGTACGGGTCGGGGTTCGTGTTCGTGAGCCGTTCGAGTGGTGCAGCGTCTCGGTCAACTGCGCTCGGCGCGTGCATATGCCGTGGATCCGGACGCCGAACCAGCCCGTGGCGACCCCCGCGTGATCGGCTCGACGGCGTCCACGAAGAGCTCGCCTCGACCAGCCATGCAATCGCGTGCCGGGCGCCGCATCGCTACGCGGCTGACGACGCTCGATACTTGTCCCTCGAGATTCGCCGGCCCGGCATCCAGTGCTCCAGGATCCGCGCTCGAGGTTCGCGCTCGGGGCTTCTCGCTTCACGTTGGCGGCTTGGCGGCTCGACATGTGCCGCACGACGATCGAGTTCGACGTTCGACGTGAGTGGCGATCTACTCGGCGCCGTCGTCGAAGGAATTGCCGCCGCCGTCGTCACCTCCGTCGCCGCCGGTGTCACCACTGGTGCTCGCACCCTCGACGGGCAGGCCGCCGGGTTGGCCGTCCGGACCGTGTTCGCGATTGCGACCACCACGCCCGCGACGACGACGGCGACGCCGCTTGCGCATCGCCTGGCCGTCAGGGCCGAGCATCGGGGCCTGATTGCTCGCGCCTTGGTGCTGACCGTTCACGGGCTCGAAGAAGCTGACTGGCGGGCCGAGGTCGCCGTTACCATTGCCCGCAGTGCCACCGCCGGGGTTGCTGCCGTTGCCGCCGACTTTCGTACCATTGCCGTTGCCGCCGTTGCCGCCGTTGCCGCCGTTGCCGCCGTTGCCGCCGTTGCCGCCGATGTGCGGCTGCTGCGGAATCGGCTGACCGTTCGCGTCGAGCATCGGCGGACCACCGCCGCCACCGCGCTTGCGACGACGACGCCGACGCTTGCGCTGACCATCGCCCGGACCGTTCGGGCCGTTCGGGCCGTTCGGGGCGCCGACGTTGTTGGTCGGTGCCCCCGGACCGCCGGCATTTTGCGGGCGAGGACCGCCGCCGCCGTTGGTACCGCCGCCGCCGTTGTCGAAGCGGCGTGGGCCACCTCCACCTCCACCGCTACCGCCAGAACGATTCGGACGATCCCAGCGGGTCTTCTTGCCGCCGCGGCGATTGTTCGTGATGCCCGCATCGTTCGGATTCGCCGAAGCGACAGGAGCCATCGCGATCCGCATCGGACCGCGGACGTATTCGACCACGGGGCCGCCGCCACCGCGGCGCGGTGCCGAGTCGCCGTTAGGACCACCGGTGGATAACACTGGCGTCGAGAACGCACTCTTCGGCGGTAGCATCGCGCGACGCTTACGTCGGCGACGTCGACGACGTCGACGCGCTTCGGCGGCGCTCGCCAAGGCCGGGTCTTCATCGGTCAGGGCAGGGCGTTGCTTCGAGACCTTCGGCATGCGCTTGCGCGCGAGCACCGTGACCTCGCCGGAGCCTTCGATGCCTTCTTCGGCGATCTCGGCAGCGGTCTTGTCGATGACTTCGTAGTCGTCGTCATCGTCATCGTCATCGTCATCGTCATCGTCATCGTCATCGTCATCGTCATCGTCATCGAGGTCATCAGTGTCGTCGGCGTCGACAGTGCTCTCGAGCGCTTCGCCATCTTCGAGATCGCCATCCTCGTCGTCGTCGTCATCATCGTCATTGTCGGCGTCGTTCGCGTCGCCGTCCTCGCGCTTCGGGACCGAAGGCGTCTTGTGATCCTCGTCGGCAGGCGCGAGCGCTGCTGGGACCACCGGGACGATCAGTTCAGCGCCGGGCTTACGACGCGTGAGCACCGTCGGCGCCGCGGGCGCCGGGACGACCGGCTCGGCGCCGGGCTTCGTTCGACGCAAGACGACGCCCGCGTGTGACGGCGACGCAAGCGGTCCTGAACCTGCGGCGACGACCGGCGCAGATTCCGGCTGATCGATCCGGACGACGCGCGCTTTGATCTCGCGCTTCGGTTTCACGAGCTCGGCGTGATCGTCGTCGAGCTCGCGGATGAACGACGCGCCGAACCGTGCGGCCACGGCCGCCGCTGCAGCGGCCGCATCCTTCGAACGCAGACAGTTATCGCAACGACCGCACTTCGGAGGCTCGGGCTCGCCGAGATATTCGAGGATGACGCGGTTGCGGCAGTCAGTTGCTTTGACGTACTGGAGCAGTGACTCGAGGCGTTGCCGATCTGCGATCCGTCGCGCTTCGTACGAGCGCGCGCGATCCATCACGAGCTCGTACTCGGGCGGCGGATCCGAGACGTAGTAGAGGCCGCCTTCTTTCTCGGTGATGAAGCCCTCGTCCTTGAGCAGCGAGAGCACGGTGCGCGTGCGCTGCGAGCCGACGCTCGCACCGAGCGCGATGTTCGCGACTGTCGGCGAGCTATCGTGTTCGGCTGGCGTGCCGATCGCCTTGGTGAAGACCTCCAGGGTCTTGAACACTTCGCGAACCTGGCGCTTCGTCGGATAGGTGCCGGAGAGGAAGTACTCCTGGATCGCGACGTCGTCGGGCGAGAACAGCAGCACGCAGCGCGCGGGCTTGCCGTCGCGACCACCGCGACCGGCCTCTTGCGCGTACGCTTCGAGCGAGCCCGGGACGTGATAGTGGAACACGTTGCGGACGTTCGACTTGTCGACGCCGAGCCCGAATGCGTTCGTCGCGACCATCACGAGGTCACTCGACGCCATGAACGCATTCTGCGAGTCGTCGCGCTCCTTCTTGTTCATCCGGCCGTGGTACCTGCCCACCGGCAAGCCATGGCGGGTGAGGGCTTCGTAGAGCTCTTCGACCTTCTTGACGGTCGCACAGTAAACGATGCTTGGTCGCGGCAGCTTCTTGAGCAGCGTGACCAGCGTCTTCATCTTCTCGCCCTCGTCGGAGGAGTTGATGACTTCGTAGTGGAGGTTCGGGCGATCGAACGTCGTCGTGACGATCGTCGCTTTCTCGATGCCGAGCTGGAACAGGATGTCGTCGCGAACGTGCGGCGGCGCGGTCGCTGTAGTCGCGAGCACGGGCGGATTGCCGACGTCGTCGATCGCCTTGCGCAGCGACAGGTACGCGGGCCGAAAATCGTGACCCCACTGCGAAACACAGTGCGCTTCGTCGACGACGAACCGCGACACACCAGCGCCACCACAGGCGTCGCGCAACCACACCCGGAAGTCCGGATCGGCCATGCGCTCCGGCGTGGTGAGCAGCAACTTGCCGCCCGGCGCCTGGATCATCGCGTTGACTTCGCGGCGCTGCTTGACCGTCAGCGTCGAATCGATCTTCGCCGCGGCAAGGCCCTTCGAGGCCATCTTGTCGAGCTGGTCCTTGATGAGCGCGATCAACGGGCTCACCACCACGGTCACGCCCGGTACGACGAGCGAGGTCAACTGGTAGAGCAGAGACTTGCCGCTGCCGGTCGGCATGACCGCGAGGAGATCTTCGCCTTCGAGGAGGTGATCGAACGCTTCGGCCTGGCCAGGCCGGAAGCTCTTGATGCCCAGGGTCTGCTGGGCGACCCCGAGCAGTGCACCGACCTTCTTCGAGAACTGGGCACCTTCGGGGGGAATCGAACCGTCCAAGCTGAAGGCCGACTTCGGACCTTTCATGACCTCGGGGACCACAGGGACCACAGCCGCGGGCGCGGGCGCGGTCTTGACGACTTTCACCGGAGCGGACTCCTTTGCCGGAGCGGACTCCTTTGCCGGAGCGGGCTCTTTCACGGGGGCGGGCTTCTTCACCGGAGCGGGCACGTTCACCGGATCTGACCTTGTGGCCGGCTTCTTGGGCACGACCTTCGCGGCAGCCCTCTCGGTCTTTGGGAGCGGCTTTTTGGCGGGCGCAGGCGCGCGACGAGACGTTGTCGCCTTGGATGCGGGAGCCGCCGCCTTTTTCTTCGGAGTAGTTTTTGTGGGTGGACGCTTGGTCAATGGACCACGTCTCCTCGCAGCGGGTCAGGGCGCGGGCTCTAGACCTAGAGCCTGCACCGACTTGATTCACACCATAGCACACGGTGCGTGTGCAAGGGCGTGTTACAGAATCCTGTATGGCGAGTGACAGGCCGGTCCGGGAAGCCGAAAACCGCCTCGAACACTTCAACGCGGACCGCGAGCGCCTGCTTGCCGAGGTCGAACGCCGGGTCGTGGATCGACGGGTCTCCGAGGCGCAGCAGGGTGGCGACGCGTCCCTCGAGTACGTCCTCAACGACGTCGCCTTCTCCGAAATCAAGCGTCTCGAAGCCGCCAAGCAGAAGCACGGTGCGCTTGACCGGTGGAAAGATCTCTCGCGCCGGCTGATGTCGATGAGCGACCGGGAAAAGGAATCCGAGCTCCACGAGCTGGTCCGCTACTACGGCCGGGATATCGTCGGAAACTTCGATCCGCGAGTCTACAAGTTCGCGACCGGGATCGGGCCATCGATGTTGAACACATTGTTCTCGCCGATGACTGCCGTTCGCCAGGGCTTCGGCGTGCTCCAGAACCTCGACCAGCGGATCCATCCCGATGGTGAGGTCGAGCTGGCGCACACGTGCGCCGAGCGCGGCACGTTGATCGTCACGCCGACGCACTCGTCGAACATGGATTCGCCCGCGATCGGGCTTGCCCTCCTGCGCGCGGGCCTGCCGCCGACCACGTACGGCGCTGGCAAGAATCTGTTCACGAACCCGTTCATCTCGTACTTCATGCGCAACCTCGGCGCGTATCGCGTCGATCGTCGGCTGCGCTTCGAGCTCTACAAAGACGTGCTCAAGGAGTACTCGACCGTGTTGCTCGAGCACGGCTATCACTCGCTGTTCTTCCCGGGCGGGACGCGTTGCCGATCGAACATCGTCGAGAAGCATCTCAAGCTTGGTCTGCTCGGTACCTCGGTCACGGCGTACAAGAACAATGTCCGCGACGGCATGCCGAACAAGCGCATCTACATCGTGCCAGCGACGATCAATTATCGCCTGACGCTCGAGGCCGAGACGCTGATCGACGACTACCTCGCCGAGACCGGCAAGAGTCGCTACATCATCACCGACGACGAATTCTCGCGCGTCGGCCGCATCGTCGAGTTCTTCCGCAAGATCCTCGCGCACGAGGGTTCGGTGGTCGTGCGCTTCGGTCGGCCCTTCGATCCGTTTGGCAACGACATCACCGACGAAGGCGACTCGATCGATCGCGCCGGTCGGCTCGTCGATCCCGCGAGCTTCGTGCGCGGCGCGAACGGCGAGGTCAGCGATGACGACCAGCGCGACGCCGAGTACACCCGTGCGCTCGGTCGCCGGCTCGCGGCGGTCTACCCGAAGCTCACGGTGTTTCACTCGACCCACCTCGTGGCGCGCGCGCTATTTGACGCGCTCGCGAAGCGCGCCGCTACGCGCGATGTCTATCGCTTGTTGCGCTACCCGCAGACCGAGATCCCGAAAGCCGAAGTGCTCGCGGCGATCGATCGGTTGCGCGCGCGGATCATCGAGCATCCGGGCTGGGGCGCTGAACATCCCGCGTACCTGAACCAAGCCACGAGCGACAAGCTCGCCGACGGCATCAAAGGCCTCTCGACGTTCCACACGCGCGTCGCGGTGCTCGATCACGGCGAGCAACTCGCGATCGGCGACCTGAAGCTCCTCTATTATTATTCGAATCGCATGGCTCATATTTCACCGGAGTCAGCGTCGTGAGTCGCGCAGACACCGTCGGCATCGTCGGCGGGGGTCGGTTCGGCACCGCGCTCGGATCAGTCCTGGCGCGCGCGAATCGCCGCGTCCTTCTCTGGTCGCGTGACGCGGCAGTCGTCGATTCGATCCAGACCAGGCGGACCTCGCCGCGGTTGCCCGATGCAGCGCTGCCCGCGTCGCTCACGGCGACGACCGATCCGCGCCTGCTCGCGGCCGAAGCGCGGTTCCTCGTGATGGCGGTAAGCTCGACGAACGTGCGCGAGCGCGCGCGCGAGCTCGGCAACTATCTCGACGGCAGCCACATCGTCGTCCACGCGGTCGGCGCGCTCGCAACACCGAACAACGAACGCGTCTCGGAAGTCGTCGGCGAAGGCCTGCCCACGTTAAAGATCGGTGTGCTCGCCGGACCCGCCTTGCCTGCGGATCTCGTCTCCGGCGAGTACGCGTCGATGGTGATCGCTTCGAACTTCGAAGAGGTCGTCGCTGAAGGTCGGCGCTTGCTGAATGCACCGCCGGTGCTGCGCGTGTACTCGTCCAAGGATCTCGCCGGCGTCGAGCTCGCCTCGGCACTCGCGGGTGCGTACACGCTCGCGCTCGGCTTGTGCGACGGGCTCGGGATGGGGGTCGGGCCGCGCGCCGTCCTCGTCACGCGCATCGTCGCCGAAGCCTCGCGGTTGTGCGTCGCCGCGTCGGGCAAGGAGCGCACCTTCGCGGGCCTCGCGGGCCTCGGCAACATGCTCGTGCGCGCGACCGAACGCTCGGCCGACTACGCGCTCGGCCGCCGGCTCGCCGACGGTGTCCTCACCGCGGATACGCAACGCACCGAAGGTGCCCGCGCAGCCGTCGCGGGTGCCGAGCTCGCGGAGACGCTGCGCGTGCGGATGCCGGTGCTCACCGGTGTGGCCGCGGTCATCAATGGCAAGCTCGACCCGCGCGAGGCCGCGCT
>Ga0123338_10000308_pt1 | contig 50622 bp, 54 predicted proteins | sample grotaG_FD_89793 | JGI IMG/M metagenome (GOLD analysis project Ga0123338, IMG submission 89793) | Glacier valley bacterial and archeal communities from Borup Fiord, Nunavut, Canada, to study Microbial Dark Matter (Phase II) -... | ecosystem: Environmental > Aquatic > Freshwater > Ice > Glacier ... | reverse complement strand
CATCATTGCCAGCACTGCTGCGATTCGGACCATCGGCGAAGCGTACGCTAGAACTCGAGTTGCAAGCCGCAATCACTGCAGGCGCCGACCTCGAGCGGCCGCGTGCAACCACATGCAGGGCACGCCTCGCCCGACAGATCGACCGCGACGCCACCGCTCATCTCGCGCCAATCGTTCGCGAGTAACTCGTTGAGCTTCGGCACTTGATCCTCCTGAACCAGGAGGTGCGTCTTGGTCCCTCAACCATGACCGGCTGCCCCCGGTGGGCAGCCAATCTCGGCAAAGATGCCGACCTCGTTGCAGCGATCGCGCAGCAACTTCATGTCGGCGATCGAGCCGGACATCGCAGGCCGGAGTGGGGCAGCAGTGCTCATTTCTTGAACAACTTGTCGAAGGCGCGACGCATCGTGCCGGACTTCTTCGGCGCGGCATATCCCTCGTTCGAGTACGCGATGCGCGCCGACGGATCGATGCCAAACGCGACGTAGAGCGAGAGCAGGTCGTGGACCATTGCCGAGATGCCGGTCGTGCGCAGATCGTACGAGAGGCAGTAGCTATCCGGCTTGTTCCGGATCATCGCCTTCGCGATGATCATCATGATCGCCGGATCGATGAGCTCGCCGTTGCCGTCGAGGTAATGCTTGTAGCTAAAGAACCGATCTTCAGGCGCTAGCTCGGCCGCGCCCTGGCCATCGGCCTTTGGCGCGCGCAGGTTCTGGATCGTGCGGTACTCGTGCTCGATATACGCGGCGATCGAATTGTTCTCGTCGCGCCGTTCGTACTCGACAAACTTCCGGAACGCATCGAACAGGTTCTTCGGGTTCGCGTACGCACCGGAGATCAAATAGTAGAACACCGCGCCGAGCGAGTAGATGTCGGCCGGGCGACCGACGCTCTTCACGACGCGACCGCGCACGTTGATCTCGGAGCCCTCGGCAAAGGGCCGGTTGAGCAGCAGCTTCTTGCGCGTGCGATCGGCCGCCGCGATCGAGTAGAGCTCGTTGCGGTTGAACAGCGAGAACGTGTCGTTCTCGAAGATGTCGATGTAGAAGTCCTCGAAGAACTCGACCTCGGGCGAACCCTGGGTCGTGTTGACGAGCAGCTCGAACGTATTGGTCTCTTGCTCGGGCGACTGGAAGTACAGCGTGCCCGGAACCGACTGGAACCGCGTCATCGAGACGTCGAGATCCGGATCGGCGACCTTGCCGACGTTGAAGTCGGCGAGCTTGATCTTCATCTGCGCGCCGCGCAGGTTCGGATCCGGAAGCTTGACGAGGATATTCGCCGGCTTGATGTCGCGATGGCAGGTATCGCGCACGAGGTGAGAGAACTCGACCGCGGTCGCGACCGGGATGGTGTACTCGAGCACGCGAAAGATGCGCTCGCGCAACGGCACCGCGAGCAGATCATCGCGGCGGCGTTTCTGACGCGCACCCTTCAGGCGTTCCTCGAGGCTCATGTCGAGCAGCTCGAGGATCATGAAATCGTTCTCGACCTTCTCGCGCACGGCCGGCGGGATGAAGCCGGCGCTGTCGCCTTCGCCAGAAGCGAGGAGCTCGACGATGTTCGGGTGACCCTGAACGCGCTCGAGGATCTCCTTTTCCATCTGGAAGCGCATCTGGTCTTCGCCGTTGACGCCGCGCTGGAGACACTTGATCGCGACCGGGCGACGCAGCGTGGTCTTCGATTCGACCCAGCGCTCCTCGCCAAGGTATGCCTTCGCGAACCGACCGGATCCCAGCTCGATCGGCATCCCGGTCTCGTCGACAACGAACGCGTAGATCCGTGAGCGCGACACGTACGGCGTGGGCTGCGCGATCACGCCCGAGACCTGCGCCATCGGGGGGCCGGGCTGCTGCTGCATCGGCTGCCCGGGGTTCGTGATCATGCCCTGCGGATGCGGCACCATTTGCGGCTGCTGCTGCACGGGCGGGCCGAGATGCGAGAGCTGCGGTGAGCTTTGCGGGAACATCTGCGGCCCCGAGCTGCGCGCCGCCAAGCCCGGCGGCATCGGCTGACCCGGCTGCGGGATCTGATTGACGTTGGTCGCGTCGCTCTCGAAGTCGTTGTAGTCGCCGTATTCCTCGCTCATCGCAGGACCCTGCGAAGGATTCGGCGGCTGGAGCCCATTGGGCGGACCAGTTGGTGGAGGCGGTGTCTGACCCATGGCTGCGATTACCCGCGTCTTCCAGACTTGGGCACCGTACGTCCTTGAGTATACACAAAATATGCATCCGAGCCCGGGCCGAAGTCGAACAGGATCGGGTCCGCGACATCGTCGAGTCCGATGCCGACGCGCTCGTTGCCGATCGCGAATGTGACGAGTGGTCCTTCGACCGCACCTTGGGCCACGCGGAGGTGGCCGATCTCCTGCGCGCGCGGCGTGACCAAGGCGAGGTCACTCGATTTCGTCAGCGACACCGCGGGCGATGGTCGGCCACCGAGAGGCGCGACGAAGCACGTCAGGCCTTTGACATGAACATTGCGTTGGCCGCCGGGGCCGGGAATCAGCGTGACTCGCACTTTCGTGCCGTGCAGTCCGACGAGGTCGGCGATGCCGCTCGTGACCATCGCGAAATGGACCCGACGATCGGCGACACCTTGCGCACCATCCGAGAGTGCGAGCCGTCGCACCGCTCCCGTCGGCACCGGCGCGTTCGCCATCCACGCGTGCGTCGCCGGTGCGTGGAAGGTCTGCGGCGTCATGTCCATCGGCATCGGAATAACCGGCGGCATCGGCGCGGTCGCGACCGGAATCACGGGTGGCGTGATCGGATCGCGCGTCGCGGGAACCGTCGGTTGCGCGTACTGCGGGTACTGCGGCTGCGCCGAGTAGACCGGATACACGGGTTGCGGCGGTGGCGGCGGTCGCGTCGGTGTCGCGCGCACGACCGGCATCGCGGCAGGAGGCAGGGCTCGCTCCGGCGTCGTCGGCGTCGGAAGCGAATGAAGATCTGGCGCCGCGGGCACTCTCGCGCTCGCAAAGGTCGAGAGATCGAGCAGGTTGTCGAGCGCGGTCGCGAGCTCGTCGACGCGCACCAGGCGCTTCTTCGGGTCGAACGCGAGCGCGCGTGACAGCACCTCCGTGACCCCACGCGACAGCCCGAGTGGCGCGAGCGCTTCCTCGACGTGTTCGCCGGCGTGGCGCCGCTTCTTGTAGCCCGCGTAAACGTCTTCGTCGGCGAAGATCGCCTTGGTCGTCAGCATGTAGATCGCGACGACTGCGAGCGAATAGATATCGGTCGCCGCGGACACCGGTTGCCCCGCGAGTTGCTCCGGCGCGGCCCAGCTCGGCGAATACATCGCGAGCTTCTGGCCCGCGACGATCGCGGTATCCTCGGCGCGTTGTTCGCGATCCGCGTCGGTATCGGCGCTCCATTTCGCGATGCCAAAATCCGCGAGCTTCGGCAACCGCGATTCACCAACCGAGCCGAACAAGATGTTCTGCGGCTTGATATCGCGATGCACGATCCCGAGCCCGTGCGCCTCGGAGAGCGCGGCGCACATCGCGGCGGTGATCCTCACGGTCTCGGCGAGCCCTTGCTTGCCTTGCTCGCGAATGATCTGCGACAGCGTGCCGCCGTTCATGTACTCGCAAACCTGCAGCGGCATGCCGGCGGAATCTTTTTGACCGAGATGACCGAAGTCATAGATCCGCAACGTGTTCGGATGCGTGAGTCGCGACAGTGCGAACGCTTCCTGAACGAAGTGCTCGTAGCTCGTGCGCCCGACACCGGAGAGCCCACCGAGTCCGCTGAACACCTTCACACAGACCGGTCGCGACAACCGTTCGTCGGTGCCTTTGAACACCACGCTGTGGCCGCCGGAACCGATCTGTTCGATCACCCGATAACGGTCGAGCACGAGGTCGCCAATCTTGACCTCGGGGACCTTCTGCGCAGGATCGCGCGGCGCACTTGCCATCCGGGCCGCATCGTAGCGCGGTCGGCACGGATAGACACAATCCATGCCCCGTCCGCGTCGGTGGCAGCGGCTGACAACCGGGCGCGCGCTTGGAGTGCACACCGCCGCGTGCTATCGCTCTAGCGTGCCCGTGCGCCATGCCCTCCTCGGGTTGCTAGCCGTGTTCGTGGTGGTCGCCGGTGTCTATCTGTTCGTCCAGGTCCGGGCCACGACGAGCGCCGTGGCTGCGAGCGCGCCCCCACACCACCCGGACCACCCGGACCGCCCGGATCTGGGCCCGGCGCCGGCCGACCTCGCCGCGCCACCGGTCACCGACCACAAGGCAGCGGCCACGCATCAGCTCCCGAACGCCGCGCCGAGCATCGCGGCGGAGCCGGGCTCCGACGAGGACCCGACGGTCGCGCTCGAGCGCCCCGATGTCAAGATCGACGCGATCATGGCGCGCGCGAACGCCGCCTACGACAAGGGCGATTGGGACGAGGCCAAGTTAGTCGCTGGCAAGGTCCTGGCAAAGCAGCCCACGAACATCCGCATGATGCGCATCATGGTGTCGGCCTCGTGCATCGATGGCGATTCGGTCATGGCGCAGCAGTGGTTCGAGAAGCTGCCCAAAGGCGACCGCGAGCAGATGAAAACCCGGTGTGATCGATATGGCGTTTCGTTCAAGGAACCCGCGCAGTAGCGTCGAAAGATCCTTTGTGGTACGCGCAAGACGATGTCGAGCATCCTCGTCGATACGCTAGGTCGAGAACCGGTTCGCCCCAAGGTCGTCGAAGAGACCGTCGGGCTGATCGACTCCCAGGTGAAACAAAAGGGCTTCCTGATCAAGGGCGCCTATTCGACGATCAAGGCGATCAAGGGCAAGTTCGTCCCGGAGGTCGTCGACACACTGCTCGACGATTGGCTCGGGAAGATCCAGCCGCACTACGACAAGTGGGAAGTCACCAAGCCGAGCACGTTCGCCGACTACGTGATCGCGCGCTCGGATGATGTCGCGGAAGACCTCTTGAAGGTCACCGACGAGCGGGCCGCGAACACGTCGCACACGACCGCGAAGAAGATGTACATGCGCATGCGCGACTCTGCGAAGCGCAATGTCGTCGAAGCGATTCCAGAGCTCGCCCGGCTGCTCGAGAAGCACCTGAACGAAGCGCTTGCCGTGAAAGCCTAGCTATTGCTGGTCTAACAGATAGACCATCAAGTAGCCCTCGGCCGTACGGCGAGGACCCGGCGCGCCCGACATCAAACGGAAGTCGGCGGCCAGCTGGCGACGCTGATAGCTGCGGTAGAGCGCCATCGGATCGATCTCGTGCGAATGCTCGAGCTCTTCGATCTGGCGACCGAGCACCTCGGCCGCCCACGCCGGGCTCGCGGCACCGATGTGCTGCTGCTGCATCGCGCGACGGAGTGTGGCGAGCTCCTCGTGCGTCATGTTGAACAGGAACTCTTCGAAGGCCGCGGCCTCGTCGATGCTCATGCCATCGCGACCGAAGAAATCGAGGACCTCGGGGCTGCAATCCTCGCGGACCAAGCAGAACGTCTCGGTCGCGCCGAGTAGCGTGCCGTAGGCGCTGTTGATCCGGTTGCGCGCGTGCCACGCCGATTCGAGCAGTGGCGCGAAGTCGTCGATCTCGAGCGCGGCGTCGTCCCAGATCGTGATCAGCTGATCGGCGGCGCGCTGCTTGGTACGGCGGGCGACGTCGGGCTTGCGCAGGAGCGCAAGCAAGAGCTCTTCCGCGAGCAGCGTGTAGATCGCTTGCGCGACCTCTTCCCGAAGGTCGTGGGTGATCTGCACGGCTCCCGGGTTGTGGTGGAGCGCGCCCGTAGCCTTCACGAAGCCGCGCAGGAAGTTGATCTTGGTGAGCAGGTGCGTCCGCGACAACGTCGCCTTGAGCGGCAATGACAGGTCGCCCGAGAGACCGTCGATCGTACACAGGTGGTCGATCAGCGTGTTTTCGTCACGCGCTTCACCGGCGAGGGCAGTTGGCGCGCGGAGGGGGCGCTGGCGCTCGAGCAGCTCCGAGGTGGAGCGCAGCTCGTCGATCATGGACCGCAGGATGACCGCGTCGGTCGGTGACTCGGCAGCCACAGCATTCAAGGCCTGCTCGACAAGCTCCGTCTCGTGACGGTCGAGCACGCGCGTCGAGAACGCTTGTGCTTGGGCCGACGACAACCCCATTGCCGTTGAAGCTAGCACGCTCTCGGACGCATGCGCGACCATCGGGTGGGAGGCCTGCGGAGGGACGGTGGGAGGACGACTGGGGTACGACACGTGGGTAGGCACGTCAGTCTGAAAGGCTAGGGGTTCGAATCGCGCCGGCGACGTACCACGAATCGGATTGCGAGGGCTACTAGCACGGCGAGGATGACCACGCCGATGATGAGGTCGACGTGCTTCACCTTCTTGGCGGTCTCCAAAAAGGCGTCTCCGAAGTGATACCCGAGAAGAATCAGGACGCTTCCCCAGATCGTCGAGCCGATGAACGTCTGCGTGAAGAACGGCACGAGCGGCATTCGAGCGATGCCTGCGGGCACCGAGATGATGTGACGAATGATGGGAAGAAATCGGGCAATGAGGATCGTGGCCTTGCCGTGGTTGGCGAAGTACCGCTCGGTCATCTCGATGTCGTGCTTCCGGATCAGAGCGAACTTGCCGTACTTGAGGAGCAACGGCTTGCCGCCGGCGGCGCCGATCCAGTAGCTGATGCCCGAGCCGAGCAGCGCGCCGGTCGTATTGATGATCAAGATCACGGGCAGCGAGAACGTGCCGTGGGACGCGAGGACACCCGCGAACGGCATGACCAGCTCCGATGGAATCGGCACCAGCGTGCTCTCGAGCGTGATCAACAGGAACAGGCCCGGATAGCCGACCCGAGCGACGAAGTCCTGGACGAACGTGGCGAAGTGTTCGAGCACCCGCCGCTTTTAGCCGAGTCGGGAAGAATCTGGAACGAGGAACGAAAAATAGCGCTCGGGGAAATCATTGAAAGCCATCTGCGCCGCGCATTCCGGGCAGGTCTGGGCGGGGGGGACGAGCTGCGCCAGCGACGCGGCGTGGGCATCCGCATCGATCAGCAACGACTCCTCGCAGCCACAGGCATCGCACGCGTAAGGCGCGTAGAACGAGGCCACGTGCGAGTTACCGCGGGTCGCGATGATCATGTTCAATTGATGGATGATCGGCTCGGAGACCCGGATCAAGTCGATCGCGAGCTGCTGCTTGATGGCCTCGGTCTGCAGCCGGATCCAGTCACGCACGCCGAGCGAGTTGATGAACTGCACGCCGTCGAGATCGAGGACGAGCCGACCGTTCCGCGCTCGAGACAGGAGCTCGCCGAGCTGCGACGTCTCGTCGATCGAGCCCGAGAGCATCCAGGTGCCGTTCGCACCAGGCTCGATATGCAGGCGGCCGCGGATGTCGGTCACGTCGAGCGCTCCACGAAGACGTTGAACGACGAAGCAGGGATGCGTTCGGAGGGGCTGTAGCGCACGTCGATCAACGCGACGATCTCGGTCCGCTTCCCGGGAGCCAGATTGAACACGAGGTGATCACAACTACGGTAACTCAACGCGACTCCCATACCGGCTCCACCACCGGATTCGCGGACATCTTGCTTCGCGAGTGCGCGCAGGATCGTACCCCGATCGAGGCTACCGAAGTGGTCGTTGACCTCGATCGCGAAGTACCGCGCATCGCACCCCCAGCGGAGCCGGACCTGATGCTGCGCGTCGAGCTCGAGGTCGGTGTCCCGCGCGACCTCGCTGCGATAGTGGTTACCGTCGGCATCGCACGGTGCGTTGTGCACGGCGTTCGAGATCAGCTCGTCGGCGACGAGCATGGCCATCGAGGCGACGCGCGCGCTCTGACCGCGCGCGCGCACCGCCTCCGCGAGGTCGGCCACGATCTTCGGACGCTGCATCGATCGCGTGACGTCGACCTCGTGGAGCTGCGTTCCCCACAAGAGGTATTTCTCCGCGCCAAACAGATCGTTGCGCACGAGCTTGTGCGCGGTGATCGTGAGCGCCTCGGCGAGCACGGGCATCGGATGCACCAGGAGGTTCGTGATCGCGCCGAGCTCGAGGATGTGGGGAATCTGATCGAGCGTGTTTGCCCCGAGCAGCATCATGCAGGCCTCGTCACGCCTGGCTCGCACGGCCGCGAAGAAAGCAGCGGCAGACGGCGAGCTCAGCGCCGAGACATCGACCACGACAAGGCGCGGCGAGATGTGCTGGAGCAAGCGAATGCCTTGCTCGAGATCGTCGGCCACTTCGATGCGATAGCCCGTTACACCGAGGATGCGCTGCACGGTGCGTTGAGTCTTGCGGTCGGGATGGACGATCAGGATGGCCATTAGATGCCTCGGCCGCCTTTATGATTTCGGTAGACCAGGACCGCGCAAAACACCGCTGCACAGGCCGAGGAGATGAACAAGATCGCGAATACCGGGGCCATGCCCGAGGTCTTCTGATCGTAGACCCGCGGCACGATGACCTCCTGGACGATCGGACCCATGCTGCCGAATCCGGAGATCACGGCGGCCGCAAAGGTCGCTTGGCGCCGGCTTCCGATGTCCATCGCCCCGGCGCCGGAGAGCAGCGCATCGGGGCCGAAGAGAAAAAACCCCACGAGGCCGAGCAAGCACACGAAGACGACGACGCTCGAGCCGCTAAAGACGATCAAGAGAGCGGTCGCGCCGGTCATGCCGAGCATCATCACGAACGCGACGCCCGCGCGGCGACTCTTGAAGTACTTGTCGGACAGGTAGCCCGTGAGGAACACGCCGGGCATACCGCAGATGTCAAACGCGATCGCGTACGTGTTCGCTGCCTTGCCCGACAAGTGATACTGCTCCGCGAGAAAGAAGGCAGCCCACGACCAGATCGCGTAGCGCACGAGCTTCGAGAAGAAGTAGAAACCCGCGACCAGGCCGAGGTTGATCTTCTGATCCCTCGACATGCTGACTGGATCTCCAACCTTGGATTCGTCGATAGCGGTCACTGGATCGTCGATGCCCGCGAGCCCGACATCTTCGGGCCTGCTGCGCTGCAGGAAGTAAAACTGGATCCAGATGAGCGATAGCACCGCAGCACCGGTGAAGAAGCACCATCGCCACGGCTGATTCGCGGTCGACCCGTCGCCGAGCACGAGGCCCATCACGAGGCCCGCCGTGATGGCGCCGACGGTGAAGTTCGTCGACCAGATTCCCATCACCTTGCCTCGCTCGTGCTTGTGGAACCAGTTCGCCATCGTGCCGACGTTGCCTGACCAACCGGTCGCTTGTGCAAGCCCGTTGACCGCCATCAATCCCGCCATCACCCACGGCGACATCGCGATACCCATCGCGAGCGTGACGATCACAGAAAGCCCCATGCCGAGCAGCACGTTCTTGCGAGGTCCGAGGCGCGGGCCCATCGCCGATGCGAGGAACTGACCGATCGCGTACGCGATCAAGTAGACGGCGTAGATGTTGCCGAGCGTGGGTAGGTCCCAGTGGTTCTGTTCGCCCAGCGCGGACTTCGCGGCGGAGAAAGGCCGACGACAAAAGTAGAAGCCGATGTAGCTCAACCAGGTCGAAATAAAGACCTTGTATCGCCACGACCGGTGCGACGCGGACATCGGCGTGCCGTGCACCGCAAGATCGAGGCTCATCCGCGGCGGATCCGATCCCACGCTTCACCGAGTGCGTACGCTAGCTGACCGAGCTCGTTTGCGGCGTTGGTATCGGCAGAGCCGTGGATCGAATCGCCGGTCGCGACGACCGCCATCACTCGACCTTCAACGATCACGGGTGCGGCGGTGATGGCTTGTGCGTGGAGCACGCGCGCGAGCTGATCCTGCGCGGGGCTCGGGGGCATCTCGCTCTTGGTCCGCTGCGTCTGGACCGCACGCGCGATCGTCGAAGGCAGGCGCAGCGGCAGATGGAGCTCCGCGAGATCTGCGATGCCATGGCCGCGATAGCCGATCGCGGTATCATCGCGCACGACGACGATCGCACCGGCGAGCCAGCGCCCGGCGATGAAGCTCATCGCGAGATCGCTCGCCACTTCGCGCGACGCGGCGCGCTCGAGGGCTTCGAGGATCGCTGCGATCTTGGGCGCCGCAGGTGGCAGCGCGCGACCCGCCGGCTGGAGCTTGATGCTCGGCGAGGGAGATACCGTCGACATCTGGATCAGCCCGCTCTGGTTGGGATCCTTTGCGACGCGCACGTCGTCGAGCGAGGATAGCGCCATGCGGATGCTATCCGGATCGAGCATGTCGACATCGGGTGGCGGCGGATCGAGCGGCCAGAGATCGACCGCGGAGTCGATATCGATATCGAACTCGTCGCGTGGCGCATCGCCGTAGGCAGCGGCGATCAGCTGTTCGAGGCGCGTTGCCGGCGTGACCACGAGGGTTACCGAGCCGACCAGCCGTTCGAGCGACGTGCGCAGCGCTGCATCCGGATCACGGGCCGCTACGATCATCGCGCCCCCCGTGGTGCGTCCGATCGGTAACGCACACGAGGCGCGACCAAAATCGCTCGGCAGCTTCGCGGCGAGGGAGGTGTCGCGGCCCTCGAGATGGCGTGCGAGCGCCGCAGGCACACCGCGCTGTTCGCCGAGCGCACGGGCCGCGACATCGAACTCGAGGACCCCGCGGGTGATCAAGACCGAGCACAGGCGGCCGACTTCGGTGGATGACAGCGCCGCGGCAACATCGCGCGCATGCACCAAGCCCTTTTCCACTAGCAAATCGCCGATCCGCACGCGGCCAAAGGATGCCACGAGTCACGACGCGGCGTCGTTGCGGATCGCGGTGTAACGGCCTTTGCGGAATGCGATGATCTGGTCACCCGAGGTCACCGCCGTGGCCTCGAGCTCGCGTGCGAACGGCGTGGCGAAGTGACAGCCCGGCTCCTCGACAAAGCGCGCGACATACACCGGGGCAAGCGCCACCGCTGCGATCGGATGGGTCAGCACCACGTGAAACGGCGCTGCCACGCATATGCGACGAGGTCGGATCAATTCGAGCGATACGCGTCTCACGCCCGGCCCGTCAGAACTTCGTGATGATCTCGTCAGCCCATCGGATCGCATCGAACCACGCCACGAACACCTGGTGAGCGGTGAAGTGCGAGCCGAGCACGTGCGCGAGGTCACCGCGGTTCTGGTGGCGCACGGTGTCGAGGATCTTCGCCGCCGGTGAGCCACCACCGTCGAGCGCTTGCTTGACCATCGGTGCGACCGAGAGCTCGGCCATCACGTCGCGCAGCGGACGATCGAGCATCGCGTCGAGCAGCGATAGCAGACCCGCGGTGAACAGCTGATCGGAAGGCAGCTTCGCGTGCTTGGCTAGCCCTTGCGCCATGCGCGCGCGGATCAGCGCCTGACGCGCGAGCTCGATTGGCTTGTCATCGAAGCCTGCGACCATGATCAGCATGATCAGCGCACCGACCTGCTGGACACCGAGGCGCAGCACGGCCTGGCGTACGGAACCGATGGGCTGGCCGAGCGACAGCGCGGCGGAGCTCGCGAGCTTGATCAATCGAACGGCCAAGCCGATCTCGGATGCGATCAGGTTCTCGAGAACGCCGAGATCAAGCCGATCTTTGTAGAGCGCGTTGAGGATCTTGACGAGCGCGACGCGGTCGTGCGGCATCCGCGTCGTCTTTGCGATGATCGGCAGCTCGAGGAAGTGACCCTGATAGAGCGCAAATCCGAGGTCGCGCAGGAAGATGTGCTCGTCGTGCGTCGATATCTTCTCGGCGAGCAGCGTCGGGCCGAGGCCGCGGAGCGCGTCGTACTGGCGTCGGATCTCGTCCTTTGCGACGTTGAGCACGTCGACCTTGATGTAATTCGCGAGCGCGATCATCGGCCGGGTCTCGTCGGTGAGGATGAAATCGTCGAGCGCAATCCTGAAGCCCTCGGCGCGGAAGCCCTCGAGCGCTTCGAGCAGCGCCGGGGTAACGGGCACGTCCTCGAGCACTTCGATCACCGTGCGCTCGGGCGGCAGTGGAATCTGATATCGACCGAGCAAGAAATCGGCCGGCAGGTTGACCCATACCGGTACGTTTCCAACCAGCGCGTCGAGCCCGAGCTCGACGAATGCGTTGAGCATCGTGGTCGCCGTCGCTTGGTTCGGGTTATCGAACTTCGCGCGGTTCTCTATGCTGTTGCGGAACAACAACTCGTACCCGATGACGACGAGCCGCCGATCGAAGATCGCTTGGCGACCGACGAAGGCGTCGATGAGCGGGGCCGTGGTCATGCGGTCTAGTAGACCACGACGCTGCGGATCGATTCACTCTGCGTCGTGCCGCGGACATGCCGTGTGCTCGCCGTGGCCCACGGTGTGGCCCACGGTTAGGCCTTCGATCGCGCTCGTGAATTTCTTCTTGTCGCTGCGCATTCCTCTGGCGAAGTGCAGCGGTGATGCCTTACGTGCGCTTGCGGCGCTTTGCCACTGTCTTCGCGTGGCGCGAGAGCGACTTCGTGCTCGCCGCCTTGTGAGGCTCGCGCTTCAACGCCTCGAGCGACGCACGGCTGCGCGCCTTCGAGATCTTGCGTGGATGGCGACCGACCGCGGCGTCGCGCGCGGCCTGCTTCTTCACGCGCGCCGAGCCAGTCTTCGGCGTGCCCGGATCGATGCCTGCGCGCCTCGCCTTCGAGAGGCCGATGGCGATCGCTTGCTTCGTCGAGCGTGCGCCGTGCCTGCCATCGCGGATGTGATCCATCTCCTCACGCACAAATTCGCCCGCTGCCGTGGACTTCGAGGTCCCGCGGCGGAGATCCGCTTTCGCGCGCTTCAGCGTTTTTGTCTGGGCCATGCGCCCCATCGCTGCATTTCACGTACCCGGTGGGTGATCGGTCGTGAGCACGGGCAATTGCGCGGAGAGCGTGGGTCCACCGTCTTCGCTGCGCTTTACGAGGCTCGCGAGGTCGTCCGCGATCACCCCGGCTTCGGCCGCCGGGATGTTTTCGGTGAGCTCCTCGTAGACCCGGATCGCTTGTTCGTCGAGTCGGCGGATCCGATCGTGATCGGCGATCTCACCCGGCAGATCGAAGCGGAGCTCCTTCATCACCATCGCGAGCCCTGCCGCGATCGGCAGCGAGAGCAGTGCGCCGACGATGCCTGCGAGCGTGCCACCGATGAGCAAGGAGATGAGGATGATCGCGGGCGGCAACCGCAACGTGCGGCCGTAGACGCGGGGAACGAGAATGCGACTCTCGAATTCCTGGTAGAGCACCATCAGGCCCGCGACGATCAACGCGGTCGTCGCGCCGTTCGGAATCGTCGCGATGATCACGGGCGCACTCGCGACGTACCCGCCGACAAACGGAATGATGTCGGTGATGCCGGCAAACAAGGCGATGGCGAGCGCATTCTCGGCGCCGAAAATCGTGAGCAAGATGAACACGAACACGGAGATCGCCAGCGACGTGATCAGCTGACCGCGCATATAACCACCAACGATCACCTTGAGCTCGAGCAGCACCTTGGCGAGCTTCACGTGATGATGGCGCGGCACGATCGCGTAGAGCAGGCCTTTCGAGCGAACCGGATCCGCGAGCAGATAAATCGACAGGAATAGCGTCGAGATGCCATAGCCCATCATCTCGAGCATGCTCATCGAGTAGCCGATCATCGCGCCGCCCGCGCGCCGGCCGAGGTCGTCGACGGGAAGATCCTGCAGGGTCTTCACGAACGGCTTGGACCACGAGTACTGCTGGAGAGTATGGATCATGCTCAAGCGCTGCTTCGGCGCCTGATCGACGAGGCTGAGCATCTGTTCGACCAGGGGTGGCACCATCAGCACCATCACACCGATCACGGCGAGGCCCGCGATCGAGAACACCAGCACCAATGCGCGACCGCGACCGAGCCCGCGCTTCTCGAGCCAGCCGACGACCGGGTCGAACGTGCCGACCATGACGAGCGCGATCGTGAGCACCGTCATCACGGTCCTGAGCTGACCGAGAGCCCAGACGCCGGCGATCACGCCAAGGACGAGGAAGATCGTCTTGGGAGCGATCTCGATGCGTCGTGGCGGGTTCGGCAAAGTACTCGTGGCCATACGTGTGCGAGATCCACTGCGGCGTTCGTGCCAGCTGCGAATCGAGCGTGACGTGGCACTTGCGCTCGGGCGCGCGAGCCGATCGGCTCACTGTGCGCTGATGCCACGTGCGAGCGAACCCAAGCGTGTGCTCACTCCACGTACGTGATCTGCCACTCGCGAAGCTCGCCATCGACCGTGACATCGATGACGTCGCCGGTCTTCTTGCCGATGACCGCCTTACCAATCGGCGACACGGGCGTGACAACCGAGAGATGTCCGTCGCCGCCGGGGCCGGTGAGCGTCATGCCTGCACCGACCGGTGCGAGGAAAAACGTGCGGCCCTCGCCACGCTCGTCATCTTCGATCTCGACGATCGCTCCCAACTGAATTCGCGCCGTGCCTTGGAGCGCAGCTGGCCGAAAGGCGGCGAGAGCATCGGCCGCAGCGATCGCTTCCTGTGCCCGACGTTGCTGGGCTTTGCCAAGCGTACCGAGCTGATGTGCGGCACGCGCGTCTTCGCGTTTTTCATCCGGGGTGGCGCCTTCACGTGCCTCCATCGCGGCGGCGTCGCGCGACGTGAGCGCGGCGCGCGCGGTGGTGGAGAGTTGCTCGCGCAACTGGTCTACCAGCGTCTGCTTATCCATCCCGTTCATGGTCGAGGGACCGCCGTCCGCGTGCAAGTTTTCAGACGGGCATGGTGCGTGCAGCCCGCTTTTCACATATGCATCTGGCCAAGCTAGGATTCGTCTGGATCGCCGTGCTCGTCGGCGTTGCCGCGTACGGCGCGGGTTGCGACACCGTCAAGAACGCGTACGACTGCGATCACATCTGCAATCGCTACTCGGAATGCTTCGACGCGAACTACGACATCGCGAGCTGCGAGTCGAAGTGCAAGAACTCTGCGAACAGCAACGACGCGTACATGAACAAGGCCGACGCGTGCCAGACGTGCGAGGACGGTGCCTCGTGTGCTGGCGCGGCCTTCAACTGCGCCAGCGAGTGCGTTGGCATCGTTCCCTAGTCGATCGAGCGCGCGATCAGCGAGCGTGCGTATCGCGAAGGTTGGGTCGTGCCGAGCGCGTGAGACGCAGCAACAAGACCGTCGCGGTGATGGGCTCAGGACTGCGCGGCCGCCGCTGCGGTCCAGCTCGAACTCGCTGGCCACGCGGTCACCGTCTACGAAGCGGCGGCGAGGCCTGGGCCTGATCCGCTGTGGCATCCCCGATTTCAAGATGGAGAAACACCTCATCGATCGGCGACTCGCCATCTCGCCGCTTATCGAATTCGTCTGCAATGCCAAGGACGGTCGCTCGCCGACGTGGTCTCGGGTGTGATGCTCGCGATGGATTTTCTGACCGAGCAAAATCAGGTCAATGCACGCGAGCTCTCGAGCGCCCCGCGCAGCGTGACCGGCAAGCGCGTCGTGAACAATCGCGGCGCGGACGACACCGAGACGCGCCGTGACCGAGCACGCGAGCTTCCGTTCGTGATTCGTGCGACAGATCTTTGGTGATCAAGACCATCCTGCGCTGGGTACTAACGGTGGTGATGGTGATCGCCGGCGTGAACCACTTCTACAACCCGGCGCCATACCTCGGGATGATGCCGCACGCGCTCCCCGCGCACGGGTTGCTCGTCCAGTTCTCCGGCGTCGCCGAGGTTCTCGGCGGTCTCGGCTTGATCCTGCCGCAGACGCGGCGGCTCACCGCATGGTGCTTGATCGCCCTGTTCGTCGCGATCTTCCCCGCGAACCTCAACATGGCGCTCAATCATCTGCCGCTCGGTGACAAGCCCGTGGCTCAGTGGGCGCTGTGGGCACGGCTGCCGTTGCAGATGGTGTTGATCGCGTGGGCCTATTGGTTCACCAAGCCCGACAAGCGGTAGAATTTCGCGTGGCATAGCGAATGCTTTTCGACCGACCCATGAGCAACCAGAACCAAGGCGAAGGCGACAAGATTTCGGCGAATCGCTACAACAAGGACGTCCGCGACTTCATCAAGGGCGGCAAGGTCGATACGGCCGCGAGGAGCGCTGCGAATTTTGTCGAGACCCAGCCGCTCGCCGCTGCGCGCGCAGAGCGCGAGGCCAAGAACGGTCCGAAGTCGTGGCTCTCCCGCACGCTTCAGAACGTCCGCCGCGTCATCGGCCGCACGTAGGCTGCTAAATTAGCTACAGGCACTCGCCCCACCAGAGGAAAAGCGCGGTCGTTCCGCGGTCGCTAGTGAGGTGGTGCCTCCCACGCCGAGGGCTTACTCGGGATGCAACGCTTGACGGCCCTAGCGATGTTGAATGTCTAACGTGACGCCGAACGTCGGGCTCGCCGCTTCGAGATAGCTCTGCGCGCCCGCATCGGCCTCCAAGGTCGCCTTGAAGAATGCGACCGAGTACGCCGCTGCAATGTTCCGACCGACCGACGGATCGAGATACGTGAACGGCACACCGTCAGTCTGGCGCGTCGCATCGCCGCACCCCGGCATGAAGATAGGCGCGAGCCCGTCGAGATCCGAGACCGACCAGTGACCTGCATCGGGCACTTCGATCTTGTACGCGGGCACGGTCGCCGCCGCGTAGTTCAGCCGGATCAGGTTGTTGCCGAGCTCGGTGATGCTGTTGTCTTGTTCGGCGACCAGAAACATCAGCGGCACGTTCAGCGCGGCGATCATCACGCCGGGTGTGAGTGGGTTCTCCATCGGTGCGCAGAGTGCGGCCGCTGCCGACACGCGCGAGTCGAGCTGCGCGACGCGACCTGCGGTCACCGCACCGAAGCTGTGACCGAGCACGCCGACGTGACCGAGATCAGCGAGCGCGCTGACCGGCGTGCCACCGGCCGCGACTTGATCGAGCGCGGCGCGGACATCCGCGGTGCGAGCTTCGAGCTCCTCGGCATCGAGGTCGGCCTGGGTGCCGGCAAGGTCTTCCCACAGCGTATCGCCGAGATGTTCGACGGACACGACGACGAAGCCGTGGCTCGCGAGCCGGATCGCGGTGGTCGCATTCGAGAGCCGCGTGCACGCGTGGCAATGCGAGATCAACACGAGCGGAAAGGTCCCCGCGACCGCGGCCGCGTCGAGTGCGACGGGCAAGGTGTGACTGGGGCAGCCCGGCAGCGCCGCTGCGAGCAGCTGCGTGTACTGCCCAGCGATCGGCTCTACCTCGAGCATCTCGACCGGCGTGTCGCTCGCAGGGATCGTACTCGGGAACCACGCTTGTGCGACGAGGTCGCGGCTGCGCGCCGGATCGTTCACCATGAACCGCGTCGTACCGACGCTGTAGATCCCGGCTGCTTCGACGGTGCGATCGGGCGGCACCGCGGCGTTGCCACACGCAACTACGATCGAGAGGAAGACGAGGGCAACCCGGGCCATCATTTCGAATCGCGCGTGGCGAGCATCGCGGTCAACACCATTTCGAGCTGCGGCCACTTCGCGGCCGCGGGATCATCGATCTTGCCAACCACCGATCCGGCCTTGCCATCGCGGCACGCCATCCGCACGAGTCGCGCGTCGCGCGCATAGCCGACATACCAGGTGAGGTCCTTCGTGCCTTCGGTGCGCGGTTCATCGACCGACCAGCTGGCGATCGATCTCTTCTGATCCGCGCAGGTGCCTGTGATCGCTTGCACGCTGATCGTGGAGCTCGCCTTGCCCTCGGCATATTCGACCGTATCGGTCGCGCCCGATCCAGCCACTTTCCACGAGCCGGGCAGGGTCGGGGCATCGATCGAGCGTCCCGAAGGAAACTTGATCGGCGTTCGCTTCGTGCTCGGCTCCGGCGTGCCGACGCGCGCATTGATCACGGGGACCAGCTTGCTGATCACGGAGCCGAGCGTATCGAGAGCCTTCTTGCTACCGGCGCGGAGCCTGCGAACCTTGTTGTCGTGATCGTCCAGCTGATGCTCGAGCGGCTTGTACGCGACGTTCGGATCCGCGATCAGCTGCAACGTCGCATCGAGCTCGGCGCAGTACGCATCGACCTGATCCAGGCCGGTGTGGAGCGCACCGAGTTCCACCGCATACTCCTTGGCGCCGCTGTCGACCAGCTGCTGCGCGCCGGTGGCGACCTTCCGTACGCCATCCGCGCTGCGCTTGCAGGCGGTCAGCTCTTTCGTGTATCCAGTCGCCAGCACCCGGGTTCGCGAATCTGAGAGCGCCGGCGCGGCGAGTAACATCACGGCGAGGAGGGCGCGCATGGCGCGCACTATATCAGGCGGCAGGCTGCTGTTCAGCGACGCTTCGGGTGCGCTGTGCTGCGCGGGGAAGGATCGCGGGCCAGGACTGCTTGGTATCGGGGTCGTAGAGCGTGACCGCGTCCTTGTAGACGCGCGCGGTGCGATTGAGCTCGAACAGCGCGGTTACGAGCGGCATCGACTGATAGCGCTCGGGCCAGTGCTCGATGCAGAGCTTGCGAATCAAGTGCGCGTGGCGCGAGCTCATCGCGGGAAACAAGTGGTGCTCGGTGTGGAAGCCGAAGTTCAGCGTGATCCGATCGACCAACTTCGGCACGGTGACCGAGAGCCCCGTGATCAGAGGATCGTTGATCGGGATGAACGGGCTGAGCGAGTGGTTCGTGAGGATGAACGACATCACGAAGATGTTCGCTACCATCATCGGGATCACGCAGATGAACAGCCACGGCACGAAGCCGACAACGAACGCGAGCGCGATCCAGAACCCGATGTAGACCGCGGTCTCGACCACGGCGAGGGCGAAGGTGCCACCGCTCGCGTACTTGAACTTCTTCATGCTGTGCGTTTGGTGGGCCGATTGGATCGTGAAGCCGAACAGGAACGTGAGCAGGCCGCGTAGACGGTGCGGCCCGACGGCGAACACATCCACCGCGAGCTTCGCGTTCGGATCGCTGTTGTAAGTCTCGAGCGTGGGAAACGCATCCGGATCGCCGGGCTGGTTGGTGATCGCGTGATGGGTCTGGTTGTGCCACGCCACCCAGATCCGCGGCGCGAGCATGAACGGTAAGAAGCCGATGTACCCCTGGATATTCTGGAGCGTCTTGTTGCGGGTGATCCCACCGTGGAGACCTTCGTGCGCGATGAAGGTCTGGCAGGCGAACCCGATGCCCATCACGATCGAGATCACCGGCCAGGTCGGCCAGGTCGCCCAGCCCACCCCGATCGACAAGCCGCCGAGCACGACGATCGCGAGGTACAGCGGCACCAGCAGCAGCCGCGAGCGCGCCGGTGAGTACGCCGCTTCGGGGATCTCGGACCGCAGCTGTGCCACGTAATGGGACCGGGGATAGAGGGGGACGTCCCCGATGAAATGCTCGGCCATCGCGTGCAGATGACCCCATTTCTTGGGGCTGCGCCAGCCACAATCCGGTCATCGCACTGTCAGAACTTCGAAGCCGCTGCCAGCGGCTACCTGGAGGACCGCGAGCTCTAGAAGGTCAGTTTCCGCGCGCCAAAGTCGAGCTTCATCGCCGCCTTCGCCATCCGCAGCGTCTCCTCGGCGACCGCGTTTGCACGCGAGGTGTGCTCGCGCAGGATCTCGAGGATGCGCGCATCGCCCTTGGGACCTTCGAAGCCAGCACGGCGCTCGCGAATCGGCGCGAGGAAGCTATCGATCGCGCCGGCGACCTCTTTCTTGACATCGCCATCGCCGATCTGACCAGCGGTGTAGAGCGTGGCGAGCTCCGCGTAGCGTGCGGTGTCGGTCATGAACGCGCGGGCGTACTGGAACAGCGCGTTGTCCTCGATCACGCCCGGGTCGGTCGCGGACTGGCGACCCGTGACGACCTTCTTGGTCTTCTTGAGGATCGTCGCGGTGTCATCGGACAGAAAGATCGCGTTGTCGAGGCTCTTCGACATCTTGTGCGTGCCGTCGGTGCCAATCAGCCTCGAGATCCGGCCGAGCAGTGCGCTCGGGATCGGGAACACGCCACCCTGCGCGACGGCATCGTCGTCCTTCGTCGTCGGGTCGATACCGCCGTAGATCCGGTTGAAGCTGCGCGCGACCTCGCGACACATCTCGATGTGCGCCTTCTGATCTTCGCCGACCGGAACGAGCTCGGCGCGAAACGCGAGGATGTCGGCGCACTGGCCGACCGCGTAGAGCGGGAAACCAAAGCTGTAGTGGTCGCCGAGGTCCTTGGCCTCGATCTCGGCCTTGAGGGTCGGGTTGCGCATGACCCGGTTGAACGGCAACAGCATCGCGAAGTACCAGGACAGCTCGGCGATCGCCGGAATCTCGGTCTGGAGCACGAGCGTCGAGCGCTCCGGATCGATGCCAACCGAGAGCCAGTCTTTCGCGATCTCGATCGTGTCGCGCCTGACATCCGTGGCCTTCTCAGCGCGCGTGGTGTAGGCGTGCATGTTCGCGATCAAGAAGTAGCAGTCGTACTGATCTTGCAGACGCACGCGATTCTCGAGCGAGCCGACCCAGTGGCCGATGTGCAAACGGCCGGTCGGAGTATCACCCGTGAGAATGCGAGGACGCGCGTCGGACATCACTGCCGCGCAAGATACCTCAGCTCGCGTTTAGAGGTCGTTCTGGCCGGCGTTCTTGAGTCCCCACGACGACGCAACACCCGCGGCGGTCCAGTCCGCGGCGGCATTCGTATCGATGTCGGTGACGCGCTGGATCGAGGTTCCGGTCTGCGCCGTCCCCGTGCCGCCGAGGTTCTTCACGGCGGCGCCCGAGAATTCGGCGGTGTTGTACGTGGCTTGTGCAGGTAACCAGGCGTTGGCGGCGCCTGCTGCCGATGCCGCCGTCGCGGTACCCGCGGCCTCGCTCACCGTGGTGTCGTCGAGGAACACCACGTCCGCGATCGCACGCGTGCCATCGATGAGCGTGATCACGTTGTCGCTCGAGGTAATGCCGCTGTCGGCAATCCAGTAGTCGTACGCGGCATCGACGTTGCCGGCGTACGTCGCTGACATTCGATGGCGCATCGAGCGAGACCTTTGCGTCTTCAAAGATTTTCGCGTCTGGCGGCGTCGATGTGTGAGCATCGATGCCCGCGTGTTGCGCACGATTGTCGCCGCACAATTTCATCGCGCGCACGCGTCGAGAACCGCACGATAAAGCGTGCAAATGCGCACCGTTCGGAGTGGCAGCCCGGGAGCTTGCGAGGTCACGTGGTCCTGGTCTATAGGGGCCGTCTGATGCTCCGTATTTCCTTTATCTGTCTCGCGCTCTCCGGTGCTGGCGCGTGCGTGAAGCCGACCGCCCCGGTCGCGCCTCACTCGTCCTACGACCTCTACAACCTGTGTGGCGAAGCCAGGGTCGACGGCGTGTGCGCCTCCTCGGTCGAGCACGCGCCGCTCGTCGATACGAACCTGTCCGCGCTGCCGCACGGCATCCTCCTCGCTCTGAGCTGATGCAGGCGCCGTGGACCCGGGGTACGAGCGATCTCGCGGTCGAGCGCGGCGTGGTTGCTGCGCCGTAATTTTTTAGCGGTAAACTACCGACATGGCGGAGATCAAGATCTACACGCGCGAGCTCTGCGGCTACTGCTCCGCGGCCACCAGCCTTTTGAACGGCAAGCAGCTCGCCTTCGAAGAGATCGACTGCACGGGCGATGATCGGACCCGTTCGTGGCTGCGCGTGAAGACCGGGCACTCCACGGTGCCGCAGATCTTCATCAACGGGCAATCGATCGGCGGGTACACCGAGCTCCGCAACCTCGATCGATCGGGTCGGCTCGAGAAGATGCTGACCGAGGAACCGGTGGCCGAACCGATTGCCGAAGCAGAAGAATCGTAGACTCGTGCGAGGGGAGGCGATCCTGTTCGGTGCGAGCTCGATGCTCGGCTACTCGCTGTTCCGTGCGAGGCCCGGCATCGCCGCCTACGTCAACGAGAAGACGCGACGCCCGCCACCGGGCGTTGCGGGCTCGATCGACCTGGACAACGAGCCCGCGGTCGCGGCGCTGTTCGCGACTGGCACCAAGTACGCCGCGACAACGCTGATCATGCAATGCGCTGGTGTCTGCGATGTCGAGAACTGCGAGACTTCACCCGAGTTCGCGTGGACCGTGAATGTCGAAGCGATGCGCGTGTTGCTCGCGCACGCGCCGCCCGCGTGCCGCATCGTCTACTGCTCCAGCGATCACGTGTTCAGCGGCGATACGGGGCCGTACGACGAGACCTCGCCAACCGATCCGCTGAGCGTCTACGGCCGCACGCGCGTCGCGGCCGAACAGCTGATGCTCGCGCGACCGAACACGTTGATCGTGCGGAGCGGGCCGTGGATCGGACCCTCGGCGACGGGCCGCAATGGACACCTCGATTGGTTGCGCTATCGCCACGCGCGTGGCTTGCCGATGACCGTGATCGCCGATGAAGCGCGCTGCGTGCTATGGGCCGAAGAGGCCGCAGAGCGGGTATGGCAGCTCGCCGCGACCGAGCTCACCGGGATTCGCCATCTCGTATCGCCGCGCGCGGTCTCGCGCCCGGAGCTCGCGACGTACCTCGACCAGAAATTTTCAATCGGCGCAACGATCGGTCTCGGTACGCGGCAAGGACGCGGTGTGCCACATCCCGGGATCGTCGAGCTGCGAACCGTGTACTCGGATGAGCTTGCCGCGCCGCTGTCAGATGTTGTCGTCTAGGCCGTTCACACCTCTGCACCAGTTGTGCAGTTCCGATCAGTTACGCGGTCACGATTAGAAATATCGTGGCGTTAGTGCCCACCGGTGCGGGTGCCATCCGCACCGCTGCCTACACCTTCACACTGCCGCGCACAACGTATGCGTGTCAGTGGTCGGCAGCGCCTTGCACCATACAAATGTCGCCAGAGCAAATCGCGACGCTTACCGTCCACGCATGACCAGTCGCAAGCTCCTGCTCGGTTCCTTGTTCGCTGTCGCGATCGTCGGTTGCGCCGATGGTGAGGATGACAACTCTACGCTGAGCTCGACCGAGCAAGGTGGCGTGCAGGAGCCCGGTTCGGCCGCCGCACAACGCGGCTGCCAGACGCTCGAGCCGAGTGACTCGCGCAAGACCGAGATCGAGAACGAGGTCACCGCGTTCCTCGCGAACCAACCCCAAGATGTCGCGTATGCGGTCGCACCGATCAAGGTCCACGTTCATCGCATCCATGCGAGCACCGGTACGGGTGGCGCGGTGACGACCACGCAGATCACGAACCAGATCTCGGTGCTCAACGCTGCCTACGGCACACAGGGCTTCGCGTTCACCCTCGCGAGCACCGACGATACGAACAACGACTCGTACTACTCGGCGACTCCGAGCACCTCGGCCGAAACGAACATGAAGACCGCGCTCCGCATCGGCGGCGCGGCGGACCTCAACCTCTATACGAACAACATGGGCCAAGGCCTCCTCGGCTGGGCGACGTTCCCGGCCGACTACGCGGGCGCACCGAAGATGGATGGCGTGGTCGTGCTGTTCGCGTCGCTGCCCGGCGGTACGGCGGCGCCGTACGACCTCGGCGACACGGCGACGCACGAGATCGGCCATTGGATGGGCCTGTATCACACGTTCCAGGGCGGCTGCTCGGCGACCAGAGGTGACTTCGTGAGCGACACCGCGGCCGAGAAGACGGCGGCGTTCGGTTGCCCGACCGGTCGCGATACGTGCACCGGCACGAAGTATCCGGGCGTCGATCCGATCACCAACTTCATGGATTACGTAGACGACGCGTGCATGACCAAGTTCACCGCGGGCCAAGGCACGCGCATGGCCTCGCAGTTCGCGACGTACCGCTAGGGATAGCGACGCGACATCGCGATCGAACCGAGCGCGATACCGGCAAGTATAAACAGCTCCCAGAGATGGGAGCTGTTCTCGTTCGGCGTGACCGCGGTCGACAATTCGGAGCGCTCGCCGAGCTCGCCCTTCGCCATCTCGATCGCGTACGCCGCGCCGAGCTTCGCAAACTTCAGCGCGTGGCTCGCTTCGTTGTTGCTCTGCGCGAGGGTGTCTTTCGCGCTGTGGATCTTCTGGTTTCGCTGCGCCATCCGCGATTCGAACGGCATCGAGACCGGCACGCCGGCTTGATTCCACGACGCGTGATCCGAGCACGCGTAGCCGCACGCGTCGGTCCCCCACGTCGCGCCGACGTAGGTGTCGATCAGCGTGCCGAGAAACGTGTTCTGACCCGGGCTCGTGAAGTCCTTCATCAGCCAGATGTCTTTGTCGGAGCCCTTGAAGTTCGTCATGTCGAGCTGCAGCGCGCCCACGACATTCGTGTTCGCGCGCTTGAAGTCGCGCACGATTGCCTGAGATCCGAGCAGGCCGATCTCTTCGGCCTCGTACGCGACAAACACGATCGTACGCTCGGGCCGATAATCCGCGCCGAGTAAGCCACGCGCGACCTCGGTGATCGTGGCGATACCAGAGGCGTCGTCATCGGCGCCGGGCGCGTTCGATGACAGCCCACCCATCGCGATCGAATCGAGGTGGCCACCGATCACGACAACCTCGTTCGCGCGCGTGGTGCCGGGAATCGTCATCACGACGGACTTTTGCGGATAGCCGTGATCGACGAGCTGGATCGTGATGCCCGGACGGGTCGCAAAGCTGCGCCAGCGCTCCGCGAGCCACTTCGAGGCCTCCGCACCGGCAGCCGATTTGTAGAACCGGTTCGGCATCGCCGAGAGCTCGCGGATCGTGGCCGCGAGGACCTGCTCGTCGAGCGAGCCGAGGACCGCCCTGACCACGTCGGCGTGGTCGAGCGTATAGGTGATCTTCTGCTCCGGGACCGGTGCGGCGAGCGCATCGGCGAGCGCATCGGCGAGCGACGTGTGCGCCACGAAGCCGCCGCAGCGATGAAACTCGGTGTGCATCGTATCGGAGAGCGGCGCGAGCTCGTCGTCCGGCACCTCCAGCACCGCGACATCGCCGTGGGTGGCAAGGATGTGGAACGGCGAGTGATCGTGGCGTGCGACCGCCATGGCGGCCGGCAGCGCGTCGCTACCAATCGTAACGTAGGTGCCGGCCGAAGCCGAGCTCGCGATCAGGAGCGAAAGTAAAGCGCTACGCACGGCTGCAGTGTAGCAGGCGGCTTCGGGGCGGTTAGTGTGATCGCCTCACGCCGCGAGCATCATCCGGGAACTGGCATTCAGGCGCTGAGCGCTGGCCGCGGCCGACATGATGTTGAACAGGTGGAACACCAGGCCCGGCAAGACCAACGCATAGCCTGCGGTGACCACTACGAACCACATGATCGCGGCCAAGATCCGGCCGGCGTAAAGGTGACCGGCGCCGGGCACCATCACGCTCAGCATCGCCGCCGCGAGCGGGCTCGCTTCGCGACGTGCATGCGAGATCGGGACGAGAGAGACCGCGCGCGCCAGCGGAGCAGCCACCGAGGGATCAGCTCCAGGGGCGGCTGAGAAACCAGCCGCCAACCTTTGACGGCCTAGTAGCTGATAGACGATCGTGCCGTCGTCCTCGACGTCCATCGTCAGCCGCTCGTGCGACGTCAGGTCGTCGAGTACGGCGGCCGCCTCGGCGATCGTGCAGGGTGCGAAGTAGGCGAGGGCCGGGACCGTGATCTTCGCGTCGGTCGTGTATGCAAGATCGAGGAGCCGACGCTCGATCAACGCCCGGCCGCTGGAGTCGATGCGATTTAACACGAGCCTACGGTAAGCACCGGTTCGGCCCGTCGCACCGGCCGATCGGCTAGGCAAGCATCGAGACTACCGATCGGATCCGTCGTAGTGCTTCGCGTAACGCTGCCGGAGCACGTGCTTCTGGATCTTGCCGGTCGAGGTCATCGGCAGCGCATCGACGACGATCACGGCCCTGGGGACCTTGAACGGTGCGAGCGTGGCCTTGATCGCCGTGATCACGGCTTCGGGATCGATCGTGGTGCCCGGCTTGGCGACGGCGATTACCGTGATCGCTTCGATCCAGTGCGGATGAGGGAGGCCGATCACCACCGCCTGCGCGACGTTCGGTGCGACCTCGTAGACCTGCTTCTCGACCTCGATCGAGGCCACGTTCTCGCCGCCCGACTTGATCACGTCCTTCGAGCGATCTTCGAACCACAGCATGCCGTCGCTGCCGAGCCGGCCAGTATCGCCGGAGTGAAACCAACCGAACCGGAAGGCCGAGGCGCTCGCCACTTCGTCGTCGAGGTAGCGCTCGGTCACGTGCGGACTGCGATACACGATCTCGCCCGTCGAGTTCGGCGGGAGAAGGGTGCCATCGTCCGCCATGATGCCGACCCGCACATTCATGCTCGGCGTGCCGACGGCACCGATGTGCGAGAGCTGATGCTCGGGGCGGAAGAACGTCGCGACCGGGCTCATCTCGGTCTGGCCGAACATCAACGCGAAGTCGCAATCGAACGCATCGATCGCGGCGCGCAGCTCGGTATCGGGCATCGGCGTCATCGCATAGACCGCGAGGCGCAGAGATTTCAGCACGCGAGGAGCCTGGCGCTGCCGCTCGACGAGTTGGCGATACATCGTGGGCAGTGCGAACAGCACGGTAAGCCGCTCGTGTGAGATCGCGTCGAGCGCGCGTTCGGCGTCGAATTCGCGATGCAGCACCATCGTGGCGCCGACCGTGACCGCGGGCGTGCAGAACGCATTGAGCTGCGACGTGTGGAACATCGGCATCAGGCAGAGCATGCGATCCTTGCGACGCAGCTCTATGTCGATCGCGACGGTGAGAGCCTCGATGTGGATCGCGAGGTGGCTGCCGACCACCCCCTTCGGTGCGGCGGTCGTGCCACTCGTGTAAAGGTATGTGATCGGATCGCGATCGTCGACGCGGACCTGTGGTGCCTGCGAGCTTCCGTGCAAGGCCTCGAAGCGAATGTGGAATTCGGGATCGAGCTGCGTTTCGGGTTCGGTCCCTGGCGCGACGAAGATGTCGCGGACACCGGGCGCGTGCGCGAGCGCGGCACGTGCCTTCGCGAGCAGCTGCGTCTCGACGACGATGCCTCGAGCCTTCGCGTGCACCAGCACGTAGCTGGTCTCGGGCTCGAGCCAGCCGAGGTTGATCGGCACGACGACCGCACCGATGCGCGCGCACGCGTAGTACGTGACCAGAAATTCGGCGCAGTTGCCGGCCATCAGCGCGAGAGCATCGCCGCGCTTGTAGCCGTGGCTCATGAGGCCGTGAGCGGTGCGGTTCACCCAGCCATTGAGCTCGGCGTAGGAGAAGCGGCGCGCACCGTCGACGATCGCCTCCTGATGAGGATGCGCGGCGGCCGTGCGTGCGAGTGCGTCGCCGACATTGACGCGATGGATCAGGTTCCACTCGAGCTCTAGATCACCCACGAATCCTCACATTCCGAAGATGCCATGACCGGGTTCGTCGAACGATGCGGCGAGCCAGACGAGTGGGATACCGGCTGCATCGCGTCTGCGCAGGATCTAGCACGCCATCACGGTACGCGGGTCGGGTCATGGACCGCCTGCATCTGTGTCGGAGACCACAAGCGAGACCGGCACCGCGACCGGCAGCTCGAGAGGATCTGCGCGAGCGCTTGACCCTGCAAATCCCGCACGGCGCGGTCGAGACTCGCTGGCACACGCTTCGCTCTACCTCGCGCATGTTCCACCAGCTCGCCACCGAATGGCATGCGCTGCGCGCGGACACGCCCGGCGAGCGCTTTCGCCACCACTACGAACGCTCTCGGAAGCATTCGCATGCACGTCGCATTCTCGGTGCGGTCGCCGGCATCGTCCTCGTCGCAGCGGGCCTGATCATGCTGGTGATTCCCGGTCCGGGAATCCTCACCGCGATCTTCGGGCTCGCACTACTAAGCAGTCAATCTCGCTGGCTTGCGAGCAAGATGGACCGCGCTGAACCGGTCGTGCGCCGCTGCGCTAGTGAATTGCGGCGTCGTGCGGGCAGGCTGTTTGGCCGATTCCGTAGTTCACGCCCACCCCGTGCGAAGCGGTGACCCGAGTCGGTGGCGCCACCGGCTCCCGCATCAACGCGGCCAGCGACAGCGGAAGATGCTGCCGCCGCCCGGGTGGTCCTCGACGCAAATATTGCCGCCATGCGACGCGAGCGCGAGCTTGCAGAACGCGAGTCCGACGCCGCGGCTCGTGCGCGAGTTGCGCGTGTTCGGATCGCGATCGATGCGCGTGTAGAGCTCGAAGATCTTCAGCTTGAACTCGTCGGGAATGCCGGGGCCGCGATCGGCGACCGATATCTCGACCTCGGTCTCGCTACATTCGCCGCGCAGCACGATCTCGCTGTTCGATGGCGCGTACTTCGAGCAGTTATCGAGCAGGTTCTGGAGCGTTCGACCGAGCAGATCGGAGTCAGCCTGCGCACCGCCGCCGACGACCTCGCAGCGCAGCTCTTGATTGCGATCCTTGAGCAGAGGTCGGGTACGCTCCACGATCTCGGCGAAGAAGCTCGCGAGGTCCAGTGGCTTGATGTTCGCCTGGAGCTGACCGTCCTCGCTCTTTCCGACGTCGAGCAGGTCGAGCACCATGCGATGCATCGCATCGGCCGCGCGCTCGATGAACGAGGCGTGTTCGAGCAGCGCCTCGGGCTTGTCGAGATCCTCGACGACGTACTTCGAGCTCAACATGATCACGGTGAGCGGCGTCTTGAGATCGTGGACGAGCGCGGCCGAGAGCCGGGCCTTGCTCTGATCGAGCTCGCGCAGGCGTTCGATCAATGTCTCGCGCACCCCGGCGAGGTCGTAGGCGGCTTCGCGGCTCTCCCCGAGCATCGCTTCCATCTGCGCAGCGCGCGTGACATCGCGCGATTGGAGCAACACTCCGGCGACCTCTGGTTCACCGACGAGGTTCTTCGCCACGGTCTCGAACATTCGCCACGAGCCATCGGCATGACGCACGCGATGCGTGAGCCGCGCTTCTTCACCGCGCAGCACGCACGTGACAGCGTCCGCGAGGTCGCTCGCGTCGTCGGGATGTGCAAGCGCCCCGATCGACGCCCCCTCGAGGCTGCCCCCCCCCAAGAGCTCCGAGCACGACGGGCTGCTCCAACGGACCACGCCGTTGACATCGACGATCGTCATGAGGTCGATCGAATAGCGCGCGAGGTTCTTGGTCATGGCGGTGCTGCTTCCTTCACTGCTGCCGCGATCTGCACGACGACCTCCGGCGCGATGCCGACGATCGATGATCCACTCTCGATGATGTTGCTCAGTTGATCCGCATCGACCGGCCCGGTCGTGAACCCGACCTGCTTGGCGAGCGCGTTCGCCGTCTTCACGACATTGGCGAGCGACTGGCGCTCGCTGATATCAAATTCTCGTTCGCGACCGACGAGGATCGTCGGCGGCAACTTCCACGCTTTGCCCACGAGCTGCGCCGCTTCGTGGTGGATGTCGCCGACCACACGATTCCACATGGTGAGATCGAGCCAGCTCGTGAGGCCAGGAGCGACCTTGCGCGAGGTCTCTAGCAGCATCGCGGCAACGACCGGCTTGCCGATGTCGTGGAGCAGGCCCGCCAGGTAGTACGCATCCGCATCGCGGCGACCGACGTAGCTCGCGAGGTCACGCGCCAGCCGTGCAACCGCGACGGAGTGATCCCAGATCTTGCGATTCGCCTCGGCGAATGGGCCACTCGAATCGAACACCTTGCGTGCGGCGTACTCCAGGATGAGGACCTCGAGCCGTGTGGCACCGAGGCGCAGCACGGCTTGCTCGAGCTTGGTCACGCCGTGCCCGTGGATCGCGGCATTCGCGGTCTTCATGACGAGCGCCGCGATCATCGGCTCGCGCTCGATCTCCTTGATCAGCACGCGATGATCGAAATCTTCGGCCCGCATGATATCGAGGCAACGCATCGCGCCGACACCGATCGCCGGCACTTCGATACGACCAGCTTCAATGCGCGCTAGTACGAGGCGTTCGACCTCGGCGACGAGCTTCTTGTCAGGTGGGGCCACGGGCTACGACGCTTCAGCGACTCGTTCGGCGAGACCCGCAACTAGCCGCTCGATCACCGAATCGTCCGCACCCACCATGGAGCGGCCGATCATGATCAACGCGTCGATATCCGCTGCATCGACAGGCCCGGTCGTGAACCCTTCGCGCTTCGCGAGCGCGTTCGCGAAGCGCACCACGTTCGCGGCACCGCCGCGATTGTTGGTGTCGTACTCGCTGCAATCGCGGATGCCCGCGGTGACCTCCTCGGGGAGCTTCCACTCGAGCGCGAGCGCGGTCCCGACCTTGCGGTGCGAGGCCTCGACCGTCGAGGTCCAGATGCTGATGTCGAGCCAGCCCGGCTTGTCCTTCGAAAGCTTCTTTTCGGCTTCGAGCAGCATGACGACCAGGACCGGCTTGCCGACATCGTGCAAGAGACCTGCGAGATAGCAGGTATCGCTATTCGCACCGGAGGTCAGCGCCGCGATATCGCGTGCGAGCACGGCGACCGCCACCGAGTGCTCCCAGACCTTCTTCGTTGCCGCCTGGATCCGCTGGTCGTTCGAGCGGAATAGTTCGCGAGTCATGAACTCGACGAGCAGGGACTCGAGCTTCTGGACACCGAGCGCGGAGACTGCTTGATCGAGCGTCTTGACGTTGCCACTGGCATTCGCCGCGGACATCGACTGGCGCAAGATCGAAGCTGCGAGCAGCGGTTCTCGCTCGATATCCGTCGTGAACTTCTTCTGCGAAAACTTGGGGTCGCGGAGCGTGACGAGGCACCTCTGCGCGACTTCGGGCATCACCGGCAGGACGAGCCGGTTCGAGGCGATGCGTCCGAGCACGATGCGCGAGAGCTCGCCAACCAACTTCTTGTTGGTATCTCCACTGCCGGTGGGAGCCACCATCAGGCTGCCTTGGCCTCGTGGACCGACGCGTCTGACGACAAGGCGATGGTCCGCGGCTTGCCAGCATCAGCGACGGCACTGCGATCGGTTGTGAGCATCCGCGGGACCAATGAACCAATGACCAAATCGTCCGCCGCGAGCTGGTGTTGAGGTCCGGTCGTGTATCCCACATGTCTGCCCGAGATCGGAGCTAGCCCTGTATACGGGGTCCGAGCGCAGTACCTCCGAGAACAGAACGCGATGTACGCGCTCGGGTTCGCGGCGGCAGTCGTCAGTCCTCACGATCGCAACCACGACCCGAAGATGACTTGCCGTTGTTCCTCAACCTCGATCATCGCGCTGCCAACCGCGCTCGGCCCGGTCCCGATGTCCACGCTCGTGACCGGTCGTCGCGCCTAGTTCGTCAGCGTGCGCAGAGCCCACGCTCGATCGATGACGAGATCGTTCGGCGGTTCGCCTCGAACGAGCTCGGTGTACTGTGCGCGCGGCGTCGCGAGGCCCCGGATCACGCGATCGATCACGACCCAGTGGAGCTCGGCTTCGTCTGCACGATCGAACAAGACCACACGCTGGTCGAGGCCGACCTTGATCCTCTCGATCGCCCAATCTTGGAGGCCCGCATCGAGGATCTTGATCTTCTCGATCAGCTCGTTCTGGGTCCGCACGATCCGCTGCGTGCCCTGGGTGCCGGACTCGCGAAACGCAGCGATCGCTCTGGGAACGGCGACGGCATCGGGCACGACCTGGCAATAGAACTGCTTCGCGGTATCGACGAACACGATCGTCGCAGCTAGCGGAGTTCGCTTGCCACAATGGCATGCGAGTACGTTGAGCTCGCCCGCAAGTAGCCGACCTTTCACGACGGGGTCGGCGTGGGCGTCGATGCTCTGCACGACCGCTGCGTCGTGTACGGCACCGCAGCGCGGACAGCGCACGGGTACTTTGCCGGTGATGCTGGTCATCGCGTATCACTATAGCCGGGTCTCGTGATGGTCGCCGCCTGGCTCGTGCTCCTGACCCGGATCACGATGTGGCAGGACGATTTCGAGCTCGTTCCCTCGCTGATCACGACCGCCGCCACCGTCCAGGCACGAGTCGAAGCGACCTTCGCTGCTCACGTAACCAGAAAGCCGCGGTCGCGCATCAGCGCATTCGTGTCGACATCGCGGCCGCGGAACTCGCGGAACGCTATCTCCGGTGAGACCGAGTTGCCGACGCTCATGATCTGATCGTGGAGCTTGGTCGCGAGCGCCTTGTCGTAGAAGCTGCCGGCCTCGCTGAACGCTTCGGCGGCATCTGCGGTCAGGGTATCGGCCCAGATGTAGCTGTAGTAGCCGGCGGAGTACTCGTCGCCCGAGAACACGTGCAGGAACTGCGTCGGCCGGTGGCGCATCACGATCTCGGTCGGCATCCCGATCTCTTTCATGATCTCGGCTTCGAATGCACCGGGCTCGGCCACCGGCGCGGAGTGGATCTTCATGTCGTAGATCGCGGCAGCGAGATACTCGACGGTGCTGAAGCCAGAGTTGAAGTGCTTCGCCAGGGTGATCTTGGCGACCAGCTCCGCCGGGATGGGCTTGCCGGTCTTGTGATGCAGGGCGAACTTGTTGAGGATCTCCGGCGTCGTGAACCAGTGCTCGTTGAGCTGGCTCGGGAACTCGACGAAGTCGCGCAGCGTGTTCGTGCCGGCGAGGGTGGGGTACTTCACGCGCGAGCTCAGGCCGTGGAGTGCGTGGCCGAACTCGTGGAACAGCGTGCGCGCGTCGTCCCACGAGATCAACACGGGCTCGCCGGGGGCGCCCTTCACGAAGTTCGCGTTGTTCGAGACGATCGGCGTGAGCTCGCCCGTGAACAGCTCCTGCGTGCGGTACTCGCTCATCCACGCGCCCGACCGCTTGCCCTCGCGCGCGTACGGATCGAAGTACCAGAGCCCGACTCGATCGGTGCCGCGCGTGACCTCGTAGACCGTGACATCCGGGTGATAGACCGGTACGCCGTCGATCAGCTTGAAGGTGATGCCGTAGAGCTGGTTCGCTGCCCAGAACATCGCGTCGCGCATCTGGTCGAGCTGGAAGTAATCCTTCACCTCGTTCTGATCGAGCGCGTACGTTTTGGCGCGAACCTTCTCGGCGTAGAACTTGTAGTCCCACGGCGCGATCTTGAAACTGCCGCCTTCGGCGTCGACGATCTTCTGCATGTCGGCGACCTCTTCGCGCACGCGCGCGATCGCCGCCGACCACACCTTCATCATCAGTGCCATCGCGGCATCCGGGGTCTTGGCCATGTTGTCGTCGGTAATCCAGTGCGCGTGGCTCGCAAAGCCGAGGAGCTTCGCGCGCTCGGCACGCAGCACGAGGATCTCCGCCATCACCGGCTTGTTGTCGTGTGCACCCGGATGGTCGCCGCGGCTCACGAACATCTTCCAGACCTGTTCGCGCAGCGCGCGATTCGGTGAATCGGTGAGGAATGGATCGACCGCCGAGCGCGTATTCGCGATCGTCACCTCACCCGCCTTGACGGTCTGACTCTCTTCGTCGGCGAGCACGTTCTGGCTGAAGATGGTGAAGAGCGATGCCAACCGCTGGTTGATCTCGGCGAGCCGCGCTTTCTCCGGCTTGCCCAGTGCGGCGCCGTGGCGCGCGAACCGGCGATAGACGACATCGGTCAACCGGGCATCGAGCGGAGCCAGTGCCGACCGCTCTTCGTAGACCGCCTTGATCCGCGCGAACAGTGGCTCGTTCTGCGTGATCTCGTCACCGAACGCGGCGAGCTTCGGCATCGTCGTGGTCTCGACCGCCTGCATCGCCTTGTCGTTCATCGTCGCGGCGAACGTGCCGAACACGCTCGCCGCGCGCCCGAGCTCGCGCCCGCTATCCTCGAGCGCGAGGATCGTGTTCGCGAACGTCGCCGGCGCGGTCGCCTCGGCGATCTTCGCGAGCTCGCTGCGGTCGAGGTCCATCGCCTTGGCGAGGCCGGGCTCGAACGCCGCGACCTTGATCTGATCGAACGGCGGGGTTCCGCCATGAGCGCCAGTCCACGGCGCGAGCAACGGGTCATTAGTCGGCACGCGCCGACTGTACCCGCTATCTTACGAGAAGCTGGGTCCAGCGATCGAACAGCTGCTCGCGATGCGACAACCACGAAGTGACTGGATGATCCGGATCGAAATCGCGTGGCGGCGGAACATCGGCGCGCCCGAGCTCCTGATCACGCCGCGCCTCGAACACCAGGCGCTCGGCAACGTACTCGGGATGGCCGAGGTGCATCACGAACCTGTGATCCGGCGTCTCGAACAGCGTGTAGCCAGTATCGACGGAGTGACCTAGCAGCCGTACGCGACCCTCGACTTCGGCGACCTGGAGCTCCCAGTCCGCGATGCCCGCGTGCCGGCTGTGCGCGCACTTGAACGAATTGGTCTGGCCTGCGAGCAACGGGCTCTCGCAAAGGATCCGGTGGGTGTACACGCCGAACAGCTTCTGCGGGTAGAGCAGCTTTGGAAGCTTGAGCGTCGCCGCGAGGGCGAGCCCGCCCCAGCACAGGCCGAGCGTGCTCGGGATGTGCTGGCGCGCGTACGCCATGATCTTCACGAGCTCGGGCCAGTAGTGCACGTTGGAGAACGGCATCTCCTCGACCGGCGCGCCGCTGATCACGAGCCCGTCGAGTGGGCCCTCCGCGATCACCGCGTCGAACGTGCGATATGCGCGATCGAGGTGGGCATGATCGCTACTGTGATAGCCGTGCGTCGCGAGCCGGATCAAGACGGTCTCGACAGGGCGCGAGACGCGCGCGAACGGCATCACCAGCAGCGGCTCGTACGCTTCGAGCCGCGGCATGATGTTGACGATGCCGACGCGCAGTGGCTTCACGCGAGCGCCTGATCGATGTCTGCGAGGATGTCGTCGATGTGCTCGAGGCCGATCGAGAGGCGTACGTAGTCTTGCGTGACGCCAGTCGCCGCCTGCTCCTCGGCCGAGAGCTGCTGGTGCGTGGTGGTCGCGGGATGGATCGCGAGCGTCTTGGCATCACCGACGTTCGCGACGTGCGAGATCAGCTTCAGGCTATCGATGAACTTCTTGCCGCCGGTGAGGCCGCTCTTGACGCCGAACCCGAGGATCGCGCCGGCGCCGCGCGGCAGATACTTCTTGGTCTTCGCGAACTGCTCGCTCGTCTCGAGGCCGGGGTAGTTCACCCACGCGACGTGCTTGTGGCTCTGGAGGTGCTTCGCGACCGCGAGCGCGTTCTGCGAGTGGCGCTCCATGCGGATGTGCAGCGTCTCGAGCCCTTGGAGGAACAAGAACGAGCTGTGCGGCGACAGAGCCGGGCCCAGGTCGCGCATGAGTATCACGCGCGCCTTGATGATGTAGGCGATGTTGCCGAGCGGCGCGAGGGCCGAGACGAATTCGAGGCCGTGGTAGCTCGGATCGGGCGCGGTGATCAGCGGGAACTTTCCGCCAGTCGTCCAATCGAACTTGCCGCTATCGACGATGGCGCCACCGATCGAGGTGCCGTGACCGCCGATGAACTTCGTCGCCGAGTACACCGCGATGTCGACCCCGTGATCGAACGGACGGAGCAGGAACGGCGAGACCGTGTTGTCGAGGATGAGCGGGACGCCCTTACCGTGGGCGATGTTCGAGAGTAAATCGAGGTCGGTGACGTCGAGCTTCGGGTTGCCGATCGACTCGGCAAACACCGCCTTGGTCTTGCTCGTGATCGCTTTCTCGATCGCGGCAAGATCGTTCGACGGCACGAAGTGGACCTTGATGCCGAACCGCGGCAGCGTGTGCTTGAACAGGTTGTACGTGCCGCCGTACAGGTTATCGGCCGCCACGATCTCGTCGCCCGCTTGCGTGATGTTGAGGATCGAGAGCGCGATCGCCGCCGAACCGCTCGCCGTCGCGAGCGCGCCCACCCCACCATCGAGCTGCGTCAAGCGCTGCTCGAACACGTCGGTCGTCGGGTTCATGAGCCGCGTGTAAATGTTGCCGAACTCCTTCAGTGCGAAGAGGTTCGCCGCGTGCTCGCTGCTCTTGAACTGATACGACGTGGTCTGGTGGATCGGCACCGCGCGCGATCCGGTCGTGGGATCCGGCGTTTGCCCGCCGTGCAGCGCGATGGTTTCGGGACGGTAGGTCATGTCCCGATCTCTAGTACAACGGATGACCGTCCGTCAAGACGGATATTCGTTGTCGCCGCGCGCACGGTCTTTTTCAAGCCTTGGCCCCACGGGGCGCCGACCAAGGCGGCGAGTCTTTCGGCCAGGTTGCGACGGCTTGAAAGAATGCGCAGATCGTCAGCTATGTCTAAAACGCTCCCGATCGTCCCGATGCGCAGCGGCGTGCTGTTCCCTGGGGTGAGCCTGCCCATCACGGCTGCCCGTCCCGCGACGTTGCGAGCCATCGAGGCAGCGCTCCGAGATCCGGAGCACAAGGTGTTCGTCGTCGCCCAGCGCGATGATGTCGATGAAGTGACCGCCGAAGGGCTTTACACGTTCGGCGTGATCGCGACCCTGGGCTCCGTGCAGCGGGGAATGGGCGGCCTGCGCGTGGTCCTGGCAGGCCAGGAGCGCGGCATCGCCCTACGGGTGACGGCGGTAGCATCCGAGGCGGGAGGCTACCTCACGGCGCAGGTCTCCGAGCAGCAAGAGCTCCAGCCGCTCGACGCGAAGGATCCGACGTTCGTCGGGCTCTATCGCGAGGTCCGTGACCGTGCCGCCGAGCTCGCGAAGAAGCGTGGCGTGCCCGAAGAGACCGTCGATCAGATGATGACTCACATCACCGAGCCGGGTCGCCTCGTCGATCTTGTCGCCGGTTATCTCGACGTGCCGGTCGCCGAGCGTCAGGCCCTGCTCGAAGTGCTCGCGATCGAGGATCGTCTGCGCCGCGTGCTGATCCACGTCCAGCGCCAGATCGAAGTGGTCTCCGCGCAGGAAGACATCCACTCCAAGGTCAAAGAAGAGATCGGTGATCGCCAGCGTGAGCACTACCTGCGTCAGCAGTTGAAAGCGATCCAGAGCGAGCTCGGCGAGGGCGATGAAGCGCAAGACGAAGCGCTCAAGGAGCTCAAGGCCAAGCTCGATGGGCTGCCGCTTCCCGATGAAGCGCGCAAGGAGGTCACGCGCGAATGGTCGCGGCTGACCCGCGTCGGCAAAGAATCGATGGAATCACAGGTGATCCGCACGTACCTCGAGACGGTGGCCGAGCTGCCGTGGGGCGTGCGCACCGACGAGCACCTCGATGTCATCTCGGCTGCGAAGGTCCTCGACGAAGATCACTACGGGCTCGGGGACGTGAAGGATCGCGTGCTCGAGTTCCTCTCGGTCTATCAGCTCACGAAGAAGAGCGATCAGAAGGGTCGGATCCTGCTGTTCACCGGCCCGCCAGGCGTGGGCAAGACCTCGATCGCGAAATCGATCGCGCGTGCGATGGGGCGCAAGTACGTCCGCATCTCGCTCGGTGGCGCGCGTGACGAGGCCGATATTCGGGGCCATCGCCGCACGTACATCGGCGCGCTGCCGGGTCGCTTGATTGCCGGGATGAAGCAAGCGGGCAGCAAGAATCCGGTGTTCCTGCTCGACGAAGTCGACAAGCTCGGCCAATCGCACCAGGGCGATCCGGCGTCCGCGCTGCTCGAGGTGCTCGATCCCGCGCAGAACGATACGTTCACCGATCACTACCTCGGTGTGCCGTTCGACCTGTCGGAGGTCGTATTTATCGCGACGGCGAACTTCATCCAGAACATCCCGGGCCCGCTGCTGGATCGCATGGAGGTCGTCGATTTCTCCGGCTACACCGAGAAGGAGAAGCTCGAGATCGCGAAGAGCTATCTGGTCAAGCGACAGCTCGAAGCGAACGGCCTCACGCCAGATCAACTGACGCTCACCGACGACGCCGTGCGCGAGGTCATCACCTCGTACACTCGCGAAGCCGGGGTGCGCAACCTCGAGCGCGAGATCGGCAGGCTCGCGCGTAAGGTCACGCGGAAGATCGCGGGCAAGGAGATCGAGCGTGCTGCGCTCGACCGCGCCGACGTCCGTCCTTTGCTCGGCCGACCGCGCGTTCATCCCGAGAAGGCGAACCGCGAGGACCAGGTCGGCATCTCGACCGGCATGTACTACACGCCGATGGGTGGCGACATCATGTTCATCGAAGCCGCACCGATGAAGGGCAAGGGCAACCTCGTCCTCACCGGGCAGCTCGGTGACGTGATGAAGGAGTCCGCGCAAGCCGCGTGGACGTTCGCTCGCTCGCATGCGGACTGGCTCTCGATCGACGATCGCGTGTTCGAGCGTGACGTCCACGTGCACGTCCCGGCTGGCGCGATTCCGAAAGATGGACCTTCGGCGGGTATCGCGATGGCCACGGCCATGGTGTCGGCGCTCTCGGGGCGCGCCGCTCGTCACGACGTGGCGATGACCGGCGAGATAACGCTGTCGGGTCGCGTGTTGCCGATCGGTGGTCTCAAGGAGAAGATCCTCGGAGCGGTGCGCGCGGGCATCACGAACTTCGTGATTCCAGCTGACAATGAAGCCGACCTCGAGGATCTGCCGGCCGAGGTGCGCGAGCGAATCAAGGTCACGCCTGTCGAGTCGTTGCTCCACGCGCTCTCGATCACGCTGCGCGATACCGTCCAGCGCGATGGTCGGCTCTACTTCCAGCCGGCACTCGCGGCTCTCACTCCGACCGAGCGCGTCGCGCACTAAGGTCAGTCAGCACGATCGGCACTAGTCGCGACGTGGCAAACGTACACCGCCGAGTGGTTGCTCCGAGTCGCCACGCCGACGACATCCTGCGGGTGACGAAGGAGCTCGGTTGGCTACGCCGGCTCGACATGGATGCGGCCGTTCGTGGCGCACTACCTGAGTCTCTTCAGCCCATCCCCCGGGCTCGCTCTGCCGAAAGAACGACCGACGTGCGGAACGGTCGCGACCTACCGAGCGCTCGCGGCGCAGGTACTGCGTGGGATCCTCCGTTGCGCTGCGACCCAGGAGCCAAGTGACGCTACAGTGATTGTATGGCGAGCTGGATCGAAGCAGTACCCGAGGCCGCGCTCGTCGAAGCGCGGGCGTTCAACGAGAAGCTCGAGAAGATCCTCGCGACGATTCCATCGGTCCACACGCTCGATCCCGCGCAGGTGCGAGCCGCGCGTCGCGAAGGTAAAGGCATCTTCCCGGCACCGCAGTTCTTGCCCGAAGCGAAAAATCTCGAGATCAAGACACGTGGCGGCACGATCAAACTCCGGATCGTGCGACCGACAGGCGAACCGAAGGGCGTGTATCTGCACATCCACGGCGGTGGTTGGACGCTCGGCGGACACGACATGCAAGATGTCCAGCTCCTCGAGACCGCGCGCGAGACCGGCCTCGTCGTTGCGAGCGTGAACTACCGGCTCGGGCCCGAGCATCCGTTCCCTGCGGGCATCGACGATTCCGAAGACGCTGCACGCTGGCTCGTGCTCGAAGGTGCCGAAGTGCTCGAGGCGCCGGCGCGCTTCGCGATCGGCGGTGAATCGGCCGGCGCGCATCTCGCGGCGCTCACGCTGTTGCGCCTTCCGCGCAACGCGTTCTACGCGGCGAATTTCGTGTACGGCGCGTATGACATGTCGCAAACGCCGAGTCAGCGGCTGTGGGGCGATCGCAACCTGGTGCTCTCGGGACCGATCGTCACGTTCTTTGGCGAGTGCGCGCTGCCGAAGATGCCGATGGAGGAGCGGCGCTCGCCCGCGTACTCGCCGCTGTTCGCGGATCTCGCGAACCTGCCACCGGCGCTGTTCACGGTCGGCCTGCTCGATCCGTTGATCGACGACACGCTGTTCATGGAGGCGCGCTGGCGCGCAGCCGGTAACTCGACGACGCTGCGCGTGTGGCCCGAAGCGGTCCACGGCTTCAACTCGTTCCCGATCGAGATCGGGAAGATGTCGAATCGCGATCAACACGAGTTCCTGGCGTCGCGCCTCGCCTAGAAAGACACTGATTCCGATCCGTGAGCCCGGCGCCCTCGCGCGTAATCGGCTCGCATCCGTGCGCACAGCGTCGTGCGTCCGAGCAGATAGCGCTCGGCACTAATCGATCTCGGCCGAAACGATCTCACCCCGGCCGATCGCGGCAACCAGTAGCGCGTGATCGGCGGTGACTTGATCCGCGGCGATCGTCGCCATCTTCGCGATCGCTCGATCGAGCTTCTCGGCGTCGCCCGCATAGCCGTAGAGCACCGCGGGATCCGCGGTCCGTGCGTGGCCCTTCGCGAACGTCTCGCCCGAAACGCGCGAGTACTCGACGAGCGACGAGCGCTTGAGATCCGCGGGATCGATCGCCGCCTTGTGATCGGCGAGCTGGCGTACGTAGAACGGGCGGTTGTTGATCGTGGTCCAGCCGATAAACGGATCGACCGAGGTCTGCATGCGGTGCGCGCCCTCGGCAACGCGGCGGCCATCGTGTTGCGCGGGAACAACCCAGCCGTGATCCGCGTACGTGCTCGGCAACGCTTCTTTGACCTGCAGGATCAGTGAATCCTCGGGACCGTTGCCCGCGCAGATGACGGCGTAGTTGTGAACTCCAATGCTGCCCGTACCGGCGACCTTGAATGCGACATCGTACGGCGCATAGCTATCGAGCACCTGCTGTCGGCTCGGACCGACGGTGTTGCGATACTCGTTCAAAGCTCCGAGCACGAGCTCGGCTTCCTGATCGGGGATCCTGCGCAGCTTCGGATCCGCAGCGACGAAGCGATGGCGACCATCCGGCAGTGCCGGCGCGCAGAGCGCCTCGCGCGCCTGTAAGGGCTTGATGTGCTCGGCCTTCGAGAGCACGCGACCGACCGGGCCCTCGATCCCGAAGCGATGGACGGCATAGCGCGCGAGTTCGACCGCCGGCAGCTCCGCGAGCTCGTGCATGGTCTCGCGCCACGAGCGCACCATCGCGATCACGGCCTCCTTCGCGACGGCCTCGCTCGCGTGGCCTTCGCGCGCGACCAACACGATGCTGATCGCGAGGCGCTTGAGATCCCATTCCCACGGCGCGCGACAGGTCTCGTCGAAATCGTTGAGATCAAACACGACCTTGCCGTCCGGCGCGGAATAGGCACCGAGGTTGCGAAGGTGCGCGTCGCCGCAGATCTGGACGAAGTAGCCGGTGTGCGGCAACGCCATGAGGTCCGGCGCCATGATCGAAGCATTGCCGCGCAGGTACGCGAACGGCGACATCGCCATGCGCCCGTGGCGGAACGGCAGCACGTCGGGCAGCCGGCCTTCTTCGGACGCCTTGAGACGGGCAAGCACGTCGCGCTCGCCGGTGGTCCACACGTCGTGATCGATGCGGCGCACGACGTCGCGCAGGCTGCGGCCGTAGGCTTCACGCTCGGCGCGAGCAAGGTGACGAGGCGGAGGGGTCGTGGTCATGGGGGCCAACGACACTAGCAGTTCGACATGGTCGGATTAGGCTCCCAGCATGAAAGCGCTGTTAATCGTGGTGGGGCTCGACTGCCCGGACCCATGCAGCCTGGAAGTAACCGACATATGATCGGGTGCAATGGCCCGTCGTCGATTCGAGGAGGGGCGCGAGCTCGTCAAGGGCGCGTTCAGCTCGTACTCGCGCCATAGCGGTCGGATGCTCGCGAGCGCGGTCGCGTTTTCGGCGCTGTTGTCGATCGCACCGCTCCTGTTCATCGCGCTCGGCATCGCGAGCATCGTGGTGGGTGACGACCTCGGGCGGGCGAGCGTGCAGCACGATCTCGCGCGCTGGATCGGCACCGAAAGCGCACAGACGATCCTGAGCCTCCTCGATCACGCGCGGGTGACCGGGCAGAGCGCGGCGGCGAGCGTGGTCGGCGCGGTCGTGCTCGTGTACGCGTCGACCCGATTGTTCAGCCAGATGAAGCGCGCGCTCAATCATATGTGGGACGTCCATGCGAAATCGGGCAAGGACTTCAGGGCGAAGGTCATCAAGCAGGCGCGCAAGCGCGGGCTCGCGCTCTTGCTCGTGGTGTTCGTCGGCGTGCTGATCATCGCGGTCGTCGCGGTCAAGACCATGCTCGCGGTGTCGCTGCACCTCTTGCCCGAGGCCGAGGACCGTGCGCTGTGGCGGGCGGGCGAGATGATCGTGTCACTCGGCACGACCACCTTGATGTTCGCGGCGCTGTTCAAGACGCTGCCCGATGCGAAGCTCGCATGGCGCGATGCGTGGCGCGGGGCGCTGGTCACGTCGATCTTGTTCTCGCTCGGCACGACCGTGATCAGCCTGTACCTCGGCCACAAGACGCTCGATATCCTGTACGGCCCGGGCGGATCCCTGGTGTTGCTCCTGCTGTGGGTCCAGTACTCGGCGCAGGTGTTCTTCCTCGGCGCCTCGGTGACCGGCGAGCTTGCGCGCCGACGAGGAAGCGCGATCTCGCCGAATGAAAACGGCGTGAGAGTCGTGATCGCCGACGGCGAGGCGATGTAGACAGATCGGCGAAGATCAACGATATCGTTGCGACGAAGCCACACGATCAGGAACTTCTCAAATGTGGGTCGACGGAGCTAACGTGCCCGACCGTGGGGAACCGAGTTAGTTGGTTCGTTCTGATCGGCACACTCGGGGGCGCGTGTGCCGATCAGAACGCAACCGCGACCATCGATCAAGCGCGCGAGAAAGCCGCGGGCATCGATTTCTCGTTCATTCGCGTGAGCGATGGAGCACACCGACTACTAAGCATCGCCGGTACGCAGAAACTTCTGCACCGTCGCTTCGCTCAGCTTGAATGCCGCGCTCGCGCGGCCGCTGCGCACGATCTCGTCGGTCGTCTCATCCGTGATCTTGAGGATCGCGTGCGGATCGTCTTCCTCGAGCTGGATGTCGAGGTCGGCCTTGAGTCGCTGACCGCTCTCGCTCTGACAGGTGATCGAGCGATGCAGCTTCGCGTGAAGCGACGCTTGATGACGCTTGAGCACATCGTTAGCTCCCTTTAACAAACTCGCGAAGTCCGAGTGGCCCATCGGCTTCGGGTCGACCTTGTTGCGGCCCATCGTCCACGGGCTGACGAGGACGGGCTCGGAATCACCGTCGCGTGTCATCTCGACTGCCCAGCCTTCATCGTGGTCATTTCTGATCACGCGTGCTGTCCAGCCAGATTTTTTCCACAGGCGCGGATCGGAGGTGTGCTCGACAGCTTCTTCGACGGCTTCTTCCATGGCCGGAGCATCGCGCAGGGGGATGACACCCGTGTATCGTGACCTGGTGGATCCGTTGCTCGAGAGCCTGACGCGCCTGAAACAGACGTGGCCGGGCTCGCCATGGGACTGGGATGGCCGGTTTGCTGCGGTCAGCTCGTCGTTCACGATCGAGCTCGAGCCGAAGGTTCGCGAGAGCGCGCGGTTCGCATTTCCGCGCGGCTGGACCGTGAAGTCGCTCGCGACCGCGCCCGAGACGTTTCGTGCCTTCGCCGAGACGACCGGCATGAGGCCGAACCAGCGCCTGCTCGCGGGCGACGAGCTCACCGCGCCGACCTTGTTCGGCCTGTGGTGGCCGTGGGGCGGCGGTGACAAGGTCACGCTGCGCATCGGTTTGATCGGTGCCGGTGTGGCGATCGCGCCGGTACCTGCGATTCGCGAGTTGTTCGGCGTGATCCTCTAGCGGTTCATCGCGGACACTCTGGGTCGAACGCGGCGTAGACCACCCCCATGCCGCCCGCTCCGAGCTCGCGCTCGATCACGTAACGGCCGACCTTTGTAGGCGAGCTGCTCTTGACTGAGGTCGCCGTCTTGGCAAGCTCGTCGTCGGACGCCGACAGGCGCTACGCTCCGCTTCGCTTGCGGAGCTCGGCGACGAGCTTCGCGGCGATCTCGAGATCGGCGAACTTGATGATCAGGTTGCCGGTCGGATTTACCGAATGGATCGTGATCGCGATCAGGCCGTGGACCTTGTCGCCGATCACGCGAAGCGTACCGCGCGTGCCGGGTTGCCAATCAGAGGGTGCACGGATGCCCGAGATGTCGGCGCCGCCTTCGTTGATCTCGACGAGCTGCCCGAGATAGCTGCGGCCATCGAAGTCGAGCTCGATCGGGAGGTAGAGCTTGATGCGTTCGGAGATCCGCTGAAGCTGGCGAAACTCCGACGAGAACTGTGGCTGGGCCTGCTCGGTCGCCTTCGGTTCCTTGACCGGCGCATTTGAGCGCACGGTCTCGATGCCTTCGAGCCCGAACTCGAACTTGCTGTGGAGGCCCGGCTCCATCGGGCGCGTCTTCATCGCCCTCGCGAACTGCTCGCGCAGCTTCCGGATCGGCGAGAGGTCCTGCTGGAGCAAGCGCTGCGCGAGCTGGCTCAACTCTTTGACATCCGGATCGGTGTGCGGCGCGCTCATCACGAAGGGCTTGCCATCGTTTACCGAGTTGCGGACTTGCGCGTTCTGGCGCAACGCGGCTGCGACTTCGACATTGATGCCGAGCCGCTCCGTGATCATCCGCTGGATCGCGAACAGCGCATTGCGATCGGCGGGCTTGTGCAACATGTTGCCGACGATCGACGCGTTGAACTCCGAGAGCAGTAACCGAAAGCTCGCGACGAGCTCGGGCACTTCATCCTCGAGCATCGTGAAGAACGTGGACACCTTGTCCATCGTGCTTCCGATCTCGAACGCGTCCTTGCCGAACGCCGCGGCCAGCTTCTCCGAGGCGCGCAGGCCGACGGAGGCGCGTTGCAGGCGCCTGAACAGCGCGATCTTGAGGAACGCGTAACCGTTCTGCAGCGACGTGATCTCCGGCACCATCACGACGAGTCGGGTATCAGCGGCGTTGAAGAAATCGATCGTGTCGAGATCGACGCCAGCGCCGACATCGATCAACAGCACGTCGACTGCGAGCCTGCCGAGCTCGGCAAGCAGCTTCTGCTTGCTCTGGAAGGTCGGGTGCGCGGAGCCGAGCGCGCCTTCTGCGCCCGCGATGATACGAAGATTAGCGACCGGCGTCGGGAGGGCGACTTCATCGAGCGTGGCGTTCCGGCCGGAGAGGAAATCTTCCACCGTACGGTCCGGCCGCATGATGCCGAACATGGTGTGAAGGTTCGGCGCGCCGAGGTCGGCATCGAGCATCACGACGCGGGCGCCGGCTTTCGCGAGCGAAACTGCCAGGTTGGTCGAGACCAGCGACTTCCCGACGCCACCCTTGCCGCCGCCGACCGCGAGGACCCTGCCGACCCGAGCTGGCTTCTCCATGCGCTCCGGAATCTAACAGGTTCACCGTCCCTTCATGCACGGCATGGCAGCGTCGGGGCATGAACAACTTCAAAGCACTCGTCGTGGGTCTCGTGCTCGCCTCCGGCACGGTCGCCCTGGCCGACAAGATCGAGCTCTCCGCCGTGCCGACGCCCGTCACCAAGGCCTTCGCGGCGCGCTACCCGAAGGTCACGGCGATCAAGGCCGAAAAGGAAGTCGGGAAGGACAAGGTCGTCGCATACGAGCTCAAAGGCGACAAGCTCGAAGCCACGTTCACCGCCGACGGCACGTTCCTCGAGGAAGAGACCGTCGTCGCGCTGACGACGCTGCCGGCCGCGGTGACCAAGGCGTTCGCCGCGAAGTATCCAAAGGCGAAGGCCGAACGTGCCGAGAAGCAGGTCAAGGCCGACAAGACCACGACCTACGAGATCGCGTTCGGCAAGACCGAGGTGACGTTCAAGGACGACGGAACGTTCGTCGAAGAAGAGTAGGAACAGCCGAACGCTAGAGGCCGTGCTGGCGCCTTCGCAGTTGCCCGAGGTGCACTCGTACGATTGCGAGCACGCGCGACCTTCGGGACCAGGAACTCGTTGGAGAGAAGCGCAGCGTGAGTCCTTGGCACCACGGGTGCACGGACCTCGGTCATGGCTCATATCCAAGTTGTCGTGGCGTTCGATTTCTCGCCGAGCTCCGAGCAAGCATTGCAGCGGGCGCTCGACGTCGCGTGCCGCGCGCCGCAGCACGTCCTGCACATCGTCGCAGCCCTCGACTCGCGTCATGGCCTGCCCTTGGTCGAGACCAAGGTCGCGGATTTTGCGTACGCCGATCGGATCCAACAGCTCATTTCCGATCACGTTCGGACCAAACTGAACGGTCGTGACGCCGCGGCTTCGGTCGAGTTCTACGTCCACGCACGCTTCGGCAAGCCCGCTGACGAGATCTTGGCGCTCGCCCACGAGGTCGGTGCAGACATGATCTTCATCGGCTCGCACGGTGCGACGGGCCTTGAGCGGATCCTGCTCGGCTCGGTCTCGGAACGTGTCGTCCGCGAAGCCAAGTGTCCCGTGATGGTCGTGCGAGACAAGACGTATGCGACGGTGGCCCTGCTCCACGTGCTCGAGACGACCGGCGAGCACAAACCTCATCGGCGACCGTTTCGGTTCTCGTACGTCAACCACCAGATCCTGACGCGGCCGGACGACTGGCCGCTTAACTGACTCGCTAGAGCGTTGCCTTCGAGCCCGACAGGGCCATACGTTCGGTCTCGGTATCGGCGAGCTCCGCGAGGATTTCTCGGACCTGTTCGACTCGTATGGATGTGAACGGGTGGGGCCCTTCTCCGAACGAGAGCTCGCCCGGGTCGGCGCACGCCGCTTCCTCGAGCTCCTCGCGGCTGGGCGCGGCCGCAAGGATGCGATCGACGGTCCGGCGATCGGTCTCGCCGAGAATGGCATGGATATCGGTGACAGAAGCAGCGGTCATGCTCGACGGACGTTGCAGTGGACGCGCCAGCTGGCCCCTTGCGCTGGGACCTGCGTGAACGGTCGCGAGGCGCAAACCTGGCGCGAGCGGTCGCTTCCCGCGCAGGGTTTGCGCGAAGTACCGTTGGCCTCCGTGAGGAAGGAGCATGCGAGCTGCATCGCGGCGTGGCTCGGCGAGATGACTCGCTAGCCAGCGAGGACTCGCCCCGCGAGCGCGATGCCCGAGAGGAAGGCGCCCTCGACGCGGCCACCGCACGCCCAATCGCCTCCGAGCCCGATGCGCAGATCCTCGTCGAAGATCGCGCCAGATTCGAGCGGCCGAGGAGCACGCGCGTATCCCCAGCGATGGACGAACGCGAGCTCGGGATCGAGCGGCCCGAGTTCGAAGAGGCGCGAGAGCTCGCCGATCATCACCGCCTGCACCTCCTCGCGCGGCATCTCGCTCGCGGCGCGCGACCAGGTCGCCGAGGCGTGGAGCACCCAGCGCTCGCCCGACGGTCGGCCTGGCTTGCTCGAGTCGCGCGCGACCCACGCGAGCGGCGATATGTCCGGCTCGCCGTGCCGACCGATGAAGGCGCCGTCGTGCACGAGCGCGCGGAGCGCATCGTCGTTGCGCCCGGCGGCGAGACCGACGACGAAGCACGGATCGAGGGGCACCGCGCGCGCCTCGCTCGCGAGCCGCGCACTGACCGGCTCGAGCAGGACCGCGGCTTGATCGGCCGGAAGACACAGGACGACACAGTCGAAGGCGCCGAGCTCCTCGGTCCCGAGCTCTGTAGGAAGAGGACCGAGGGTGACACCGGCCGGCGCCGTCGTGCCGCGTAGCGTGATCGTTCCTGCCACTCGCTCGAGGCGATCGATCCGATGGCCGGTCTTGACTTGCAGATCGCTCGCGAGGTGACGCGCGAGCGCGTTCATGTCGGGGGTGCCGACGAACCGCTCGAGCGGCGGGGTCGGACGCGCCGGTCCGCCTGCACCGTCGAGGGCGACGATGCGGCCCGTCCACGGCGCGCACACGCCATCGGCGAGCCACGCCTGGACGAACCGCTGAAACCTCGGATCACGGGCGGTGAAGTACTGCGCGCCGAGGTCGAAGGTGTGCGGTGGAACTCGGCGCGTGGCGAGCCGCCCGCCCGGCGAGCGGCCCTTGTCGAACACCACCACGTCGACGTTGTGATCGGCGAGGGTGCGCGCGCACGCGAGGCCTGCGAGCCCCGCACCGATCACGGCCACGCGTCGCAGCTCGGGCCGGGCGGGCCGCGCGACGTGGCGCGCGTAGGCCGCGACGTCGATCCTCGCGGCGTGAGCTGCGGTGGGCCGCGGCCGTACCGTACCGAGGATCGGCGTGGGCGGCGTGAACGGACGATCGAAGAGCCCGAGGCACCAGTACAGACCTCCGTACGACGCGGGGTCGCGACCATCGAGCGCGTAACGATGATTGAGCTCGACGAGCGCACGGCGCGCGGCTTCGGCATCGGTGGTCCAAGCCGGCACGGCTTTTCCCCATGTCATGCGAAGGTTGTTGTGCAGCTCGCCATGCGCGAGCAGCGAGCGCTGGCACGCATCCCACAGTTCATCGCCGGTCCGGCCGCGCTCGAGGCGCTCCATCGTCAGTGCGACCCGCGGATCCGCGGCGTGCTCGGCGAGCGTCGCGCGGGCCCACGCTGGCAGCGGCGCGAGCGTGTGGAGCTCGCCTCGCGGCGTGTTCGCAGCGAAGTGCCATGCGACCTCACGCCATACGAGGAGCTCGTCGAGAAATTTGTCGGCGCCCACGCCGGTGACCCGCGCGGCTTCGCGAGCGATCCGGAGCGCGGAGACATGGCCGTAGTGGAGGTAAGCCGAGAGCCGGCTCGTGCCGTCGAGGAGCGGACCATTGCGGTGACGCGCGTACCCGCCGAGCTTGCCGGTCCGGAACGCGTCCCAGCGCGCGTACCCGGCGCGTGATCCACCACGGGTCTCGCGAACGGGCGCGACGCCATGATCGATCTCGCACGCTGCTACGAGGTTCGCGAGTGCGCGGTCGTCGAGCGCGCGTGCGTCGATCGGCGTGAACGGAAGTGCGTGGTCCAGAGGCGGCTGGTGCGGCGCGACATCCAGCCACGGTTCGGCCAGCGCAGCCGTCGCCAGCCGCTGCGTCGCGGCCCGGAACGCAAAGGCACGTTCGTAGCGCTTCGTGACGAGCGGCATCGCAACGACGCAGGACGCATCGACCGTCCATAGTGGTACGCCCGCCTTCGCGAGGTGCTCGCCGAGACGGACCGTCCAGGCATCGAGCGGCGGCACGGGGACATCCTCGGTCACGACGAGCGCCGCCTGCTTCGCGAGCTCGACGAGCATCGGTCCGCGCACACCCGGGCGCTCGACGTGGAGCGCGTAGCGGATGCCGCGAGCCTCGAGTCCGGCGGCGACGTCTCGCGCGCCCTCGAGAATGAACGTGTGGTGACGGTCCGACGCGAAGGGGTAACGCTCGGAGACGGCGTGGTAGACGAGCACAGAGAGGCCGAGCGTGTTCGCCGCGGCGACCGCCGCATCGAGCGCGGGGTTCTCGTGATCGCGAACCGCCATCCGCATCCAGTACAGGACGATGCGCGCATCGCGCGGCGGCGGCCGCGAGACCACGCAGCGAACGCGCTGTGCGACCGCCGCTGGAAGGGCAGCACGCAGCGCGCGCTCACCCTCATCGGCGTGACCGCCGTGATCGCCGTGGTCGCCGTGATTGGTAGGAACCGCTTTCACGCGGGTTGGATGGTGAGTCCACGGTCGACGTTGCGCGGGGCACGCCGATTCCGCGCAACCAGCAGGTCGCGGCGGCATCGAAGCGAGCGTGTCGTCTTCCAGTTTTCCCGCGAAGGTCTGCCCGACCTGCGGGCGAAGCTTCGCGTGGCGCAAGAAGTGGGCACGGCACTGGGCCGAGGTCGTCCACTGCAGCGACCGCTGCCGCTCGAACCGCAAGCGCTCTCACTCCATCGCGATCGAGGCCCGGATCCTCGCGTGCCTGGCGCACAGCCCTCGCGGTGCGTCGATCGGTCTTGCGGACGTGCTTTCTCAGGAGGAATACCAGGATGCGGCGCGCATGGAAGTTGCGCGCGCGGCCGCGCGCCGGCTCGCGCACGCGGGCACCATCGACATCGTCGAGCGTGGCACCGTCGTCGACCCCGACCACGCGCGCGGACCGATCACGGTGAGGCTGCGCTGATCGTAGAACAGCCGGCGTGCTGCGGGAGGCGTAACGTCTCGCGGTCGCGAGCATCCTACGAGAGAACATGTCTCCAGGCTTCGCGATTGTGTTGACTGGCGCGGCGCTCGGATGTGCATGCCGCTCAGGGTCGCGCGATCGTTCGGAACCGAGCAGAGCGACGAGTGCCGCCGAGCCTGCAGGCGCGTGCGTCGGCCTCGGTGGCGAGGCCGCGAAGCCTGGGATGCGCAACGTGCTCGGCACCGCGCTCCGCGCCTGTCCATCTCGATCCACGACCGGGTTCTATCGCGACGGCTTCTGTTCGACCGGCGCAGACGACGCGGGCGTTCACGTCGTCTGCGCGACCGTGACCGACGCGTTCCTGCGGTTCAGCGCGAGCCACGGCAACGACCTGATCACGCCCCGAGGCGAGTTCCCGGGGTTGCGCGATGGCGACGCGTGGTGCCTCTGTGCGGCGCGGTTTCGTGAGGCCTTCGACGCGAGCGTCGCGCCGCCGGTCATCCTCGAAGCCACGGATCGGGCGGCGCTGTTGACGCTCACGGCGAGCGAGCTGAACGCGAGCGCGACCAAGATGTGTCGAACCCCTCCACTCCCGTGATCTTCGCTCGATAGATTGTTGGTCACGTTCGGCGCGCGACCGGCTCTACCAGAGCGATGAACCCATTGCGTAACTCCCTCCTTCTTGCGGTCGGCGCGGCCAGCCTGTTCGGGCTACTTGGTTGCACCGATCTCGACGACTCCACGAACGACACGAACGACACGAGCGACACGAGCGACACGAGCGACACGAGCGACACGAGCGACACGACTGTTCGGTCGCTGGGTCCGCTGACCGCTCCGCGGAACGCTGCGTTTGGCCAGGTCGGCATCGGCAGCTCCTCTTTGCTCGGGCTCGAGCTCGATAACGGCGGCAGGAGCGAGGTCACCATTCGTCAGGTCACGAGCTACCCGCCGGACCCATTCGATCCCGCGTTCGTGCCACCCGATCCGTGCATTCCGCCGGACCCGTACCACAACCCGTTAGAAAACTTCACGCCGCGTTTGATAGCGCCCTGCGTGAAGCCGGCGGGGACGACGACGCTCTTCGTCGCGTTCGCTT
>Ga0123338_10000307_pt1:10000-50643 | contig 50643 bp, 37 predicted proteins | sample grotaG_FD_89793 | JGI IMG/M metagenome (GOLD analysis project Ga0123338, IMG submission 89793) | Glacier valley bacterial and archeal communities from Borup Fiord, Nunavut, Canada, to study Microbial Dark Matter (Phase II) -... | ecosystem: Environmental > Aquatic > Freshwater > Ice... | reverse complement strand
CGTCCAGTAGGCGTCGGGATCGGGAGGTCGCGGTTTGCGCATTCACCGAGCGTCACGTGGCGTCAAGACCTGCTGGGCTACGCGCACCGGCAGTCTCGGGTGCGTTCGACCGGACGCTCACCTACGACGGCCGATCGGGCTGCCGCTACGTGTGGTTCACACAGCGTTTACGGATGAGGTCGCGGAGATACCGCTCGGGGTCGAGCTTGTGCAGCCGGGCGGGCCGACGAACAACCAATTCTTTCGATTATGCAGAGCTACGCACCGACGAGGATCAGCGACAGCAACGCGCGGCTGTCCCAGGCGTAGTTGAGCAAGATGTGAAGATGGTCGAGGGTGTCCTGGTGCAACAGGTGCGCCTCGTCGATCAGGAAGACCGGATGAATTCGTTCGATGGCACGCTCTTCGACGTAGCGATTCACGCTCACTCACCTCCGAGACGGCGAGGATCAGAAATGATCGGAGCCGAAAATGGCGGTGGGCCGGAGCTGTCAGAACAGCCAGCCGGCCCACAGTTCAGGTTCAATGACGGAACCCTAGAGGGCTACATCGGGGTCACGTTGAAGTCGATCATGTAGAGCGGGATCAGCGCGTTGGACTGGTACTCGTGGACGGCAAAGTAGTAGGTGCCAGCCGCGAGGATGCCCTGGGTCGTATCGCCGCCGGAGTCGAGGGGGCCGACGTACGAGCAACGATAATCGCCGTCGTCATCGTCGTACATGGTCGAGGTCGAATCGTTTGTCACATCTTCCGCTGACGTGAAGATCGCGGCCTCGGTGTCGATGGCGTTGCACTGGAGACCGAGCGAGCTGACGCTAGCCGTGGCAGTAGGCGAGACATAGTTGGTCGACCACGCGTTGTAGGTCTCGATCTCGACCTTGGAAGCGACGGTCAAGGTGAACTTGAACACGTCGAGATCTCCGATCGGGAGCGCACCCTTGATGACCTGGTGCACGGGAGTGAGCACCTGCGCCGTCGCCGCTGTGTTGTTCGGCTCGGTTTCGGTCGTGTCGAACTTCAACGTACAGGTTGCGGTGCAGCGCGTGTTCGCGACGCCACTGGAGTCACACTCCTCGGTCCCGTCGAGAGTCCCATTACCGCACGCGTGAGTGCACACCGATGGGTCGCCTGTGCACGCGTAACCGGTTTCGACGTGGCAAGTTCCGTCGCAACCATCACCCGTCGCGAGGTTGTGGTCATCACAAGCCTCGCCAGTGTCGACGTGACCATCGCCGCACACGATCGCATGACACACCGAGGGAGCACCTGTGCATGCGTAGCCCGTTTGGACGTGGCAGGTCGAATCGCAACCATCGCCGTTGGTGGTGTTGTGGTCGTCGCAGGTCTCGCCCGTGTCGAGCCCTCCGTTTCCGCACAAAGCGGCGCACACCGACGGCGAGCCCGTGCACGTGTATCCGGTCGCAACGGCGCATTCGTTCGTGCAGCCATCGCTGTTGTTGCTGTTGCCGTCGTCGCAAACTTCGCCGGTCTCCAGCGTGCCGTTGCCACACGTCGACGGCGTGCCATGAACCGTGAACGTGTAGGTGCCCGAGGCCGCCGTGCCGAAACCATCGACCAGAATGTAGTACGTGCCCATCGGCAGGTTCGGGTAGTGGAGTACCTCAGCTGTACCCGACGAATGCTCGTCGGCACACCCGTCGGACTTGCCGACCGTGTCGGTGCTGGGGATGGTTTCCTTGACCGCCGTCGTGAGGTCGCACACGGTCGAGGTCAATCGGAGCACCGTATCGAAGGTGGTGGAATTGAGTGAGATGGTCACGTCCTGCGCGACCGGATTGACGAACTTCCACAGATTGTCGGGACTGCCGCCGGACGACGTGAGGCCATCACACGCGGCCGCGCCGACATTGTTCAGCGGGTTCGTCGACGTGTTGCCCATGCCCATGCCGTCGTACGTCGTCCCAGCCATCGTAAGGTTGAGCGCGTACGGGGAAGCGCAGGATCCGGGCGACAGCACGCAGGTCGACGGCGCACCGTTGCATGTGTATCCAGCTTCGACCGTGCACGTCGCGCTGCATCCATCGGTACCCGTCGTGTTGTGGTCATCGCACGTCTCGCCGAACTCGAGGACTCCGTTGCCGCAGGTCGACGTGCCGGCGTTGATCGTTAGCGAAAATATTCCGAACTGCGCAGCGGCGTACCCGTCGACGGCGATGAAGTACGTCCCGGCCCCGAGGCTCGTATAGCTGAGTACTTCGTTCGTCGTGGCGCCACCGGAATCCTCGCAGCCATCCGCGGGGGTGCCCGAGTCGGCCACGACATCGTTACCCGCGACCTCGGCCGCAATATCGCAAGCAGCGGTCGTCAGACGCAGCATGCCGTCGAACGTAGGGCTCGCGATGTGGCTGTTCAGCGTGATCTCGACCTTCTGCGTCACCGGGTTGGTGAACGTGAAGATCTGGTCGCGGCCGGAACCTTCGCTCATGAAATCCGCGCAGGCGCCCGTCGGAAACTGATCCGTATTATTCGTCGTGTCGCCCATGGCCGTAACCGCGTAGCTCGTGCCTGTCATCGCCAGCGTCAGCTGGACCGGCGCCGCGCACGTTCCGGTGGCCACCGGGACAGCGGTGCACACCGACGGCGAGCCGGTGCACATGAAGCCCATCTCGACCTGGCAGGTCGTGCCGCAGCCATCCGCCGCGGTGGTGTTGCCGTCGTCGCAGGTCTCGCCCGTATCGAGCACGCCGTTGCCGCAGGGGTTCACGACCTCGACGCGACAGTCGGACGAGCAGCCATCACCGCTCACGGTGTTGCCGTCGTCGCACCCTTCGATCGCGACATCGACGATGCCGTCGCCGCAGATCGAGCCTGCCGTTTCGATCTTGCAGACCGACGAGCAGCCATCGCCGCTGACGGTGTTGCCGTCGTCGCATTGTTCGCCGCTATCGACGACCCCATCACCGCACGCACCCGCGCCGTGATCATTGTTCGAAGAACACCCCGCCACCACCACCACCAATCTAAAGAGGATCGAGCCGCGCGCTTTGAGCATTTTGTTGGGGTGTTCTTACGCTTGAATCCAAGTCGAGGAAACTGGGATTCGACACCACAGAGCTGCACACCGCGGTTGACACGGGACCGAGCGCTGACCTCACAGAAGATCACGGGCTCACCCTGGCCCGGGCCTCGTGCCTGCTAAGCTAGCCCGCGAGTGGCGCGCACGACGTTCAATGCGATCGAGAGCACCTCGGATCAGGCCAAGGCCTTCCAGGAGCAGGGGCGGTGGCCGGAGGCCGAGCGGCAGTACCGCGACCTGATCAGCCATACGCATGTAATTAACTACGAGTACGACGATTGGTTGCGCGAGCTCGCGAAGATCTACAATCACATGCAGCGGCCGCGCGAGGCCGCCTTCGTCTATCTCTATCTTCACTACTTCGACCAGGCGCGGATCCAGATCTCGGGAGATGCCCACGTCGGGCTGCGGGCGCGGCTCGCCGAGATGGAGAAGAAGTGGAGCGAGGCTGCGACCCTGTACCAGCAAGCGCAGCTGCCGGTCCACGCCGCGGTCGCCTTCGAGAAGGCCAAGCAGTATCCGGATGCGGTCGGCGTCTGGAAATCGCTCGTCCATCACCCGGGCTTGCAGCACAAGGCGTACGAGCAGGCGCTCGTGCACTTCGATTACGGGCTGGCGGCCGTGCGCCTCGATCCGAATTCGGGCGAGGCCCGGCGCGCGCTGATCGAGAGCCAACGCAAGCTCGAGCAGGTCGCGGATGATTTCGAGCAGGTTGGCGAGCTGGAGCGCGCGTTCGATTGCTTCCAGATCCTCCTGAAGCTCGGCAAGGAATCGAGCCAGTTCGAGAATCTCGCCGAGGGCTACGTCAACTGCATTCGCGTGCTGCGCGACGACAACCTCAAGTTCTATGTCCTCCAGTACTACGAGGATTTCATCAAGCTCGCGCTCGAGCGCAACGAGCTTCATGCGGCGGCGACGCTGTATCAGGAAGCAGCCGCGTTTGCGGCGCGCGCGGGCTTGCCATACGATCGCCACTACCAGCACAAGAGCGCGCTGACCTGGGTGCGCTGCGCCGAGAAGTTCGTCGAGTCCGGCGTGCCGGTGCAGATGGTCGAAAATGCGCTGCTCGCCGCGGCATCGCAGCACTCGGCGGTCGGCGATTATCCGGCGGTCCGCGACTGCTTCGAGAAGCTCGCGGCGCTGGAGCTTCCAGATCGCGCGAAGAAGCGGTTCACGGCGATCGCAGCTCGTTACAAAGGGTTGAACGCGCCGCCGATCGAGCTGCCAGGCTTGCCCGATTATCTCAAGCAGACCCACGCGTACGCCGATATCTGGTTCCTCGACCTCCTCGAGTGGGAGATGGGTGGCGATCCATTCGCGGTCGCGGCTTCGATCGTCGGAGACCTGCGCTATCCGAACGGCATCCGCCGCCGCGCGCTCGTCGTTCTGCTCACGCTCTCCGATGCCGAGCAGCGCAAAGCGACCGATGATATTCAGATCGCGGCCAAGATCGCCGAGCTCCTCGGCGAGCTGCAGTCGTATGCGGCGCTATCACCGCTCGAGAAGCTGTACGAATCGACCGAGCCGAGCACGCGGGTCGCGGCGGTCAAGGCGCTCCGGTTCCTGTACTTCAAGCGATCGTTCGTGATCGTCAGGAAGGCGCTCGTGGATGTGGATCCGCAGGTTCGCGAAGCCGCGCTCACCGCGATCGGTGGCTTGCACTTCCCCCACGCGTTCAATCCGCTCGCGCGGATCTATCGCGAGAGCCTCGATCCGCGCGTGCGCACCAAGGCGCTCGAATCGATCGGAAAGATTCAGACCGTCGAGGCTGGCGAGTTCCTCGTGATGGTCCTGCGCCAGGAGAGCGGGCCGTTGCGCGATGCCGCCTACGCTGCCTTGTCCCAGATGGACAACGCCGATGTGGTGCCGATCCTTCGCCAGCACCACGAGATCGAGACGAACGCGCAAGTCCGCGAGTCGCTCGAGCAATTGCTGCGCCGCCACTAGGCTATGCTTCCGCCCGGAATGGTGATGATGCGGAACATCTTGGTGCAGATCGCGCTGGTCGCGCTCTTTGGTGCGTGTGACTCGCGCGCGAAAGCGGCGGATCCTACCGGCGCGCACGGATCGTCGGAGCAAAAATCAAAGGAGCTCGAGAGCTGTGGCACGAGCTCGCACTGCGTCGATGGCTTGCGGTGCTTCGAGCACATCTGCAAGCGCAGCGCGCGCTCCACCGTCGGTGACTTCTACGCGGCGCTCGGCGCGCAACAGCGCGTGAAAGGTGACCTCGAGTCGTCGCTGTCTTCGTACGGCCAGGCGCTCGGCCACTACGATAGCGAGAAGATCGCGCTGCCGCCCGATGTCGATTGTGCGTACGGCACGGCACTCGCGACCGCGAAGTCGAACAAAGAACACGCCGAGCTCGCCGCACGCGTGCTGCACCGCTGCTTGCTCGCGGTCCCGGTCGGCAGCGGCCTGCGCGATCGCGCTCTCGCGGATCTCGCCGGGCTCAACGATGCGGGGCTCGATCCGCTCACGCTCGGGCGCGCGGCCCTCGCCGATGTTTATCTGACCCGCACGCCGTCGACGCCGTCGAGCGACAAGCTTGGCGTCACGGTGACGGCGGATCCGGCGGTCACCGGTAAGTCCTTCCGTGCGCTCCCCGATCGGATCGCCGAGCCGGACATCAAGGCCGGCTTGATCGCGTGCTGGCAGGCCTACAACGCGACCGCGCACAAGGATGCGATCGCCGTTGTTCTCGGCGTGACGGTCAAGTACAGCGCGTCGGACTACGAGGACGAGTCCGGCGTGTTCTCGACCAAGCTCGATCCGCCGGTCGCGCTGCCGCCGGGGCCCGAGGGTGTGGCCGATGCCTGCGTCCGAGCGGTCGTGGAACCCGCGATCAAGGATCTGAAGACCTTGCGCGATGCCTTTACGAGCAAGCTTACCATCACGATTAAATAGAGATTGCCACGACTTAGCGCGCGTAGTAGCTAAGCCCCGTGGACCTACCGAAACCAGACCTTCGAGCCATGTCGCTCGAGGATGCCGAGGCCTTCGCGGTCTCGCTGGGCTGGCAGAAGTTCCGCGGCGAGCAAATCTGGCGGTGGGTTCATGCGCACGGCGTCCGCGACGTCGAGCAGATGACGAACCTCAACAAGGAGACCCGCGCAGAGCTCGCCGAAAAAGCGACGATCGGCAGCCTCACGATCGCCGAGCAGCAAGTCTCGACCGACGGCACGCGCAAGCTCCGCTTGCTCACGCGCGACGGCCAATCGATCGAGAGCGTGCTCATCCCCGATGGCGAGAAGACCACCCAGTGCATCTCGTCGCAGGTCGGCTGCGCGGTGAACTGCCAGTTCTGCGCGACCGCAAAGCTCGGCTTGATTCGCAACCTCGATGCCGGCGAGATCGTCGACCAGGTCTACCTCGCGCGGAAGCTGCTCGAGGACGTCGAGCCCGGTCGTCGGATCTCGAACATCGTCTACATGGGCATGGGCGAGCCGCTCCACAACTACGACAACTTGATCAAGTCGCTGCAGATCCTGTGCAACGACAAGGGCGCGAAGCTCGCGCAGCGTCGCGTCACCGTATCGACCTCGGGCCTCGTGCCCAAGCTCGAGAAGCTCGGCCTCGAGACCGTGCGCCCCAACCTCGCGGTCTCGCTCAACGCCGCGAACGACGAGACCCGCGACGAGATCATGCCGATCAATCGCAAGTGGAACATCGGCAAGTTGATGGCCGCGCTCAAGGCCTATCCACTCGAGCAGCGTCGCCGGATCACGTTCGAGTACGTGCTGCTCGCCGGTGTCAACGATTCGCTCCGCGATGCGGCGCAGCTCTCGAAGCTGCTGCGCGGCGTGCGCTGCAAGGTCAACCTCATCCCGTGGAACCCGCACCCCGAGGCGCCGTATTCGCGCCCATCGGATGCGGCGATCACGGCGTTCCAGAACGAGTGCAAGCGCCTGGGCTTGCCGACGTATCTCCGCACGCCGCGCGGGGATGATATCGATGCTGCGTGCGGCCAACTCGCGAATCGCGCGAAGACCGCGGACGGCAGCTCCGCGCCGCTCGTGCCGCTTCGCATCCGTCGCGAACGTCCAGGGCTGCCGGCTGTTGACTGACAACGGCGTCCCAGATGATCCTCCTGGCTCGTTCGGCCACGGTATCGCCGTTGGGGGCGCTATCGTCGCGCTGCTCATGCACATCGCGCTCGTCGGGCTCGCCGGTAACTGGGAAAAGCTCTATCGAGATTTCGGCGAGGCGCGGTTGCCGCTCGTCACGAAGATCACGATCTCGTTGCCGTGGCAGCTCGGCGTGCCGGTGATCGGCGTGCTCGTGATCGGCGTGCTCGTCATGCGCCGCCCGAGGTCGCTCATTCCGTATGTCGCCGCGGCGATCGTCTTCGCACTCGCCGCCGTCGCGACCTACTGGCTACCGATGCTTCCGATCACGCAGCTCGCCGGCCAGATCAAGGAGTAAAGCCGCGCGTGACCAGGAACATGTCGGTCGCCATGCCGCCCGCGGCGTTGCTCGGGTAGTCGAAGTCGCAACCATCGGCAGACACTCAGCTCGGTAGCTGGTCCGACCCGTGGCCGGCCGAAATAGATCCGGAGCTCGTGGTCTCCGCGCCCGCACCTCAAGCTCCGCATACATAAGCGCAGAGGAAGGTTGTGAGGCCGCGCACCGATCATCGTACGACGCTGCGGTAACCGGCGCGTGGTTTTCGCATCGCGTAAGCTCGGGGTTCCGGTGAAGCCGCCGTCTCGAGCATTGTTGATCGTCGCGGGAGCTTTGACCCAGCTGGTCGGGGTGGCGTGCCTGATCCTCAACATCGGTTCGCTGCCATTCGCGCGAGACCTGCACGCACACACCCACTCGATCCTCGCCGCCATCGTCGCTGCACTTGCGACCGTGGTCTGCGGCACGCTGGTTTATCGCGGCCGGCTTGTACCGATCGCCCTCGCGGCGGGTCTCGATATTGGTTTCGGGATCGGCCTGCCGCGAGGTAATGCGGCGATTGGCATGTTGCTCCACGTGCTGCCGAAAGCTGACGTCGACACCGCGAATTCGTTGATCACCGCGGGTGCGGTCACGATGTTCGTCGCCGCGATCGTGTGCGTGCTCTCGATCCCGGTCGCGCTGCGCTTGCGCGCCTGGGCCCGCGCCGAGATCGAACGCGAAGCGCTCGCCGCACGGGGCGCTGAAGGTGAACGTGCGAAGCGGATGTCGGCCGCGCAAGTCGTGCCACCGATCGCGGCGAACACGCTGCGCGGCGTCGGCCTGAAAGTGCTGCCAACGCAGATGATCCGGATCGGCGGTCCACGCGGCAAGCGCATGGTGATCATCGGTGTCGCGGTCACGCTGACCGTGATCGGGGTCGTGGTGATCACGGCGGTATCAACCTCGTCGACGCCTTCTCCCGTGACGACAGGATCTGCGATCGTGCTGGTCGGTTCCGGTGGATCCTCTGGCTCCGCTGCGGCCGCCGAGGTCGTCGTCGATGCCGCGCCGGCTCCCCCGCAAGATCCTCCGGTCGAAGAGATCCTCGCGCGCCTTCACCTCGCGCTCGTCAACGCCAAGCCCGACGAGCTCGCCTTGTTGTTGGACGAGCACGTGTTCGCGTTTGGCATCGAATCGCACGAGGTCGCGGAGGGCAAGACGGCCGTGATCGCCCTGTTGCAACACGACCTCGGCGCGCCGCCGGCCGGTGGTTTCGAGATCTCGCCACGGTTCACGCAGAGCGGGCACGAGGCCGATACCGGCTGGATCGCCGAGGAAATCAAGATCAGCGGCAAGACCTACGTCACGACCGCGGTCGTCGATCTGCGCGAGGGCGCGTGGTCGATCGCCGCGCTCCAGTTCGCGGTGACGATGACGAATGCGGAGGCCTACAAGGCGGCGCGCGATGGCGGGCTCGGTGTGCCCGATGCGATCCCCGATAGCCATGACGCATCGCCGCTCGCGCAGGCGATGCGCACCGGCTTTGCGTCGAAGCCCTCGTTCGTCGCAGCGCGCAGCACGCGCAGCGATGCCCTGAACTTCGGCAGTGCGCCCGGCGAGCGTGTGCTCGGCGGCGACAACATCAAGAAGATCTTCTCGAAGATCAAAGCCACGATCCGCCTGCACGACGCCGTGAAGGTCGGTCCGGCAGGCACCCACGGTGGCTGGGGCGCCGCGAATGTCGATTTCAGCGACGCCGGTCGCGACGGTACGCAGGTCACGCAGACCTTCCGCGTGCTCGTCGCCTGGGTCGAAGAAGCTGGCGGCTGGCGCATGGTTCAGAGCCAGTGGTCGAATGCGCGCTAGCGAGCACCGTACTCAGCGAGCACCGTACACAGCGAGCACCGTACTTAGCGAGCACCGTACTTGGCGAGCACCGTACTTGGCGAGCACCGTACTTGGCGAGCACCGTACTTAGCGAGCAAGCGACGCGAGCTCGGCGGTCGAGAAGAAGAACGCGATCTCTTCCTTTGCCGCCTCTGCCGCGTCCGACCCGTGGACCGCGTTGCGCTCGATGTTCGTCGCGAACTCCTTGCGGATCGTGCCGGCGTCGGCCTTCTCCGGGTTCGTCGCGCCCATCACGGTGCGGTTCGCGAGCACGGCGTTCTCGCCCTCGAGCACCTGCACGACAACCGGACCCTCGGTCATGAACTTCACGAGGTCGCCGTAGAACGGGCGCGCCGCATGAACGGCGTAGAACGCCTTGGCCTGCGCGTCCGTGAGGCGGACCATCTTCGACGCGACGATTTTGAGGCCAGCGCCCTCGAGCTTCGCGGTGATGCCACCGATGTGGTTGTGAGCAACAGCGTCGGGCTTGATGATCGAGAAGGTGCGTTCGATTGCCATTTCGGGCGGAAACTAGTCGATCGCCCGGGCGCTGTAAAGCCTGGGGCGAGGCCTACAACTCGCGTCGCCGGCGGCGCCACGTGCGCAGCTGATCCTCGACGACTTCGACCGGGTCGCCAGCGCGGACGCGCCCGAGGTCGATCTTGCCGCGATGGCCGCGGCCCGCCGATCGCGAGCGGAGGGCGGGGCTACGCGATGAGCTTCGCGAGTGTCGTGCCCATCTCGGCGGGCGTCGGCGCCACGGAGATGCCGGCCTCTTTGAGCGCGGCGATCTTGTCGGACGCTGCACCCTTACCACCCGAGATGATCGCGCCGGCATGACCCATGCGCTTGCCCGGAGGCGCGGTCTGGCCGCCGATGAACGCGCCGACCGGCTTCTTGACGTTATCCTTGATGAACTGCGCGGCGCGCTCCTCGGAGTCGCCACCGATCTCGCCGATCATGAAGATCGACGAAGTGCCCGGGTCTTCCGCGAACCACTTGATAGCGTCGATGAAGTCCGTGCCCTTCACCGGATCGCCACCGATGCCGATGGCGGTCGATTGGCCGATGCCGAGCGTGGTGAGCTGATGGACGACCTCGTACGTCAGCGTGCCGGAACGCGACACGACCCCGACGCCGCCAGGCTTATGGATGTAGCCCGGCATGATGCCGATCTTGCACTGGCCCGGCGTGATGACGCCCGGGCAGTTCGGGCCGATGAGGACGGTGCCCGGATAGTCGCGCTCGAGCACGTACTTCACGCGCACCATGTCGCGAACCGGAATTCCCTCGGTGATCGCGACGATCAACGGGACGCCCGCGGCCGCGCACTCGAGGATCGAGTCGGCTGCGAACGGCGGCGGCACGTAGACCACCGCCGCATTGGCACCGTGATGCTTCACCGATTCTTCGACGGTGTCGAACATCGGGACCTGCTCGAGGCCCGCGACCTTCGCGCCGCCTTTGCCCGGCGTGACGCCCGCGACGACGTTCGTGCCGTACTCGATCGCCTGCTTCGTGTGAAATGCACCCGACGCACCGGACATGCCGGTGACGACGAGGCGCGTGTTGTATCCGACGAGGACGCTCACTTTGACACTCCCTTAGATGCCTGCCCGGCGGCAGCTTCGACAACTTTTTTGGCGCCGTCGGCCATGTCGGCCGCAGCGACGATGTTCAACTTGGACTCTGCGAGCATCTTCTTACCGATCTCGACGTTCGTTCCCTCGAGGCGCACCACGAGCGGCACCTTGAGCCCGACTTCCTTCACGGCCTGAATGACACCCGCCGCGATCGTGTCGCACTTCATGATGCCGCCGAAGATGTTGACGAAGATCGCCTTCACCGCTGGAGACGACGTGATGATCTTGAACGCTGCGGTAACCTTCTCTGCGGTCGCGCCGCCACCAACATCGAGGAAGTTCGCGGGCGAACCACCATAGAAGTTGATGATGTCCATCGTCGACATCGCGAGGCCGGCGCCGTTCACCATGCAACCGATGTTGCCGTCGAGCTGGACGTAACTGAGGTCGTACTTCTTCGCCTCGAGCTCGGCCGGATCCTCTTCATTCGGATCGCGCAGCTCTTCGAGCTCTGGGTGGCGGTACATCGCGTTGTCGTCGAAGTTGATCTTTGCATCGAGCGCGAGGACTTTGCCCTCCTTCGTCGTGATCAACGGGTTGATCTCGAGGAGGGAACAGTCGAGCTCGTCGTAGCACTTGACGAGCGGCTTCATGAACTTGCCGAACTCGACGGCGGCTTTGCCCGAGAGCCCGAGCGCCTTCGCGAGCTTGCGGCCCTGCCAGTCCTGCCAACCGGTCGCCGGATCGATCGATTCCTTGAGGATCTTCTCGGGCGTCTTCGCGGCGACTTCCTCGATGTCCATGCCGCCTTCGATCGACGCCATGACGGTCACTCGGCCAGTCGCCCGGTCGAGGAGCATGCCCAGGTAATACTCGTGCTCGATCGCGAGGCCTTGCTCGACGAGTAGGCGCTGGACTTTTTTGCCCTCGGGACCCGTCTGGTGCGTGACGAGAGTCATCCCGTAGATCTGCTTCACGGCGGCTTCCGCATCGGCCTTGGTCTTCGCGACCTTGACGCCGCCGCCCTTGCCTCGACCACCCGCGTGGATCTGGGCTTTGACGACGACGATGTCGGTGCCCGACAGCTGCTGGACCTTCGGAATCGCCGCGAGCGCCTCTTCGGCAGTCATGGCGGGGATCCCGATCGGGACCGGCACCCCGTACTTCTGAAACAGCTGCTTGCCCTGATACTCGTGGATCTTCACGCAGCGGGTTTATCATAGCTTTGTGAAACCGACGTGGCTCCTGGCCGTTGCCCTTGCGGCGTGCACGCCGAACACGTTGTTCCAGTGCGCCTCGTCGGAACAATGCCGTTCCGGAGCCACGGCCGGCACGTGCGAAGCATCGGGATTTTGCAGCTTCCCCGACCCGATGTGCATGTCGGGGCAGCGCTACGACGCCACCGCCGGTGACCTCGCCGAGACCTGTGTCGATGGCCTCTCGATGGGTACCGATAGCGACGGCGATGGCGTCGTCGACGCGCTCGATAACTGCCCGACCGTCGCGAATGCCGATCAGGGCAACGAGGACAGCGACCAGTACGGCGACGCATGCGATCCGTGCCCGCCGGTCGCCGATGACACGTTCGCCGATACCGATCACGATGGCATCGATGACCAGTGCGATCCGCACATCGGCCAGATCGATCACATCGTGCTGTTCGAAGGGTTTCATCACGGCATCCCGGCCGGCTGGACGAACGCCGGGTGGGTCGCGGCCGGCGATTCCGTCGCGTTCGATGGCTTGGCGTTCGGTCCAGGCGGCGGCGGCACCGTCGCGTTGCTGTCGACGCCGTACACCGGCATGACTTCGGTAACCGCGTCGGTGGGAATCTCGCCAACCGTGCTTCCCACCGAAGGCACCGCTGGTGTGGTCACCACCGTCAGCTATCCGGCTGCGCTGCTCTGCGCCCTGTCCTACAAAAGGAGTGGGACCGGTACGCAAAGCAACATGGTCATGGTGGACACCAACTCCAATACGAGCGCGACCAAGCCATGGGCGATCAATACGACGTCGATGTACACGCTCTCGCAGACCTGGAACCTCGGCCTCGCAGCGAGCTGCACGGTGTCGAACGGCGGAGTCTCGGCGATCGCGCCGATCACGTTGGCCACCACGAATAACGAAGGCAAGCAGGTCGGCGTCTACGCGAAGTTCTTCGCGGCGCAAGTCCAGTGGATCATGTTGACGTCGCTGTAGGCTCGAGCTCCTGCTTGCGCGGCCACCAGATGTACGCCGAGACCGCGAACACGAGCGGCACCGCCATCATCGCGACGACGCTGATCAGGATGTCGTTGAGCAAGCCGAGCACGGTCGGCGACCACAGATCTCCGAGCAGGTGGATCGAGAAAATCATCGCGGCCATCGCACTCGCGCGAAGCTCGGGTGGCACCGAACGTAAGCCGATCGCGCTGACCGGAGAGGTCGAGAGGAACAGGCCGAACTCGGCGAAGAACGTGAACGCGAAGAACAAGGTTGGAGTCGGCATCGCGAACGCGAGGAACGTGAGCGGTGCTGCGATGATCATGCCCCACGCGCACACGCGCAGCTGCGCGTTGATCGCCTGATTGTTTTCCGCTGAATTCCACGCGGTGGTAGCTGTGATGAGCGGGCCCTTCTTCATCGCAGAGTCGGCCCAGCGGCCACCGACGATGGTTCCGATCGCGCCGGCGACGACCGTGACGCCACCGAAGTAGAGGTTTGCGGACTTGTTCGTGAGTGCATGCGTCGTGTCGAGAACGACGTGCAGGATGCTGTTCTGCATGACGAACGTTCCGTGCGCCGCGTAGTGCTCGGCCAGGTACTTCGGTGCCCAGAAGGCAAAGCCACTCACCGCGGCGGTATACGCGCAGTATCCGAGCACAGCGCGACGGAACAGTGGCAGCTTTGCGAGCGAGCGAAGCGATGCGACCAGGCTGGTCTTCGCGTCGCGCAAGATGCGCGCGGGCTCGGCGATCAGCAGGCAGGCGAGCCCGAGCACGATACCCGGACCGCCCGCCATGAAGAATGCACCGCGCCAGCCCCAGCGCGCTTCGACCACACCGCCGAGCAAATAGCCGAGCGCCGAGCCGACCGGAATCGCGAGGTAGAAGATCGCGAGCGTACGTGATTTCTGATCCGGTGGCGTGATGTCATCGATGATGGTCGGTGCGAGCGTCGCGTAGCTTGCTTCACCGATGCCGACGCAGATCCGTGCAATCGTCATCGTCACGAACGAGTGCGTGAGCCCGGTCGCGAGCGTCGCGACGCTCCAGATCACGACGCCAAGGGCGATCAAGCCGGTGCGCTTGCCGCGATCCGCGCGCGCGCCGAACAGCGGCGACGTCAGGAAGTATCCGAGGAGAAAGGCGGTGCCGAGAAATCCGGCCTGCAGGTTCGACAGGTCGAGGCCACCGTCGGCAACTGGTGCGGACATCTTGCCGAGCACGGCCGCAACTACGTTACGGTCGATGTAGTTGAGGAGGTTGAGCCCCGTGAGCAGCGCGACGATCGCAGTTCGATTCTTGATCATCGAAACCGGACCTCTGCGATGAGCTCGAGCGGGTAGTTCGCGCCGGTCGTCGCACCACTCGAGGCGGTGCTCGTCTTGCTGTACGCGCGGGCTCCGATCGCGGCGAGGATCGAGAACCCGACCTTACCGTCGGGATCGAGGTCCCAGCGCAGGCCGCCTTCGACCAGGTAGCCGCTACCGATGCCACCGCCGGAGTAGCCAGCGGCCAGAAATGGCGAAACCACCGTGGGCAACAACGTCCAGCGAAACAGTGCGTCGAACTGCGTGGCGCCGTTCGCGCGACCGAGGCGAAACACGCCCTCATATTGGTTCGAACCGATCGCCAGCTCCGCGAGGCCGGTAGGGTCGCCGCTCGCGAGATCCGCGCCACCGACGGCACCGAGCGCGTATTTCACGGCAAGGCGAGTGGGGTCAGTGTTGGTTCCCAGATCGAGCGTCGACAGGTCGTGCGGCAGCCGCGCCTCGATCCTCGTGCTCTGACCCGATTCGATCTGCGCCGCGGTCTCGTAGGGCGTGTACCCGGCCGCGCTGACCCGCACCGTATGCGGCCCGGCGGCTACATCGACGCTTACAGGCGCTACGCCAACGGTGATGTTGTCGATCGCGACGAGCGCACCGGTGGGTGCTCCGAACACGTACAGCCGCCCGGGCGTGCCGCTCAGGCTGAACACCACATCACCGGGCTCGCCGAATTGCAGATCGATGTCGCGTTCCTCGTGGTCACTGCCGCGCTCGATCACGACGTGGTGCGAACCGCCGGGCAACGTCACGTTCACGGGCGAGGTCCCGACGACGTTGCCGTCGACTTTCACGCGCGCGCGGCCGAGCAGGGTGCGGACCGTGAGCAATGCCGGTCGGTTTTTTAGCTGCGCGAGCAAGCGAGCGACCTTGTCGCGCTCGGGTCCTGGTGGCGCCGCGTCGAGATATAGCTCGTAAGAATGGCCGGCTTCGCGGAGCGCACCGAGCCGCTCGTAATCGGTCGCGATGTTGAACAGCGCGAACGGATGCGGCACGAGCTCGTTCGCCCGCATGAAATGCTGGATCGCGGTCGTGTAGTCCTTGTCCTTGTCGGCCTGCTGGCCGAGCGCGAACTCGGTCCGCGCGTCCTCGCGATTGTCAGCAGACGCGACGCGCGCAAGCGCCAACAAGACGAGAATCGCCGTCGCCTTCACCAGGCACTATTATGATGGAACCAGGGGCCGGGACGCGATAGCACTGGGCCGTATGAAGCGCCGTTCTTCGCTCGCGGTCGTGTTCCTCGTCCTGGCACTCGCAGCGTGCGAGAAAGACGGCGCTACCCCCAAGAGCTCCGGTGACCTCAGCGCCGACGACAAGGCGCAGTTCGCCGTGCTGCCGAGCGGCGCGACCGCAGTGTTCGGCGGCAACTACCTGCGGCTGCAAAACTTCATGTCCTCGACGCTGGGCAAGACCACGACGGCGATATTGGAGAAGTACGACGGCCCGGAGAGGATGGCGGAGTGGACGAAGTGCTTCCTCGTCAATCGCAACCTCCGGATCGCTGGCGCGGCGAACGTCACGGGTACCAAGGGCCTCGACCTGCGCATGGTGTGGTCCGGGATGACGCTCGACGACGTCGCGACTTGCGCGGCGAAGGGCAGCCTCAAGACGACGCTCTCGGACGACAAACAGTTCCTCACCGTCGAGCTGCCGGCGCCGTTGGGCACGCAAGGCTATCTCGTCACGTCGACTGGAGCGATCTACGTGCGCCAGTCGATGGTGATCAGCGCGGCACTCGTGATGACGCCGTCGTCGCGCACGGATCTCGATGCCGACCTCAAGGTTGCGGCCGCGTCGAACGTGCTCTCGGACACCAAGATGATGGCGCTGATCGCGAAGGCCGACCGTACCAAAACGTTGTGGTTCGTGGGCAGCGGCGCGGGCACCGCCGCGGCGACGAAGCTCGGCGACGTGGTGGGCAGCTTCGATATCGACGACGGCATCGCGGTCGATGTCAGCGCGCAGGTGCTCGACGACGCGATGCTCGGCAAGCTCGAGGGCGGCGTCGCGGAGCTCAAGAAGATGTCGGATCAGCTACCGGGCAACATGAAAGAGATCGTCAGCCAGCTGCAGTTTTCGCGCAAAGGCGACCGCGCGCGGTTCGCGATCAAGGTCAACGACAAGCAGCTCGCCGACCTCGTCAAGCAGGCCGGCATGTTCGGCATTCACTGAATATGGCGGTCCGGATCGAACGCAGCGGGCACGTAGCGACGGTGGTCCTCGATCGTCCCGACGTGCGGAACGCGGTCGATCGCGACACGGCGCAGGCGCTCGCAGATGCATTTCGCGAGATCGAAGCGGAGCCCGAGATCCATGTCGGTGTGTTGTTCGGCGCAGGCGGCCACTTCTGTGGTGGCGCGGACCTCAAGGCGTTCAGCGAAGGGCGTGCGAATCGCGTCGCGCCGGATGGCGACGGGCCAATGGGGCCGACGAGAATGCTGCTCGGCAAGCCGGTGATCGCGGCGGTCGCGGGCTACGCGGTTGCCGGTGGGCTCGAGCTCGCGCTGTGGTGTGACCTGCGGGTCGTCGAGGAGACCGCGACGTTCGGCGTGTTCTGTCGGCGCTGGGGCGTGCCGCTCATCGATGGCGGCACGATCCGGCTGCCGCGGTTGATTGGCCACAGCCGCGCGCTCGATCTGATCCTCACGGGCCGGCCGGTCGGCGCCGCCGAAGCCCTCGCGATCGGGCTCGCGAATCGCGTGGTTCCGACAGGCGAAGCGCGCGGCGCCGCCGAAGCGCTCGCCGCGGAGATCGCGCGGTTCCCGCAAGCGACGATGAACAGCGACCGGCGCTCGAGCTACGAGCAATGGGATCTCGAGGTCGAAGCTGCCCTCGCGCGCGAGCTCGAGCTCGGCGCCGCGAATCTCGGAAGTGCGGCGGCCGGTGCCGCGCGGTTCGCGAGCGGCAAAGGCCGCGGCGGCGGGTTCGAAGGTATCTAGTACGGGTTCGGCATCGAGCTGCCCGCATTCGTCGACGGTGCCGGCGTCTTGATCACGGGTGGAGTTGGAGTTGGCGCTGGCGTGATCTCCGTACTCGCCGGCGTGAATGCATCGGTCGGCGCCACGGGCGTCAGGATCACGACCGGCTTCTTCGCAACGCCGGCGCTGTTCGAGTGTGGATTGGGCGTGACCGCTGGAGCGGGCGTTGACCCGGGACGCATCGTGATGACGATCGTCGTGCGCTCGTCCGCGGTGACCAGCTGATCGAGATCCATTGTCGCGTAGCCGGCGAGCTCGGTGTGGAGCTGATGCATGCCAGCTTCGACGCTGACCTGGATCGGCGTCGAGCCGACCTCCTTGCCATCAACCTTGACGATCGCTCCACTCACCGGGGCGGTGCGGATCTGCAGATCGCCGATCGTGCTGGTCTCGCGCAGCGGTGCGGTGCTGATGGCGGGCGCGGTGGTCGGCGCGGCCTTCGACTCGTCAGCACGCTTCAGCAACACGGTGGCCGCGGCGATCGCGCCCGCAAATGCGAGGAGGCCGCCGATCCATTTGCGCGAGGCTCTGCGCGGAGCGTCTATCGTGCGCGCGGCAGCGACTCGCCCGGGTGCCGAGTGCTTCGCGCCCGGCGGGACCGAGCTCCCGGGCGGCAGCGTCGCGGCCTGCTCGAGCTCGGGCTGCGCGACGGCGACAACCGGCAGCGCCTGCGCGAACGTTTCGCAGTTCGCGAACCGGCTATCGGGATCCTTCTTGAGCGCCTTCGCGACCGCGTTGACGAGCGAGGCGGGCGTGCCCTTGCACAGATCCGAGAGCAGCGGCGGCTCGGCGGTGAGCAGCTTCGCGACGAGCATGTTGTAGTTCGGTTCATCAAACGGCGGCCGACCCGCGAGCATCTCGAACAGGATCACGCCGCACGCGTAGATGTCGACGCCGCGCTCGGCAGGCGCACCCATGGCTTGCTCGGGTGCCATGTAGAGCGGCGTGCCCATCACGACACCGGTCGTGGTCAGCCGGGTCGCGGCCGCCATCTCGGCCGTGTCGACCATCTTCGAGATCCCGAAATCGAGGAGCTTCACGAAGTCGTGCTCGTCGTCGCGATTGACGATGAAGATATTATCGGGCTTGAGGTCGCGGTGAATGATGCCCTTGCTGTGCGCGGCTCCGACCGCGCGCAGGACCTGGCGCATGATGTGGATCGCGCGCCACGGTTGCATCGGGCCGGTGCCGGCGAGGATCGCCGAGAGCGGCTGGCCATCGAGCAGCTCCATCACGGCGAATGGCCGGCCATCCGGTGCGATGCCGATGTGGCTGACATCGATGATGTGCGGATTGCCGATCCGGCTCGCAGCGAGGGCTTCGCGCTTGAACCGGATGACCGCTTCTTCGTCGTTCGCGTACTTGTCGAGCATCACCTTGATGGCGATGCGCTTGCCGAGCTCCTTGTGCTCGGCCTCGTAGACCACACCCATGCCGCCGCGCCCGATCTCCCGGAGGATCGTGTAGCGGTCTTCGAGCGCGAGGCCGATCAGCGGCTGAGATTCTGCAGCCTTCACCCGCGCTGATGGTAGCCGATGATCGGTTCCGCGCAGCCCTGATTTCGTGTGCGATTACGTACGAGTGCGCTCCTTGGGGAACGCGGCGACCTCGACCACCGCGTTCGCGTAGGCCACGGCAGCGGCTTCACAATCCGCGAGTGATCCGGTCAGCCAGCAGGCGGCAAAGTTGGTCTCGGTCGGAGGTGTCATCACGCGAACCGCTCGGACATCGGCGGCCTTGAGCGCGGCATCGAGGGCGATCGAGGCCTCGATCGGCGGGGCGACCAGGTAGGCCATCGGATCGCCGGGAGAGAGCTTTGCTTCGCGCGCGAGATATTCACCGAGGGAGGTAATCACGTGTGGGAACACGGTGACTGAGCCCGTCGCGTCGGCCGCGTAGAAGCAGGCGTCGTGCTGCAGGCAGCGGAGCAGTACCTCGAGCGCAGCATCGATCGCTTCGGGCTCGGATGCGCCGATCACGCCGAGGATCTCCCCGGATAGCCGGCCGCTCGCGTGCTTCGCTCCCGCGTAGAAACTGCGCGCGAAGATCACGTCGATGGGGGCGTGCTTCGTCGCTTCGTCGAGCGCGACATAGGTCGGGTCATCTTGATCGACGGTGACGAGGCCGAGCGAGCGATGCTTTTCGGGATCGCCGCCGTACGCGCGAACCATTGCCGGGTCGGCGTTCGGCAAGCGCCGGACCGAAAGCACGGTCGGCAGGATCGGTTCGAGGATCACGTGCCCACCAACTTCTGGCGAACCTGCGGCGCTCGCGGCGTGCGCTCGCTCGGTTCGCCGAGCTTGGCGAGATCGAGCGCGACCCCGCTCGTGCGCTGCGAGATCATGCCGGCGGCGAGCGATGCGAGCCGATGCGCGGCGCTCTCGATCGGGATGCCACGTGCGTGGATGTTCGAGATCATGTTGCGGTTGCCATCGGTGTTGCCGATCTTCGGACCGAAGACGATGTACGCGGACAGCCCGTCACCGGTGCCAAGACCAGGACGCTCGCCGAGGAGGATCATCGCGATCTTCGACTCGGTCTCCTGGCCGATCTCGTCCTCGAGCCACACCCGTGCGAACCGCGCGCAGACCGGCGTGCCGACGGTGAGGCCCTTCGCTTGGCACGCGCGCGAGACCGCGTCGTGCAGTGCTTTGCCCGAGCCCATGCACGCGACCGCCGAGAGGCCATCGGCGACGATCAGTTGCACGTCGGCGCCTTTGAGCGCGTGTGCGCGGAGCTCGCCGAGAGATGCGTCGGACAGCCGGCGTCCAAGATCGGGCCGCAGCAAGAACTCGCGATGATCGGTGACGCGCGTTTGAACGCCGAGGAACCCATTCGCCGCGGCCCACTCGGCCGGGAGCACGGTGTCGACCGCGGCATGCGCGACTGCGAGCTCGGCTTGGAACTGCAACACGACATCGGTCGCGTAGCGCGTGCCGACATGGCCGATGCCGACGAGCGCCGTCGTGTGGTTCGCGGCTTCTGCGGCGAACGGATGCTTCTCGGGATGCGGCGAGTACACGCGCGCAGGTGGCGCGGGGATGTCCGGTATCGCGGGGGGTGGCGGCAGTGGCGCGGTTCCACCGAGCTCGTCTCGCAGCGCCGCGATCAACTGCCGGGTCCGACTCACGCCTCGACGACACCACGCGCTGTCCGGCTTGTCCAGCCGGCGGACAGCGATCGTCCGAGCACCGGCCACGACCGGACAACCGCAGACGCGTTGTCACGTAGTTGCGGGCGGCACGGTGATCGCAATGGACCAGCTCACACGCAAACCGGCAGTCGCCGAGAAAACCGAGCTCGTCATGTCCCATCGCTTCGCATATGTCGCCGTTGTTGTTTCTGCCTGCGCTTCTGCCGATGTCGCTCCCGCGCCGGACGCCACACCGGTCTCGACGGTCCCGACGATCCTGACCGGCACGTACGATGTCGTTGGTCAGCTCGATCTCGCTACGTTGCCGGCACCCGCGGTCGAGCTCCTCGCGGAGCTCTCGAATGCCACCGACACGCCGGACGACCCGGCGCGCTACCTCGTCGATCACATGGTCGCCGCGCTGCCGGATGGCATCGTCAAGCTGATCGCGTCCGGGCTGTCCGGGTTTGTCGCGTCGTACGTCGAGCTCGAGCTCGACAAGATCGCACCGAACTTTGCACCCGGGATTCGTGCATTGAGCCTCGGGCTCGGATCGGTCGGTCGTCACGTCACGACGATCGAGCGGTTGATCATCGCTAGCGACGGCATCATGACGCGCTCGCTGATCGGGTTGCAGCTCGCGAACACGCCGGTCGAGCTCGCGGCGGGTGGCGCACCCGACGAGCTCTCGATCACGCGCGCTGCGGTCGATGGCGAAGGCACGGTCGCGATCGCGACGCACAGGCTCGCGCTGCCGTACGGCGAGATGCTGCGGCTCGGCCTCGATCGCGCGGTGATTCCGCCGATCGATCTCGGCGCCGGTAATCTCGCCGATACGCTGCGCGACCTCGTCGATTGTCATCAGCTCGGCGTCACGGTCGCCGCGCACGCGCCGATCGGGTCGGCCGGGCTGTACGAGACCGCGTGCACGATCGCGATGACCAAGCTCGCGAGCGACGTCTACGCCAAGCTCGCCGCGATCGACGACGCTCCGTTCGAGCTCAATGTTTCGGGCACCGCACTCGGCCTCGATCGCGATGGTGACGGCACGATGGACGAGCTGCGCAGCGGCGTGTGGGCCGGCACCACGAGCTATGGCGGCGCGAAGGGTCCGATCGGCGCGGCCACGTTCACCGGCGTGAAAGAGTAGTGCCACGCTATTCGACGATTGGCTTCACTGAGGCGAAGGAGGCCACCATGGATGACCATGAAGTCGCTCTACACGAGGGTCTTGGTCCTCGGTGAGCTAGCTCCGACGAGGCGTCGAAGGCCGAAGAGCTCGAGCTGCTCTATCCGTTCTACCGTTCTATCTGTTCACTACTTGATCGCGCCGACGTTGCCGAACATCGGGCCGGGATTGTCACCGACCCAGATGCCCGTGTTGTCCATCCACGCATCGAACTCGGGCGTGGCGCGCTTGTGGAGTAAGCGGCGCAGCGTCGGGATGTCGTGATAGCTCGTCGATTGATAGTTCAGCATGATGTCGTCGCCGACCGGCAGCGACATCAGGTACGTGCAGCCCGCGGCACCGAGCAGGACCTTCAAGCTCTCGAGCTCGTCCTGGCTCATCCGCGCGTGATACGTGAAGCAGGCATCGCAGCCCATCGGCAAGCCGAGCAGCTTGCCCATGCAGTGGTCCTCGAGTGCTGCACGCGAGATCTGTGGACCATCTTCGAGATACTCGGGGCCGATGAAGCCGACGACCGTGTTGACGAGGAACGGCTTGTAGCGCCGCGCGAAGCCGTAGGCGCGCGCCTCGATCGTGACCTGGTCGGCGCCGTGGTGCGTGTTCGACGATAGCGCCGAACCCTGGCCGGTCTCGAAGTACATGCAGTTCGGCCCGCGCGCAGAACCCTTTTCTTTCATCAGCGCGTACGCCTCGTCGATCAGCTTCACGCTGATCCCGAAGGCGCGGTTGCCACCCTCGGTGCCGGCGACCGACTGGAACATCAGGTCCATCGGGCAGTTCAGCGCGAGCGCCTTCATCTGCACGGTGACATGCGAGAGCACGCAGTGCTGGGTCGGGATCGCGTTGCGCTTGAGGACGTCATCGATCGCGGTGAGGATCTCGGCGGTCGATTCGGGCGTGTCGGTCGCGGGGTTCACGCCGATCACGGCATCGCCGCAGCCGTACGACAGGCCCTCGCGCATCGACGCGATGATGCCGAGCACGTCGTCGGTCGGATGGTTTGGCTGGCAGCGCGAAGACAACCGCCCCGGCAGGCCGAGCGTGTTATTCGCGCGGACGACGACCGTGCACTTCGCCCCGACCGTCATGAGGTCGAAGTTGGACATCAGCTTTGCCGCTGCGGCGACCATCTCCGGCGTGAGGCCGGGCGCCACCGCGCGCAACGTGGCGCCGGTGGTCTCGATATCGAGCAGCCATTCGCGGAACTGGCCCACGCTGAGGTGCGAAACCGCGCGATACGCTTGCTCGTCGAGATCGTGCTCGACGAGGCGCGTGAGCTCGTCTTCCTCGTACGGCACGACCGGATTCATGCGGAGATCCGCGAGCGTGAGCTCCGCAAGCACCGCGCGGGCCGCCACGCGCTCGACCGCATCGCGCGCCGAGACGCCGGCCAGGTCGTCCCCACTCTTGGGCGGATTCGCCTTCGCGAGGACTTCCTTCACGGACTCGAAACGGTAACCCACGCCTCGGATCGAGCTGACGAGCTGCACGGCGACGGCACTATAGACAGGTTCGGCAATAGAGAGTTGCGACAACGAAAGACGCACTCCGCTTGCACCCGTATTAAGGTCCGCTTCTATGAAGAAGCTCCCCTTGTCCGTCCTGATGGTGCTCGCCCTCGCGAGCTGCGCGAAGAAAGACCCTGCCGCGCCTGGTGGCTCGGCAGGCTCGACAGGCTCGAGCACCGTGACCGGCTCGGACATGGGCTCGCCGCCCAAGGGTTCGGCCGAGCCCACGGGGTCTGCCGCCGGTTCGGGTTTGGGCTCGGCGATCGCCGGCTCGGACAGGGGCTCCGCCGCGATGGTCGGCTCGGGCTCGGCGATGGCTGGCTCGGCCGATGGCAGCGCGGTCGCGATGGCCGCTGGGGCCGGTGCGGGCGCAGGCTCGGCGGCGTGGGACTTCGACAAGCTCACGCACGAAGAGCAGCTGGACTTCATGAAGAAGGAAGTCGTTCCGACGATGAAGCCGCTGTTCCAGAAGTTCGACGCTAAGCACTACGCGAATTTCGGCTGCAAGACCTGCCACGGAAAGGAGCCGCAGAAGATGAAGTACAAGATGCCTTCCTCGGATCTGCCGAAGCTCGACTTCGTCGCGCTCGAGGCTGGCAAGCAGAAGCCGGAAGTCGCGAAGTTCATGGGCACGGTCGTGAAGCCCCAGATGGCCAAGCTCCTCAAGCAGCCCGAGTTCGACCCGAAGAACCCGAAAGCCGGTGGCTTCGGCTGTCTCGAGTGTCACGAGCAGAAGAAGTAAGCCATTCTCGGGGACGTGGATTGCCCTAACCCGACCCTGATCGCGCTATTCGTCGATCAGCGCCTCGATGGCGGACAGGCTTCCGATGTCGAGCGTCACGTCGATAGCTGCGTGACGTGCCGGCACGTGCTCTCGGGCCTGGCGCGGACCGCGCCGCAGTTGGGCGCAGAGGATCGCTATGTCGTCGTACGCGAGCTCGCGCGCGGCGGCATGGGCAAGGTCTCGATCGCCCAGGATACGTTGCTCGGGCGGACGGTCGCGCTCAAGGAGCTGCTGGTCCCGAGCCCCGCGCTCGAGGCGCGGTTTCAGCGCGAGCTCGCCCTGACCGCGCGGCTCCAGCACCCCGCGATCGTGAGCATCCACGATGCCGGCGCGTGGCCGAATGGCGAGCCGTTCTACGTGATGCGGTTGGTCACCGGAAACTCGCTGGAGAAGCTGATCTCCGACGAGCCGAGAGCGACCGCGCGGATGGGCCTGCTGCCTTATGCGATCGCGATGATCGATGCGATCGCGTATGCGCACTCGCACGAGATCATCCATCGCGACCTCAAACCGGCGAACGTGCTCGTCGGTAATTTCGGCGAGACTGTCGTGATCGATTGGGGCCTCGCGAAGGACCTTGCGAGCGACGCTGAACCAGGCGAAGTCGCCGGTACGCCGGCGTATATGGCACCGGAGCAAGCGCGTGGCGAGCAGCTCGACCAGCGCACCGATGTCTATGCGCTCGGCGCCGTGCTCTATCACCTGCTCGCTGGCGAGCCGCCGTACCGCGGCAGAAGCCCGGATGAGATCCTCGAGGCGGTCAAAGCGGGGACGCCGAAGCGGCTGCGCGAGCTACCGCCGGACCTCACGACGATCGTCGAGAAGGCGCTCGCGCGCGAGCCGGCCGAGCGCTACGCGAACGCCGGCGAGCTATCCTCCGATCTCAAGCGGTTCCAGCTCGGCCAGCTCGTCGGCGCGCATCGCTACTCGCGCCGGCAATTGTTCGCGCGCTGGCTCGCCCGTCATCGCGTCGCAGTTTCGGTGGGTGCGATCGCGGTCGGGGTGCTCGCCATCGTCGCCACGGTCTCGATCCGGCGCGTGCTTGTCGAGCAGCGCACCGCGGAGCGCAATCGCGGCGATGCCGAAGAGCTGATGACTTACATGCTCACGGATCTCAACGACAAGTTGAGGCCGATCGGTAAACTCGACTTGCTCGGCGATGTCGCGGAGAAGGCACGAGCTTATTACCGGCGCCGCCCTTACGAGGACACGGCCGCTGCTCGCTACAAACAGGAGCTCGCGCACGCGAACCTCGCTAACGTCCTCCAGTACCAAGGTGACAATGCCGGTGCACGTGCCGAATACGCGCTTGCGCTCGGGCTCGTCGAGACGCTCGCGAAGGACGAACCCGAGCAGGCGCTCTGGCAGCACGAGCTTTCGGACCTTCATCGTCGCCTCGGTGAGCTCGACGAGCAGAGCGGCAAGCCTGGCGACGCATCGAGCGAGTATCGCGCCGCGCGCTCGCTCGATGAAGCGGCGGTTGCGCGCGATGCGAGCGTGCTCGCGCGCAGTGATCTGTTGCAGACCAGGCTTGGCCTCGGGCGTGTGGCGAGTGCCACGGGAGACTCGAAGGTCGCGCTGCACGAGTTTCGCGCTGCTCTCGAGCTTGCCGCGCCGCTCGCGGCAGACCCCGCTGCAAAACCAGTGCAGCGTCGCCTTCTCTACCTGACCCACAACTACATCGGCGAGCAGCTCGAGGCACAGGGCGAGATCGCCGCCGCAGCCAAGGAATATATCGCTGCGCAACAGCTCGCGACCGAACGGACGAAGGCGCATCCCGACGACGCCGAGGCACAGCGCGATCTCTATCTCGCAGACGTCCAGCTTGGAAAGCTCGCGATCGCCCGAGGCGATTCGCCGAGGGGGATGGTCCAGCTGCGAGCTGCGGTCGAGATCGCCGAGACCCTGGCGGCGCGCGATCCGGCGAACATCGTGTGGCAGCGCGATCTTTCGGTGAGCCTGAACGAGGTCGGCAACGTGCAGCTCGCGAGCGGCGATACAGCTGGCGCGCTCGTAACATTTCGCGCGGGTCAACGAGTGATCCAGCGGATCGGTGCGCTCGCTCCCTCGAATGTCGACGTCAAACGCGACATGCAGATCAGCGCGAGTCGGGTAGGTGAGGCGCTCGACCAGACCGGCGATCACGCGGCTGCGCTCGTCGAATATCGCGCACGGCTCGCGATGGCAAACGAGGTCGCGCAGCTCGGTCCGACCAGCTCGACCGCACAGAGCGACCTCGCGATGGCCCACAGCGATCTCGGCGGCGCCCTCCAGACCGCCGGTGAGAAGGCCGGTGCACTCGCCGAATTTCGCGCCGGCGACGAGCTCGCGAAGCAGCTCCTCGCGAAGGATCCGGCCAACGCGATGATGAAGAGGCAGCGCTGGGCCTTCCTCGCGAATATCTCGGAGCTGACGCCCGATGCGGTTCGAGCGATCGCCGACCTGCGCGAGGGCAGTGCGCTCGTACAGCAGCTCTCCGAGAGCGAGCCGACCGATCTCGAGGTGCGCGGCGACTACGCGCTCAGCCGGATCCGGATCGGCGCGCTGCTCGCAGGCGCCGAGGCGGTCGCCGAGAACCAGGCGGGTATCGCGATCTGCCGCGACCTCGTTGCCAAAGATCCGACGAACAAGCGCTGGGCCGATCAGCTCGCGACCGCGATCGCGCAGCTCGCCCGCGTGGAAAAATAAAATACTGCGCAACAGCGCGATCGGGTCTCCGTCCAAGGGCCACTAACCCTCAGAGGAGATGTTCGGATGATTCGCTTTGCATTGTTTATCTGTGTCGTCGTCGCCGCTTGCTCGAGCAGCGGTGGTTCCAAGTCCAAGGGCGGGGGCTCGACGGGAGCCAGCGCGATGAGCTCCGGTCAGAAGGCCGGTGGTAACGCCGAGAGTGACCATTCGAAGGGGACCGATAGCGGTGAGACCTACGACGGCATCACCTGTAATTCCTCGACCGAAGGTCTCGCGTGGTGCGATTCCGAGACCAACATCGCGGTTTGCGCCGGCGGCGAATGGTGGGTGCTCGATTGTTCGAGCGCAGAGATCGGTGGCGACTTCTGCGGCGACGATGGCGAGACCATCGACTGTTACGCCAGCGACGAGTTCTAGGCGAGCACGCGGCTGAGGCTGAGATCGACGTGGCTCTGGACCAGCCGCATGATGCTCTCGAGCTCGCTCGGCATCACGTGGACGGCGCCTTGGAAGTGCGCGCGTGTCCGCTTCGAGAGAGCAGTGCGCGCGGCCTCCAGCCAGCGTGAGGCAGTTGCTTTATGGACGCCATAGAGTGCACCGACCTCGTCGAGTGTCAGCCGATCGATGAAGTGATGACGGAGCACGTTGCGCTCGCGAACATCGAGCGTAGCGAGCGCGGCTTCAAACGCGAGCTTGAGCTCGGTCGTATACCGGGTGCGAAGATGCGCGAGCTCGGGATCGTCGGCCGAATCGGCGAGGTGTTCGAGCACGTCATCTTCGGACGTCGTCGCCTCGCGAGCGCGCAGCCGATCAACAGCGATCCTTGTCGCCACGGTGCGCGTCCAGCTCTTCAAGGCGGCGCGGCCGGAGTACGACAGGATCTTCGGCGCGCCGGTCATCGCGACGAACAGCTTCGTTCGGACCTCGTGAAGAACATCATCGATGACATCGTCGGCAAGGTTCATCTGGCGGAGCCCGGCACGCAGCGCGGCATCACACATCACGCCGAAGGCGGCCAAGGCAGGGGTGGCGCCCGTCGCACACGCCTGCGCGAGATAGAGGTCTTCGATCGCGAGCTCGTCGATCGCTGCTCCGATATCCGGTGCATCGCCGACCGCGCTCGTCACCGCAGCGGCGAACGCTTCATCCGAAACCATCAGCTCGGGCCACGCTAACCGCGCGCGCGCGAGCAGGCCCACCAACCGGGAGTCCACGATATGTCGCGCGTCGGCGAGCAAGCAGCGCGTGATACCACGAACTGTCTGGACGAGACCACCGTCGCTCTATTTCTGGCGCACCGGCTGGCGCCGACCTTGACCGCGGTGCTCGAACGCCACATCGATGCTTGTTCGAGATGTCGGCGGTTGCTCAGCGCACTCGCCCGGTCGCTACGCTGATCACCGAAGCGCTCGTACGTTCGGCCGTCGCGAGTTGCTGGCTGTACCAACCGGCGGCACCGATCGAGGCGAGGCCGAACATGCCGAGCACCAGCGGCACGACATCGCCGAGAACTTGATTCGTCGCGCCGTTCTTCCAGATCACCGCGGCGCTCGCCGCAAAGAACAAGAGCGCGAGGCCGTTGAACGCGGTGTGCCGCAGCCCATTGTCTCGCATGTTCGAAAACGCAGGCGCGTTAGCGGCGTCGACGTAACCGGGCACGAGCGCGACCAGCGCGGCGAGCACGCCTGCAACATTTGCGTAGAGCGCGACATGATAGAGCGAGCTCTCGACCGTGATCGCGTGCGCGACGAGCGCGATCACGGTCGTGGCGTAGAGCGCGATCGGAAACGCGATCAAGGTGGGATGCACGGTCCGCGGCGTCGTCATGGCGCTTGTGCTGCAGTGGTCGTGCCCGGCTGAAAAGTCTCCTCGCAGCGACGAGCGCGAAGCGTGGCGTGCGTGGTCGCTCGGTGGGCGCTTGGTGGGCGCTCGGTGGGCGCTCGGTGGGCGTTCGCATCGGCGACGTGAGCACGAAGCTCACCGAGCCGCAGCGCCGCGACTGCGCATGCCGGTGTCGCGTTTTGGTAGTTCGTCGCGCCGATACTGACACCGGCTCGGTGCGAACTTGCGCATCGCATTGCACACCGCGAGCAGATGATTGACCCGGCATGCTGGTCTGCTTGCGAATGCTGTTCGCCGCGGTGGGGCACGCACATTGCTCAACAGGCATGCACGTGCGCACGTTATTACTCGTTCTCGTCGCGACGACGACGGTCTTCGCAGGCACGCCGCCAGTCGTCGGCGGCTCGACCGTGCCGAGTGGAAAATGGCCCGACGCCGTCGCCGTGTTGGGCGCGAAGGGGATGTGCACCGGCACGTTGATCGCGCCCACCGTGGTGGTCACTGCCGGTCATTGCGCCGGGATCGAAGCCAACCAGGTCATCGCGAACACCACCGATTACGCGAGCGGTGGCGGCGCGCGAGCGAACATCAAATCTGTGACCGCGTATCCCGATTGGAAAAATACGTTCGACGTGAGTGTGATCGTGCTCGAGACGCCGATTGCTGGCATCGAGCCGCGGGCGGTTGGCACCGCGTGCACGTTCTCGACGTTCACGACGGCCTCGCACGTTCATCTCGTCGGCTTCGGTCGTACGACCGAAACAGGCTCTGGTGGCAACACCCAGCTGCACGAGGCGATGGCGAGCGTGCGCGATCCCGATTGCTCGAAGGGGCTTGGCTGCGAGCCAGCGATCGCTCCCGGCGGCGAGTTCGTTGCCGGTGGCGACGGTACCGATTCGTGCTTCGGCGATTCCGGTGGTCCCGTCTATCTCGATACCGCATCTGGCCAGGTCCTGATCGGCGCGGTCTCGCGTGGCGTCGATGGCTCGTCGAGCGTGTGCGGCGGCGGTGGCATCTACGTACGCACCGACAAGATCGTCGACTGGCTCGAAGCGACGGCCAAGACGACGATCACGAAAAACGCTTGTGCTGCGCAACCGTCGAGCGACGGTTCGGAATCCGGTTCGAGCAGTGCCGGTGCAGGCACAGACGCCGGCGGTTGCGCAGCCTCTTCTCCGAGCTTTGCGCTCGCGCCGTTCGCGGCGCTGCTGCTGCTACGTCGTCGTCGCCGATAGTCCGGTTGTCCGACGGACTCCGGACGCAGCTGGCCGCACCTCGGACGAGGCAAAGCCAGGTACTCGAAATCACACGTACACATTGTGGCAGGCCGGTTGCTGGATGCGGTGGCCATGCGGAATGTATTTCTGAGCACCCTCCTGTTCACCACCACCACTGCGTTCGCGGCCACGCCAGCTCCGGTCGTCGGAGGCACATCCGTCCCGGCAGGCGAGTATCCCGATGTAGCTCTCGTGATCGCGCCGATGGCACTGTGTACCGGCACGTTGATCGCGCCGGACGTCGTGCTCACCGCCGGTCACTGCATCGAGACCGATCCCAAGGAGGTCTTGCTCGGCAGCATCGACTACACGAAGTCGACCGGCGAGGTAATCGCGGTGAAGTCCGCGACCGCGTACCCGTCGTGGGAAAGCGAGTTCGATGTCGGCGTGCTCGTGCTCGAGCACGAGAGCAAAGCAAAGCCGCGTCCGATCGCGGCCGCGTGCACCGCGAACAACCTCGATGCCGGTGCGAGCGTGAAGCTCGTTGGCTTCGGGCTCACGGATGCCGCAGGCACGGGCGGTAACTCGAAGCTCCACCAAGCCACGCTCACGGTCAGCGATCCGAGCTGCACGACTGACCCGGCGTGCGCCCCCAAGGTCTCGCCGAATGGCGAGTTCGTTGCGGGCGGCGCGGGCAAGGACTCGTGCTTCGGCGACTCCGGGGGGCCGATCTATCTCCAGGACGCGCTGATCGGCGTCGTCTCGCGCGGAGTCGGAACCTCAACGGAGCCCTGCGGCGGTGGTGGCATCTATGTCCGTGCCGACCGGGTCGCCGCCTGGATCGAACGGGTCAGCGGCCGCAAGGTCACGCGCTCGACATGCGACGCGCCTGCCGACGATTCCGGTTCGAACAATTCGGCCGAAATGACTCCCGAGACTTCTGCGGGCGGCTGCTCGGCGACCGGCGGCGTGGCGAGCTGGTTTGTACTCGCGCTGGTCGCTGCCTCGGCGGTCGTCTTGGCGCGGCGACGGTGATACAACTCGCGTCGCAATGCCAAAGATCAAGGTGAAGAACCCCGTCGTCGAGATGGACGGCGACGAGATGACCCGGATCATCTGGAAGTTCATCAAAGACAAGCTGATCCTTCCGTACCTCGAGATCGATCTGAAATACTTCGATCTCGGCGTCGAGCATCGCGATCAGACGAACGATCAGGTGACCGTCGATTCGGCGAACGCCACGAAGCAGTACGGCGTCGCCGTGAAGTGCGCGACGATCACGCCCGACGAGGCGCGGGTCACAGAGTTCAACCTCAAAGAGATGTGGAAGTCCCCCAACGGGACGATCCGCAACATCATCGGCGGCACCATCTTTCGCGAGCCGATCATCTGCAAGAACGTGCCGCGGCTCGTCCCCGGCTGGACCAAGCCGATCGTTATCGGCCGTCACGCGTTCGGTGATCAGTACCGCGCGACCGATTTCCTCATCCCCGGCGCCGGCACGCTCACGATGACCTTCACGCCCAAAGATGGCGGCAAGGCGATCGAGCACAAGGTCTACGACTTCCAGGCCGCTGGCGTCGCGATGGGTATGTACAACCTCGATGACTCGATCATCGGGTTCGCGCGCAGCTCGCTCTCCTACGGCCTCAACCGTGGTTGGCCGGTCTACCTCTCGACCAAGAACACGATCCTCAAGAAGTACGATGGTCGGTTCAAGGACCTGTTCCAGAAGGTCTACGACGAAGAGTTCAAGGCCAAGTTCGAAGCGGCCAAGCTCACGTACGAGCACCGCTTGATCGACGACATGGTCGCCGCGGCCCTCAAGTGGGAAGGCGGCTTCGTCTGGGCCTGCAAGAACTACGATGGCGATGTTCAATCGGACACCGTCGCGCAGGGTTTCGGCTCGCTCGGCCTGATGACCTCCGTCCTGCTCACGCCCGATGGCAAGACCGTCGAGGCGGAGGCCGCGCACGGCACGGTCACGCGTCACTATCGCGAGCACCAGAAGGGTCGCCCGACCTCGACGAACCCGATCGCCTCGATCTTTGCGTGGACCCAGGGGCTCAAGTATCGCGGTGAGTTCGACAGTACCCCCGAGGTCGTGAAGTTCGCGGACGCGCTCGAGAAGGTCTGCGTCGAGACCGTCGAGTCCGGCAAGGTGACGAAGGACCTCGCGGTCCTCATCGGCCCGAACCAGGCCCACTTGACGACCGAGGCATTCCTCGACGTGCTCGATCACAACCTCAAAGCAAAGCTCGGCGCGTGAGTACTCCGGGAGTAAGAAACGCCGCGTAGCCGTCGGGCCGCGCGGCGTTTGGAGTTTTGGGGTCAGCTCAGATGAGGAAGCCGCGAGCGATTTCCATCAGCTCTTTGTTTGCAGCGTGGGCCTTGCCGAACGCTTCCTGCTCGGACGCCGACAGCTCGAACTCGTGGACCGAGACCGCGCCCGCGCTCGTGAGCTTGACCGGCACGCCGAGGAAGGCCCCTTTGACGCCGAACTCGCCGTTGAGCTCGACCGAGCAGGGCAGAACGCGACCCTGGTTGCGGACGATCGCTTCGACCATCAGCGCCGTGCCGGCGCCCGGGGCGAGCCATGCGCTCGTGCCGATGAGGCCGGTGAGCGTCGCGCCACCTTTCTTGGTGTTCTCGACGACTTCGACGATCTTCGCGGCATCGAGGAACTTGGTGACCGGCACGTTGCCGATCATCGCGGTCGAGACGACCGGGACCATGTCCTTGTCGGTGTGGGCGCCGAGCACGATGCCCTGGACATCCTCGACGGAGACCTTCGCGGCGAGCGCGAGGTAAGTGCGGAAGCGGGCGCTATCGAGCACGCCAGCCGAGCCGATGACGCGCTCGCGCGGGAAGCCGGTGACCTGCTTGGCCACGAAGACCATCGCGTCGAGCGGGTTCGACACCACCACGAGCACGGCATTCGGCGCGTACTTCTTGACGTCGCCGCAGATGCTCTTGACGATGCCTGCGTTGATGTTGATGAGCTCCTCGCGCGATTGACCGGGCTTGCGAGGCACGCCGGCCGTCATGACGACGACGTCGGCATCCTGCATCGCTTCGAACTTGTCGGTCGCGACGAACGAGGTGTTGTTGAAGCCTTCCCAGGGCGAGCACTGGGTGAGATCGAGCGCGCGACCCTCGGCCGGTCCGGCCTTGAGATCGATGAGCACGAGGTCGCCGAGCTCTTTTTGAGCGGCCCACTGAGCGACGGCAGCACCGACGTTACCGCCGGCACCGATGATTGCGATCTTCGGACGCTTGAGCATTTGCGGATTTAATATCACGGCTGCGCCAGCTTGGTGCGACTTGCTGCGACGCCACTGCGACGGTGTCTTTCGTCGCACGAGAGCCATGAATCGCATGCATTGCGAGCGAGTTTTGGGTGCATGCCTCGAGTTTAGCGGTTACAGCTGAAAGCACCTGAGGAGGCTTGCATGACGAAATACAGGATCTGGTTCGTGACGCTGGTACTGGGCTTGACGGGACGTTCAGCGTTCGCGGAGGTCGACCCGCAAATCACTGAAGCGCTGAAGCGAGTCAAGGCATCACAGTACCCGAGCGCAAATGCGGTAACCGTGATGTCCGACCAAGCGGTCGTGTATCAGCCCGACGGACAGTTCACGAACACGATGCACCAAGCCCGGCTCGTGCTCACGCCGACCGGCAAGACCGAAGCGGCATCGACCTCGCTGTACTACGCGAAGGACGCCGAGAAGATGGAAGTCCTGTCCGCGCAGGTCGTGAAGGCCGACGGAACGGTGATCAGCGTCGATCCGAAATCGATCCAGGACGTCGAGCAATCGGGCGAGGCGAACATCTACGACCCGAACGGCCGCGCGCTCAAGGTCACGTTCCCCAACCTCGCGGTCGGTGACGTCGTCGACATCTCGTACAAGCTCACCCGCCTCACGCCGACCCGGATGAACTATTTCAACGACATCTTCGGCTTTCAGAACACCGAGCCGATGCTCGAGGCGAGCTATCTCGTCGACGGACCGGCGACGATGCCGCTGACGTCGCAGATCTATCACGGCGAGCGCGGTAGCTCGATCGCGGCGACGAAGTTGAAGGTCGGCGATCGCATGCACTACGGTTGGACCGTCAAGAATGCCCCGCAGTTCGTCCCCTAGGCGGCGATGGACCTCTCGCGCGAAATACCGACGCTCGTCGTCACGACCGATCCGAGCTGGCAACACTTCTCGACGTGGTGGGGCAAGCTCACCGCGCCGCAGCTCGAGGCGACACCGGAGATCAAGGCGAAGGTCAAAGAGCTGACCAAGGGTGCGAAGACCAACGACGACAAGATCAAGGCGCTCTATGACTTCGTGGCGCAAGACATTCGCTACCGCGGCCTCGGCGTCGGCCCGCGCACCGGATATACGCCGCGCAAGGCGGGCGAGACGTTCACGTCGCGCTGGGGCGTGTGTCGCGATGTCTCGATCCTCTTGACGTCGATGCTGCGCGAGAGCGGCATCGATGCGTATCCCGTGATCACGAACATGGGTGATCCCGTGCTCGACAAGATCGCATACGACGGCTTCAACCACGCGATCGTCGCGATCGCGAAGCCCGGTGGCGGCTACACGTATATCGACCCGACCGCGAAGAACAACACGTCGCTATTGCCTGGATACGAAGCCGAACAGAGCACGCTCGTCGCGCGTGTCGAAGGCGAGAACCTCTCGCGGACGCCGGCGCTCGATCCGGGCGCGAACCTCGGCCACGCGACGGCGACCACGATCATCAACGCCGATGGTTCGATGAGCTCGAAGATCAAGCTCGAGACCAAGGGCATGTTCGATCTCATCGTGCGCGGTGTCGGCGCGGCGATGAGCCACGACCAGCAGCAGGAGATGCTCGAGACGATGCTGCACCACGCGCTGCCGGATGCACAGCTCGTGTCGTTCGACCTCACGAGCGCGCTCGCGCTGTTCACGCCGATGGAAGTCAACGTCGAGGTCAAGGTGCCGAACGCGGCGCCGAAGACCGGCGATTACAAGCTGCTGCGCTCGGTCGTCACGTCGGGGGCCCTCGGCCTCGTCGAGAACCTCTTGCCGCAACTCCTCGGTTCGGATCCGAACCGCAAGTACGGCCTCGATGCGCACGTCACATTCCAGTACGACCAGGACGAGACGATCACGCTGCCGGCTGGCACGAACGTGCTCGCGCTCCCGAACGATGCGAAGGCCTCGAGCAAGGCCTCGAGCCTCGTCGCTTCGTGCGCCAAGGCCGATGCGACCACGGTGAAATGCCACCGCTCGTTCCAGCTCAAGAGCCGGTTCATCGATACCACCCAGTACAAAGAGCTGCGCGGATCGATCGGCGCCATGGGCCAGGTCGCGCGTCAGCCAGTCATCCTCGCGGGAGGCAAGTGAGATGAAAAAGACCCTGATCTTCTCGATGATCTTATTCGGCGCGTGCAAAGCCAAAGAAGAGACAGTCGCGGCGCCTCCTTTACCCAAGAATACGGCCGTAAAAGCCGCCGATCCGTGGGCGAAGAAAGCAGCGCCGAAGGTCGATAGCTCGAAGGATCCTGATCTCGCGCAGATGACCGAGCTCGCGAAGAACGGGCCGGGCGCGACCGACTATCCGCAAGCCGATGCGGTGGTCGCGGTCGAGCGCGATGACTTCACGCTCAAGGCCGATGGATCGCTCGTGCACCACACCAAATCGATCGTGAAGCTGCTCGATGCCCAGCGGGCGAAGGGAAAGTTCGCTGACGTACACCTTCCGTACGATGGCGCGCGGCAGACGCTCACCGTCGATACGGCGCGGACGGTCAACGACGACGGCGAGGCGCATGCCGCCAGCCCCGACGAGATCCTCGACATCGTGCCGTCGTGGCTCGCCGACGCGACGATCTACTCCGACGTCCGCGAGCGCGTCGTCTCGTTCCCCGCGGTCGACAAAGGCTCGGTCGTCGAGCTCGAGACCACGCGCACGACCAAGCCTGGCCCCGACTCGGCGATGGGCGCGGAAGTGATGCTCGGCCAGTGGGATCCGATCCTCGACCGCACGGTGACGATAACCGCGCCGACCGGCGTGACGCCGAAGCTCGCGGTCGTCGGGATCGATCTCAAGCCAACCGAGGCGACCATCGCCGATGGTCACACGTACACGTTTCACCTCGCGAAGCAGCCCGATCGCCAGCGCGAGAACGGCTCGCCGAGCGATGCACTCGTGCTGCCGCGGCTCGTGATCAGCTTTCAGCCCTCGTGGGCAAAGGTGCTCGAGCCGATCGCCGCGCGCTTCCTCGACAAGGCCATCCCCCAGCCCCTGCCGGATGCCGTCAAGCAGGAAGCCGACCGTATCGTCGCGGGCGCGACGACCGAGACCGAGAAGGCGCAGAAGCTCTATGCGTTTGTCGCGCATGACATTCGCAGCGTCGACGTGCCGCTCGGCGCGGCGGGCTACGAGCCGCATCCGCCCGCGACCGTGCTCGCGAACAAGTACGCGGACGCGCGCGACAAGGTGGGCCTGTTGCTCGCTCTCGCCTCTGCCGAAGGTCTCGCGGGCCGTCCCGTGTTCGTGCGCTCCGGCAAGGTGCCGGTGCTGCAAGATGTCCCGACGCTCGCGCAGTTCGATCACATCGTCGCGAAGATCTCGGTCGACAAGCAGGACGTGTGGCTGAACCCCACCGACGAGAACGGCCAGTACGGCTTCGTACTCGCCGGCCAGGACAGCATGGTGCTGCCGATCGAGAAGGGCGGCTCCGAGCTCGGTCAGCGCCCCGCGATGGCCCCCACCTCCTCGACCTCGCACGTCACCGCAACCTACGTGCTTGCCGCGAACGGTGACCTCGAGGCGACGTACAAGTACGAGCTCACCGGTTGGTTTGCGACCCAGGCGACCGCGGCGCTGCGTCGCTTGAAGGGCGAGAACCTCGACAAGTACTTCCAGCACTCGGCCGGGGAGCTTTCGGCCTCCGCGGTCGACAAGGGCCACGAGGTCAGCGACACGATGGCGGTGCAGGGTCCGATGGCGATCACGCACAAGGTCGCGGTGCCGGGTTACTCGGCGGTGCAGGGCAACTTCCGCAACTTCGAGATGCCGCCGGTCACGCTCGGCTTTGCCGCGGACGTGCCATCGGTCGGATCGTCGAAGCGCAAGTACCCGCTGTGGGTCGGCGCACCGCGCACGGAGACGGGCGACGTCACCGTGCTGATTCCGAACGGGTGGAAGGTCGCATACGTGCCGGAGAAGCTCGAGGGCCAGGCCGATGGCGTGGCGTTCTCGTCGACGTGCGCGGCGAACGGTCAGACCGTGATTTGCCACAACGAGATCAAGCTCGACAAGCTCGTCGTCGATAGCGCGCAGTACGGCGCATTCCACGACGCGCTCGCGAAGCTGCGGGCCTACGAGCGCCGCGTCGTGCTGCTGACGAAGGCCTGACCCACACATGATCCTGAGGCCCGAAGACGCGGCCTGTTCGAGCGTGGTGGCCAGCGCGTACTCGTTTCGCGCGGTCGATTGCGTTTGCGTGTTCGCGCGCTGACTACTTTGTCACGGTGATCGACCACGGCTGATCGCGGCCGGGCAGGGCGCCCTTGAGCGCCTTGTCGGTGCGCTCGATCCGGATCAGGTCGCCATGCTTGAGCGCGACCTGCGCGGCGCCCGGCGTGCGCGGCTTGGTATCGCCGATCCGCCACTCGAGCGGGATGCCATCGGCGCGCACGACGACGTTGTACGTGCCGTCGGGACCGAGCCAGCGCAGCATGTCGACATCCGCGCGCGTATCGAGATAGCCGCGCAGGTCCTTTGTTAGCTCGAGCGAATTTGCATCGGCATCGGTACCGTTCGGTTCGATCTCGCCGGCCTGCGGGTCCTCCTCGATCACGGTCACGGTGTACTCGTCGCTGACGTTCTCGACCGGCAACTTGCCCTGGGTCATGGTCTGATCGATCGAGATATCGATCGGACCGTCGACCGCGCGGCGATGCAGCATCTCGGGCTCGCCGAGCTGGCCCTCGTCGGCGACCGCGCCGTGCAATCCATCACCGTCCGTGATTCCGAGGTTGATATCGAGGTTCGGCAACCCCGTCACGCGCACCGTGACCACACGCCTGGTGCTCGCCGGCCACGGCACGATGAAGTTGTCGCGATCGCCTGCCTGTGGCGAGTGGCGTTTACCGAGGTGGCCCGTGACGGTGAGTGCGATCCTATTCGCGTGCGCGACGTCGTCGTTCGGCTCGCGCTCTTCGCTGAGCGGTGGATTCGGGCGCGTGAGGAAATATACGCCGGCGCCCGCCGCACCGAGTACGAGCGTCAGCATCACACCGAGCGAGACATAGCGCTGGCGCTTGATGCTGCGCTCGAATGCATCGACATCGGAGCGACGCAACCGAACATCGCTCTTCTCGTTCTCGACAGGCACCGCGAACGCGCGATTGCGCACCGATCGCGAACCTTGACCCGTCGCATTCTCGACGGTGTCGGCGTAGACCTCTTCGATCGCCTCGGCGAGCTTCGCGGCGCTCTGGTACCGGTTCGCCGGATCCTTCGCGAGCGCCTTCTTGCAGATCGCGTCAACCTGCGAATCGATGCCGAGCTTCGGCGTGCGCATCGAAGGCGCATCAGGCTCGACCGTGAGGTGCTTCGTGAGCACGCCGACCGCGGTCGAACCGGTGAACAGATGTTGGCCGGTGAGGCACTCGAACATCAGCGCGCCGAACGAATAGATATCGCTGCGTGCATCGACATCGTCGCCGCGAATCTGTTCGGGCGACATGAAGTATGGCGTGCCAACGATCTGCTGACGGTCGGTGGCGGTGGTCAATGCGCGATTCTCTTCGAGCTTCGCGAGGCCGAAATCGAGGACCTTCGCGTAATCGCGATCGTTACCGGTGCGCGTGATCAAGACATTTTCGGGTTTGAGATCGCGATGCACGATGCCGAGGTCGTGTGCTTCGGCGAGCGCGCCGCAGATCTGCGCGAGCAACGGCGCCGCACGCTTCCACAACAACGGCCCGTCGCGGCTGATGATGCTGCCGAGATCGAGGCCGCGGACGTACTCCATGATCAGATACAGCGCGCCCTGTGCGGTCCCGAAATCGAACACCTGCACGGTATGCGGGTGATGCAGACGCGACACCGCAGACGCTTCGCGTTCGAAGCGCTGCACCACATCGGGATCGCCGACGAGATCGCGATGCAACACCTTCATCGCGGCGACCTTGCCCATGCGGAGATGCTCGACGCGATAGACCACGCCCATGCCGCCGCGTCCGATGACCTCCATCACCTTGTAACGACCGTCGACGATCTTGCCGAGCCACGCTGCGTTCGAATCATCGAGCCGGCGATCGATCACCGCTTCGCTGTTCTCGGTCAGCGCGGCAGGTGGTTGCGTGCTGCGCGCTGCATCGATCGCGCTCGCGCGAGTCATATCAGCGCCGCATTCGCGACAGAACTGCGCCGGTTCTTCGGACGAGGTCCGGCACCGCGGGCACACATATTTTTGCGCCGGGGTAGAGGACACGCGCTGATGGTACCGCGCGGACTCGCCTCCGGCGACGCGTTACGGTTTCTCGGTGAGCGGCTTCCAGCTCCAGGTGCTGCCTTTGACGATCAGCAACCCAGCAGAGGGTGCGCGCGTCTCGGGCAACCGAGGGCTCGCATCGACGGTCCCCGGCGAGAGCGCGATTCGCGCACCGTCGCGCCCGCCGGTTTGCGCCGGCGACGCTCCAGGTCGGGCCGGCCCGTGCAGGACGAGGTCGATCGCTGGACCGGGGACGAGCGCCACATCACCGGTCGGTTCACCGGCGATGGTTTCGCGTGGCGCCGCAGCGAGTGCCGCGATTCTCAATCCCGGTTTCGCGGCGAGCTCTTGATAAAGCTGGAGGACATCCTCGGGATGCCATGCACAGCCATCGGGGCCCGCCGCACCGACCCCCGCGATCGTTCCGATCGTGAGCGACGGAAGCTCGATCCACCGCACGAGTCGCCCATCAATCACGGGCACGCCCTTGGTCGCGAGCGTCGCGAGCGCCGCAGCTTCTGCCGTCACGGATTCGAGATCGCCAGGGAACGCGATCACGGGGGAGCTCGGCTTCGCGAGGACGGTGAGGGTTGCTTCGAGCTCGCGCTGGGTCGCGCCCATGCCGCCGAGTGCGAGCACGAGATCGGTCTTCTCCTCGTCGAGCTTCGCGCGCAAGCGGCCGAGCGCGGCGAGCGTTTTCGGGTCGGCTCCGCCGGCATCGGCGACGACGCCGATCACGAGTTGCGACGCAGCGGCGTGCGAGATCGTGTCGTGTGCGACCTGCCAGCTGCCTATCGTCGCGGTAGCGAGCTCGGGCAGATCATCGGCCGTGCATCGCCACGGTGAATGCGCATGATCTGCAGCAGTCAGCGTTGCTACGAGTGCGGTCGCGATGCGCGGTGCCGCGGTGCCAGGAGCTCTCGCGCCGCCGCACGCGACGAGCACCACGAGCACGACGAGCAGACTACGGCTCGCCGGAGACATGACCACGGGCGCCGCGCCACGCATCGAGCACCTTCGGAGATTCGTAATATGCGGACAACCTGCGCTGTGGCGCGCGCGCGAGGACCTCGGCGAAGACCTCCTTCGCGCCCGCCATATCGCCGGTCGCGACGAGTGCTTTCCCGAGCAGGATACCGATGTGATCGAGCAGCGGCTGATCGAGGAACTCGAGCTTCTTCGCGAGCGGCCCGAGCTCTTTCGCGATTTCGCCGTAGTTGCCTTGCATCGCTGCCATGCGCGCTGCGAGTAGTGCCGCCGCGGCTCCATCGTTCGTCGCGCGGTGAGTTTGGCGGCGGGCGAGCGCATCGGCATCGGGTGCCGGCAAGCGCTCGGGCCGGACGTGCACCGACATCACCGGCACGATGACGGTGTCGCCTTTCTCGA
>Ga0123338_10000307_pt1:0-2500 | contig 50643 bp, 37 predicted proteins | sample grotaG_FD_89793 | JGI IMG/M metagenome (GOLD analysis project Ga0123338, IMG submission 89793) | Glacier valley bacterial and archeal communities from Borup Fiord, Nunavut, Canada, to study Microbial Dark Matter (Phase II) -... | ecosystem: Environmental > Aquatic > Freshwater > Ice >... | reverse complement strand
TGGTGGCTACACCGGAGAGGTCACACCCGTTCCCATCCCGAACACGGAAGTTAAGCTCTCCAGGGCCGATGGTACTGCAGGGGCAACCCTGTGGGAGAGTAGGACGCTGCCGGGGTTTTGAGGGCTCGATCGAAAGATCGGGCCCTCTTCTCTTTTTCGGCCGATTCGCAATCATGCGAATCGGCCTTTGTCGTTTCGGCCTTCTGTCGTTTGGCGGAAAGGGCCTCCACGTGCTCGGCACGCTCATGACTACCTGGACGCCGCGGAGGGCGATGCCGAGTTTCGCTAAGCGCCACGAGCTCGCTGTGATCGCACGCAGGATCTCGGCGTGGATATAGAAGTGGGATTGGGAATCTCGGAACTGCATGCAATTCATCCAGTGGCGCTCTAGCGGTGTCGCGCCGCGTAAGCCTCGGTCTTGAGACTGGGCGTGCGAGCTTCAGGGTGCATTACGTTGCTCGCAAGAGAGTTGGGCTGTTCGACCCTTCTCGACGAGGCATCGACCGCGCGATCGGGCACTTGCGGCGACCCTCGTCCGCGCGATCCCAAGTTGATCGATCTCGAAAAATCGGGTCTTCGTCGAGGAATCTCAATCACTTGGAGAGATCCGTAATGAACCCTGGAGCTCCATACTCGGTCGGCGGAGATCTCGGAACGAACGTGCCTCGTTTCCCGAATCGGCCGCGTGCGAGACACAAGATCGAGGTCGAGCAAAAAAGACCAAGAATAGCGCAGGCTCGACCCGTGCGGCGGGTCGGATCCTTCGGTCGATCCGCCGGCGGTCGTGCTCGATCGAGGAACATCGAATGAGCTGAACTGTCGTTCGGCGGGGAGATCGAGGATCGAACGTGCCCCGCTCCCGGAATCCGCGTGCGAGACGCTAGATTGCGGTCGAGAAAAAAAGGAATCGAGAACAACGCAGGCTCGAATCGAGAACAACGCAGGCTCGATCGGTGCGGCGGGTAGGATCCGCCGTTCGATCCGAGCTGCACCGTGGATCGGCGGGGAGATCGAGGATCGAACGTGCCTCGCTCCCGCGATTGGCCGCCTGCGCTTGATCGCTGTCGAGCGAAAAGGACCGAGAACAACGCAGGCTTGATCGGTGCGGCGGGTCGGATCCCTCGGTCGATCCGCCGGCGATCGCGGTTCGATCGAGGAACGTTGCACGAGCTGCACCGCCGATCGGTGGGAGATCTAGGATCGAACGTAACAGGCTCCCGGAATCGGCGGCGTGCGGGACGCTTGATCGAAATCGAGCGAAACAAGATCGAGGAAAACGCAGGCTCCATGCCACGGGTCGAATCCGTCGGTCGATCCGCCATCGATCCAGACGCGGACGAAACGGTCGTTCGATCGGCGGTCGATCGTGGCTCGAACGAGCCTCGATACCGAACCCGACCTGCGCTCGATCGCATTCGATCGACAAAAGATCAACGGAACGGATTGCGGACCGGAGGCTCGGGGGCGACCGGCCGACCTTCGAGACTCCCAAAATCGGCGCGACCTGAACGAAACCGGTAGCGGATCGGCAGCCTGGAGTCGATCAGCCGGTCTTCGAGCTTCCGGCATCGGCGCGACCTGGACAAGCTCGGCGAACTTTTCCCGCTCGTCGCCGAACGAGGCTCGATCGATTGGATCGATCGACGGCCAACCGAACGTCGACCGAGCGTCGAACGCGAGAAAACTGGTCGGTCATGGTGCTGGATCGACCGTCGAACGAGCCTCGATCTAGAAAGCCCGATCGATTGAGGTGTCCGATCGAAATTGATCGACCCGAGATCGAGGAAACGAACCGCGCGGATCAGCAGATCGGGGTCGATCGACCTCGAGGCGATTGGCCTCGAACGGCCCTCGATCAAGCGAAGTCGGGTAGTGGGTCGCGCTGATCCCGCCGCGCTTCGTGGCCGATGGACAACCAAACGACCGCCGAACCTGCCTCGATCGCGAAAGCCGGGTCCATCGCGGCGCTCGATCAGGGTCGGAAAAAAAGAATCAAAGAAACGGACTGCGGATCGCAGGATCGCAGTCGGCCCGGCGTTGGTGCTCCGAAATTGGCAGGACCTCGAGACGATCGGGCCTTGATCGGGCCTCGCTCGGGCCTCGCTCGGGCCTCGCTTGAGAAAATTCGCCGAGCTCCGCGGTTGGTTGACCGCCAACCGACCTTCGACCGAGCCTCGAGCTGGAGAAAACTGGTCGATCGCGATGCTGGATCGACCGCCGAACGAGCCTCGATCTCGAAAGCCCGATCGATCGAGGTGCTCGATCGAAGTCGATCGACAGAACATCGAAGAAACGGATCTCGGATCGGTAGGCAGGGTCGATCGGCCGGTCTTCGAACCTCCGAAATCGGCGCGTCCTGGAGGCGATTGGCCTCGATTGGCCTCGATCGGCCTGGACCGGCCTCGATCGGCCTCGATCGGCCTCGATCGGCCTCGATCGGCCTCGATCGGCCTCGATCGGCCTCGATCGGCCTCGATCGGCCTCGATCGGCCTCGATCGG
>Ga0123338_10000298_pt1 | contig 51611 bp, 37 predicted proteins | sample grotaG_FD_89793 | JGI IMG/M metagenome (GOLD analysis project Ga0123338, IMG submission 89793) | Glacier valley bacterial and archeal communities from Borup Fiord, Nunavut, Canada, to study Microbial Dark Matter (Phase II) -... | ecosystem: Environmental > Aquatic > Freshwater > Ice > Glacier ... | reverse complement strand
GAAAAATGATTGTAAATAATTGTAATACAATAATATAAGTCAACTTTGGAGGCAAATAATCGAATTTTGACACTCTTGAAACCTGCGTGGATCAAGAAAAAAACTCCTCCGAAATGTTAGTAATTTAAGTCGTACAATAAAGATAAGATAAAAATGCGGTAATAACAATTACCACTTGATTTATTGTAAGTGAATTATACCCTGAATCTAATCTTCACTAGAAGTAAAAACTCTTTAACTCATAGTGAAAAAAGCGATCCACAATCCCCTTCTGAAAGTTAATATCACTGCAACTCAAATGGCTGTAATTAATTTACAAGTCTTCTTGTGATTCATTATCAGTATTTTAATATTTTTAAATCTGTTCATTTTAAAATGTATTCTGTAAATTAAAAAGTGTACTTTTATTGTTTAGTTTTAACCTGACAGGAATGTATTTATCCGAATCTGATACCCGTGCAAAGCTAATTGATCCGAAGTTAAAAGAGAGTGGTTGGGAGGATTATGTAATTAGGGAACATTATTTCACCGATGGGAGGAAAATCCTTGGTGGGAAACGTGGAATACGCCTTTTCGCAGATTATCTGCTACGCTATAAAAATACCAACCTAGCTATTATTGAAGCCAAAAAGTTAGGCAAACATCCTACTGAGGGGCTACAACAGGCTATCCTTTATGCTGAAAAGCTCAAGGTGAAATTTATTTTCGCTACCAATGGCCAAAAGATTTATCAGTTTGATATGGATTCAGGAACCGGAGATTACATCGAAAGCTTTCCAACACCCGAAACTCTTTTTCAGGCATCAATAGATAATCTTACTCCCCTGAAAAAACAACTGCTAGGTGTTCCATTCTATTTAGCGGGGGACAAACAACCTCGGTATTATCAGGAAATAGCCGTGAATAAATCAGTTGAGGCCATTGCAGATGGTAAAAAGCGTATTCTGCTAACTCTTGCCACCGGAACGGGAAAGACTTTCATTGCTTTTCAGATTGTGCACAAACTGTTGTCGGTAAAATGGAATTTAGATCAGGTTGATCGTCGCCCGAAAATTCTATTTCTCGCCGACCGTAATATATTAGCCGATCAGGCCATCAATACTTTTAACGATCCTTATGAAAAAGATTTGATTAAAATTGACGGTTCTGAAGTTCGGGCTCGCAATGGGATAGTTCCCACTAATGCATTTATATTTTTTGCCATTTATCAGGCGATCAGCGAAAAAGAGAATATCGGTGGATATTACAAACAGTATCCAAAGGACTTTTTCGATCTGGTGATCATTGATGAATGTCACCGCGGAAGTGCAAAGGAAGAGGGATCATGGCGTGAAATACTTGATCATTTTGGCACGGCAGTTCATATTGGGTTAACGGCTACTCCCAAACGTACTGACAATGTTGATACCTATGAATATTTTAAAAACATCGTTTATGAATATTCTCTAAAAGATGGCATAAATGATGGTTTTTTGAGTCCCTACAAGGTTAAAAAGGTACGAACTAACATTGACTCCTATATTTATACCGATGCCGATAAGGTGTTGGAGGGTGTTGTAGAGGACCGAAGGGTATATCGCAAAAGTGATTTTAACCGTGTTATAATTATACCAAAACAAATTGAATTGGTTGCTAAGGCTATACTTGAAAATATTAATCCGATGGACAAATCCATTGTGTTTTGTGTCGATCAACCTCATGCGCTGAACATGCGCGATGCCATAAATAAATTAAAGAAAGTAAGCGATCCGAATTATTGCGTTCGGATTACCAGTGATGAAGGAAAGCCTGGTCGTGATTTACTTGAACTGTTTCAGAACAACGACAGAGACATGCCGGTCATTCTTACCTCATCACAAATGCTGACCACTGGGGTTGATGCACGAAATGTGCGTAACATTATCATCGTGCGTGAAATAGAAACTATTGTTGAATTCAAACAGATTGTCGGACGAGGCACCCGCTTATTCGAAGGAAAGGACTTTTTCACCATTATCGACTTCTCAGAAGGAGCTACTGATCATTTTTTCGATCTCGATTGGGATGGTTTGCCTGAAGGGGAAACCGGCGAAGGCGCTACCCGAACGGGAGGGACCACCGGTGGGGGAAATGGGGGAAATACAGGTGGGGGAGAAGAACCGCCAGTTCCACCCAGACCGCCGAGACCACCACGAATTGTAATTCAACTATCTACGGGCAGAAAACTGAAAGTTTTGGATATTGAAACCCTTTACATCGACAATGAAACTGGCAAGCCGCTTACCACGCTGCAATTCCTCGAAAAGCTCATAGGATTTATCCCAGAATTGTATCGCAATGAAGAAGAATTGCGTAAACTGTGGTCGAAGCCTGAAACTCGTGAAGAGTTACTGAAAAAACTGGCAGAATCGGGTATTGATGAAGAACAACTCGACATCCTGAAAAAGATTTTTGAAGCTGAACGTAGTGATATTTTTGATATTCTTCTTCATATTTCGTATGAAGGTAATTTGATCACCCGCACTCAACGGGCTACAGTGGTAAAGGAGAACAATGCTTTTTTTGAGGTATTTGCCAACCTAAAGGCCCGTGATTTCCTACTTTTCATTTTACAACGATACGAAACCGATGGCGTGAAAGAGTTGAAACGTGAAAGACTTTCATCCCTTGTCGAACTCAACAACATGGGAACGAGCAATGAAGCTGTCAAGGTTTTTGGAGGCCCTCAAAATCTGATTGATGCCTTTTATAAATTACAGGAAAACCTTTATGCCTCCTAGTGTGGCTGAAGTGAACCTTGTGAATAAATGTCTATCTTTACATTATTATAAAATGAATGAATATGAACAATATACGGGAACAGATCTATATAAAAAACTTAGGACCGATTAATGAAATAGACATCAATGATTTACTACCAATTACTTTTTTTATAGGTGATTCAGGAAGTGGAAAAAGCACATTAATGAAAACCATTGCTTTGTTTCGTTGGTTAAATAAAATGATCAACATAAGGTCTTATCTCCGAAATGTTGGTATATCTAAGTCTCCATTTAGGTTTGTTTCAAATACATTACTGAAAAACAGTGGCATTTTTGATTACTGCAAATCAGATACAATCATTAAATATACTTATTCAATAAATGGGCATGATTATACATTGGAGTATAGCAATAAAGCATTAAAAGGTACTAATATTATTATAGATAAAGAAGATATCAGCTATCAAAAAATTGCTTTTATGTCTGAAATGAGAGTGATCATTCCTGATTGGGCCGATAGAGGCGCCAGATTTGCAGGAGGTTATTTGAATTATCACTTTCATGAAAGCTTTGGCGCATTTGATGATGCGACCAATGCCATTTCGAATTTGAAACTTGACTTTATTGGCATGGAATTTAGTGTTAAGAAATCTGCCAACACAAAGAAGTTTTATGTCAAGCCATCTGCCGAAAAAGCTACTTATGAGGCTTTAGAATTTAAAAAATCGTCATCAGGAATGCAATCGTCTATTCCATTGGCTATTGTGGCTAATTACTATTCCAAATACTTTGATTACAGCGCTGCGTTCAGAAATTCTGTGATTAAGTATTTGCTTCAAACGGATAAAATAACATCCTTTAAAGAAGCTACAAATTTGTCGGATATGAATAAGCAAATTCACCTACACATTGAAGAACCTGAATTGAGTCTTTATCCGGATGCTCAATGCAAATTGATCGATTTTATTGTTGAACAATGCTTTATCTCAAATCTGAAAGACCGGGAAATGACGCTGACAATAGCTACTCATAGCCCATATATTATAAATCAGCTGAATGTTTTGCTTAGGGCCTACCAAAGAAATAAATTATTTGATAAGGCTGCAATTGATCCTGAAAATTTAGCTGTTTATAGGATTTATGAAGGGAAACTGCAGAATTTGATCTCCTCTGATGAATCAACAAAAGAAATAGTTGTCAACACTTATGATCTATCTGAGACAATCAATGATATCTACACCATTTACGAAAATTTATAATATCTATGTTAGCATTACTTACTGCTGATTTTTGCACCTATTATGGTTTACCGGCACGAATAAATATTTCCCCTAATGATTTTCCTCACGCCACTTCAACGGAGAAAAGAATTGCAATTTATGACAATGATGAAATAATTTGTTCAGATAATATAAAAGAAAATCTTATCATTGAAAACAATAATGCGTTAGAAATTACAATAATATCTTATGAGAGATTTCATGATCTTACTAAAATCACTCATGAAGATGTTTGCGATTACATATTATATGATAGTGGAAATTCTACCTTTTCTTGCTGTGAGCTAACCAGTTGCCAAAGTGATTATCTTGAAACTCATTTAGTGGAAGGTAAACCACAACCAGGCAAAAGGGCTAAAGCATATTCTCAACTGCAAACTACAACCAATAAGTTATCGGCCGTTCCTTCAATATCTGCATTTATCAGGCAATTCAGATCATGGACTGCGCTATTTGCTTATAGGTTAAGTGATAATTTAAAACAGAATAGTTCGATAACCAAATCAATTAACGCATTTAATCGAAACCCAAGCTCAATTAATTCCAATTTAGGAAATGGATTTTATTTTACTCAACGAATGTACTCCAATTCATTTGTTGTTTAACTCATATACTTTATCAATTTAATTTGCTGACAATAATTATCTTTTTACTGAAAATTTAAATGGAACTTCAACAAAAAATAGATCGGATTACCGATATACTACGCCGCGACGATGGGATTAGCGGCGCCATGCACTATACCGAACAAATCTCATGGATTCTGTTCCTCAAATTCCTCAACGACTTTGAAGAGGAAAAGGAAGGCGAAGCCTTGCTCAACAATACCAACTATGAGCGGATTATTGCCAGTGATTTTCAATGGAATCATTGGGCATGCCCTAAGACGGATGAAGGAAAGCCGGATGTGAAAACATCAAAAACAGGAATTGATCTCACACAATTTGTAAACGGACAACTGTTCCCTTATTTGAAAGGGTTCAAAAACAGTCTGGGTAACCTGAAATCAGTGAAATATAAAATAGGGAACATCTTTGAATTCCTCGATAACCGCATTGCAAGTGGTCATACCCTACGTGAGGTATTGGATATTATCGACACCCTTAATTTCCAATCGAAGGATGAACTGTTTGAACTATCTCATGTGTATGAAAACCTGTTGCAGGGAATGGGTAATGACGGCGGCAATTCGGGCGAATTTTACACCCCAAGAGCTGTAATTAAGGCAGTAATTGAAGTCGTAAGTCCTAAGCCTGGACAAACGATGTACGATGGCGCGACAGGCAGTTGCGGATTTTTAATTGAAGGGTTCGATTACATCAAAACCAATTACCGCAATAAACTGTCAACCCAACAATGGCAGTTCCTGCAAGAGAATACCTTTTTCGGCAACGAGAAAACGCCACTGGCGTACACGATGGGTGTGATGAACATGATTTTGCATGGCATTGAAAGCCCCAATATTTACAAGCAAAATACGCTGACCACCAACATACGCGACATTCAGGAAAAAGACCGGTACGATCTGATTGTGGCCAATCCGCCATTTGGTGGAAAGGAAAAACCACAAATACAGCAAAACTTTCCAATCCAAAGTAATGCCACCGAATTGCTGTTCCTTCAGCATTTTATGAAATGTCTGAAAAAGGGAGGCAAGGCAGCGATTGTGGTTCCCGAAGGTGTTTTATTCCAGACAGGCAATGCTTTCAGAAACGTGAAAGAAGAGCTGCTGGCCAATTTTAACGTGCATACCATACTTAGCCTTCCTGCCGGGGTGTTTTTGCCTTACAGTGGCGTAAAAACCAACGTGCTGTTTTTTGACCGTACAGGGGCTACTACCGAAATATGGTATTATGAATGCAACCTCGAACAAAAGCTCACCAAAAATAAACCCATTCAATACGAACAATTGCAGGAATTTGTGGAGCTGGCGCCACAACGTGCCTTGTCTCCTAACTCTTGGCTGGTAAAGGTTTCTGATATTGTAGATTATGACATTTCTGCAAAGAATCCAAATACTCAAACCGATATCAACCATTTGCCTCCCCGTGAAATATTGGCTCATATCAACAGGAACGGAAAGGAAATTGCCAGATTAATGGATGAGGTAGAACAAATTATGAAGGAAGGGTACAATGGATAAATTACCTAAAGGATGGTGTTCTAAACAGATTTCAAATATAGCTTTTATTCGAGGAGGGAAAAGAATACCCAAAGGTTATAATCTTCAAGAGGAAAAAACGGAATTTCCATACATACGCGTAACCGATTTCAATGACAATGGTTCTATTGATCTTCACAATCTGAAATTTATAACAAAGGAAATTAAAGATCAAATTTCAAAATATACTATTTCTTCGAATGATGTTTATATTAGTATTGCTGGCACGATAGGAAAAACAGGAATAATTCCTAAAGAATTGGATGGGTCCAACTTAACAGAAAATGCCGCTAAACTTGTTTTTAAGAATAATGATCAGATCAATAAATGGTTTATTTTATATTTCACTCAAACTACTGATTTTAAAGATCAAGCCGGATTAGCTACTAGAGTTGTTGCGATGCCGAAATTAGCGTTATCAAGATTATCCGATATACAAATTCCTTTTCCTCCAGTTTCCGAACAAAACAGTATTGTTAATAAACTAGTTATTCTGTTTGATCGTATCGACAAAAGTATTGTCTTGGTGGAGGAAAATATCAAACATACAAAGGCATTGATGGCAAGTGTGCTGGAAGATGTATTTGGTGGAGGAAATATTCCTTTAGCTAATTTGTGTATAATTAATCCGAAGAAATCAGAAATAAAAGATTTTGATAATGATACTGAGGTTTCTTTTCTACCCATGACTGACTTGAAGGTACATCAAATGCATTTTGAGATTAAGCAAGTTAAAAAACTTAATGAAGTTAATACTGGATATACCTATTTCAGAGAGAATGATGTTTTAATTGCAAAAGTCACTCCTTGTTTTGAAAACGGAAAGGCTGGAATTGCTTGTAACTTAATGAATTCTATTGGTTTTGGTTCAACTGAATATCACGTTATTAGAACTAAAGGTAATGTCTTGCCAGAATGGATATATTATTCTGTCATGACGGCCAAATTGAGAGAAGAGGGTGTAAATAATATGACAGGTTCTTCGGGATTAAAAAGAGTTCCCGCAAAGTTTATTGAGACATGGAAAATTAAACAACCCTCTATTGAAGTACAAAAGAAAATAATTCAAGTAATTCAAAATATGGATGGAAAGCTAAAAGCAACAATATCGTTACAACAATCCAAACTCACGTATCTCAAAGCCCTCAAATCCAGCTTACTTGACCGTGCGTTTAAAGGAGAATTGTAAGCAGTATTTAACAAGTCGGGTTTAAATCTAAGTAGGGTTTGCTGAAAAACTCAGTATCGATGTTTTAGGTTCGTTTGTTAGAATTGAATATTGCTCATTCCCATTGACTTGTTAAAACTGTCATTAGAAGTGAAAGGGAAATTAAATTCTCCGAAAGATGTTGGTTATAGGTTATACCGCTGTAAATGTCTGAATGTGATCATTTAATGTTAAAAAAGGGTATAACCGCAGACTTGAAAAGTTTAAAACATATAACCCCGAGTACTCGGGCTGGTTGTACCCTAAAATGATTCAAGTGACAGCTGTTTAGAATATTACAAGGGTATAACCTACAACCAGAGTATGTGTGGTTGTTTTATTTTTGAATCTGCAAAAAATGCATAATTAATTGATTCTAAAAACAAACAAGTACTCCTGAGCCCTTGTTTTAATTTGCAGGTTGATATCTTCTTATAATACTGTCCCTCCCGATCCCGAGTTCTCGGGAGGGATCGGGATGAGTTTTTCAGCAGACCCTAAGTAATTGGTTGCTTTTTCAGCATTTGCCATACATGCCATAAATTCTGCCATAAAGCAAAAAAAGACCCCTTGATAATCAAGAGGTCTCTCGCAGGTTGAGGTCAGTGGCGGATTCGAACCGCCGTAGACGGTTTTGCAGACCGTTGCCTAGCCACTCGGCCAACCGACCAATAGAGTGTATGTTTCCCAATTGGGTGCGCAAAGATAGCAAAATAATCTCCCCATCTACAAGAAAATTCCAATCACATTACAAATTAGCCAAACTCATTGTATATCCCGGGTTCGAACTAAGCAACACATTGAAAAAAGCCCATTTTTCAAAAGTGGGTTTGACAAGTTAAACTTTATGCCTACTCCGAAAAAGTTCCTGTTCATCATAGATGGAATCTCTTTGACATTTATATTCTATTTCGTCATGGAGTCAAATTGGCAAAACGGCCAAACAGCGAAACAGTCAAATGACGAATTGACGAAAATACAGAACGGTTGTTTCTATAATTAAAACCTGTTTTATGAAAGCTTTCGCTTAAATATCGCATGGATAGAACTGACTTTGTCTATTTGTCAAAGTCTTGATTTGGAAAGCCTTTCAAGCCTTGCATGATGTAAATGTAATAGGTTTATGCATTGCTGTATAGACTATTAAATGGATTGATCATTCAAAAGTTATCTCAGTTCTTTATGATGATTATACCGTTGGATAAATATTGATTGATTCATTTTTAATATTCAGATTGCTGGTTTTAGTAGCCAGCCCGGTTGTAACTCATTTCCTACGTTTCCTACGAATCCTACGTCCTATTTCGTAAAAACGTATTTTCTCATTTTCTCCCTTTCCTATTTTTCCCTGCAATCTATCCATGGCAAAAACATTGTCAATATACGTTATTACGAAATAGGACTTAGGATTCGTAGGATTCATAGGAAATGAAAAGGTTTAATTTTGAATTCAAGGCAACAATTTAGTTTAAACAAATTCTATTTGTTAGTTAAGCCAAAAGGAAATCAATTTATGGACTTGCTTGCTTGAATCGATCTCACGTTAATAGGAAGAGTATTGTTTTGGAGTGCCTTTCATGCCTTGGGTATTGCAACTAACCGGTTTAGTTTCAGATTGTTCCCATTCAGTGTGTAATGGGAAAAAAGTATTGGCAAACCAGTATAAGCGAACATGGCCCAGTTTATGTAGACTCCTGATCGCCGAATGATGGACACCATTAAAAAGATGGAGAACATACAAAAGGCTGGAAGAATTAAAAACTCTTCCTCTTTGGTTAAACTGTTTTGTTTGAATTTGCGGTATATAGTCCGGTACTCATAAAACGGAAGTACAATTAATATTTGACCCGAAACAAACTCCAGTATATTTGACAAGACTTCCCACCCGGAATGCTTATGATCATTGACCCCTGTAAGGTGGATGAGGTGAAATAACCCCACTCCTTTTTGTTTAATATTCCAGTAAATAACAGGAGAAAAGATTAGGAGAGCGATAAATATTGAAAGATAAACACTACGGGATTTTAAAATATCTCTGTGGTATTTCCAAGAAAATAGTGCAAGAGGAATATAAATAAGGAAGATGGAATATTTTGAAAGCGCTCCCAATCCAATACTGACGCCAAACAGGACCCACCATAATCTCTCACTAGTTTCTAAAGCTTTCCAATAAAATAGCATCGCGCATAACCAAAATAGAATCAATGGAGTATCTGGTTTAAAGAAGAGCGAATTATGGAGTAGAAAGGGGAAAATATTGGTAACAACAGCTGCAAGAAGGGCTGTATTAATGTTCTTAAAAATTTCATAAGCCAATAAAAAACCAGTTCAGATAGGCCACCAGGGGAGGTTTTGAATAATAGGAGAGTTGAAGGTGATTACTCCATATCCAGTATTGAGCCTCTTCGGAATCCAGATCGAACTGTCTTGTTTAAACGGGTGCTCAAAAGTACAGTTGCTTCATGTTTTAATAAGTTATTAATTATTATTAAATCTATTTTATTATTCTATTTCAACGCAATAGTAATTTCCGGACTGATGTATTTTTTTTCCTATTATGAATATTTTCAGTGAGTCATTTCTCCCTATCGCTTTATTGGAAAGGAACAATATTGCCGGTTTTTTAATTGGACTATCCTGTTGATACAAATCATGCATATTTAGCATTTGGGGCATTACTCCCAGGTAAATATCCAGGTTATCGGCTCTTGTGATATTGCAATAATAGTAGTTAGCTCCCCCTTTTTGCGATGATATGTTTTTTGCCTGGTCACACAATTCTCCAAGACCAATCATGGAGTTATATTTTGGAATGGTAAACGAAACAACAAAAACGGCCAATAGCATTCCTGCACACATGGTTATTATTCCACTGTTTAATTTGTAGGTAATCAGGTATTTCACGGTAAAAATACCTGTTGCTGTAAGTATCAAAGCTGCGATTAGGATAAGCGGTGAGGAACGAAGGTCAAAGTATTGTGATAATAAAACTCCCGGTAGTGCTATGCAAAGTATGAAAGCAGGTATGATAATCAAAAAGTATGTCCATTTCGGAACACCAAGTTTTGAAAGCCACAATACAGAGAGATACACCAAAAATGGCATGGTGGGAAGCATATATACGGCCAGTTTAGAGCTAAATAGGGATAAGATTGCCAATGTTGAGCCAACGATTACCAGGAAGAAAAGTTCAAGATCGGTTGATGCCAGTTTCTTTTTTATCCCGACAACAAAAATGCCGATGTATAATAAAGACCAGGGAGCCAGTGAATACCAGACTGCAGTTAAGTAATAATAAAATGGTTCTTGATGTTGAACGGAATTGATTGCCCGGTTAACTGTTTGATTGTAAAGAAGGTTTTTCAGAAAAGGAGCGCCGCCTTCTGCATATACCCCGGCAAACCAAATTCCGCAAAGTGTAAATAAAATAGCCAATGATTTCCAACCCCAATACCTTCCAATGGATTTTATATCCTTTTTTATAAAAAGGAATACGCAGGTTGAAATTAGCGGAATAATGATTCCAAGCGGTCCTTTTGAAAATAATGCCATAAAAATAAAGAGGGGAAAAAGGATTACATCCCGGGGTTTTGTAATTCCGGTGTACATCCTGAAAAACGTATGAAGCGATAAAACAATAAACATGCACATCAGCATATCCATTCTTAAAACAATCGCAGTACCGATAAAAAAGCTGCTTGTCAGTAGTAAAAGTTCTCCAATAATGCGTTCCGTTTCCGAAAGAACGTTTTTAACCCATTGATCCATAACATAGATGATTACCAAAGCAGGAATGAATGAGAACAATCCAAGAAAGAGCAGACTGTGATATCCAAAGAGTAATTTGCCCAACATAACGATCCAAAGGTAAAGTGGAGGCTTGTCGGCATAAATAATTCCGTGGTTGGTAAAGGTAAAAAACGTGCCATTTTGGAGCGCTTCATCGGCAATACTAAGGTATCGTAACTCATTGTCCATGGTAAAGTCGCGGAAAATGAATATGGGCAAAACTGCCAGAAAGTATAGTATATATCTTACTGTATTGCTTTTAAGATACGGCTTCATTTGAATAGCTTGTTTTTAATTCCTGTTTGTACAGAATGATATTGCGCGTATAGGCTATAAATCCAACTGACTGGCCAAGTATCAGAATAGGGTCGGCACGAAAGATGCCATAGCTGACAATGATTCCTGAGCCTAGAAGGCTTATTTGCCAAAAGCCCACTGGAAGCACGGATTCATTTCGGCGCATGGAATAAATCCATTGATAAACAAATCGCAGGGTAAAAATGATCTGACCCAGCGACCCAAAAATAAGCAACCACATTGGGATGCTCGGATGTGTAAGAAAATTATCAACAAAGTATTCACCGTTGATCAATACAAATCCAATTGCACAAATAGGAGTCATAAGCAGAATCGTTTTTAATGCAAGATGGATTTTAGTCCAGACTCCCGTTTGATTCAAATTCCAAATATAGATGTAATAGGTGATGAATTGTCCTAAAAGAATGGAAAAGTCATTGCGAAACCATCCATAAATGCAGAAAAGGTAAGAGGCTACAATGCTCAATACCCAATATATCGTTGGTGAAAGTACTTTCCGGGCACGCTCTGATAGTACCCATTGTATTAAAGTACGGGCAAAAAATAGTACCTGTGATATAAAACCTAAAACGAATATCATCTTTACTCAATATTGGTTTCAGTAATTTGGAAATTTATAGTTCTTTTTTTCATCCATCGAAAGGCAAAGCAATCCAGAAAAGGTGCAATCAATCGATTTTTAAAGTTATACTTCGATTTACCGGCCACCCTTGGAAAATGTCTGACAGGAACTTGTTTTACCTTTCCATTTTGCAATTGGATCAATGCAGGCAAAAATCGATGCATCCCATCAAACAAAGGAATGCGTTTGGCATATTCGGTCTTCATTATTTTTAAAGGACAGCCCGTATCGGTGATTCCGTCTTTGGTCATGAAACGACGAAAGCCATTTGCAATTTTGGAAGATGCCTTTTTCACGAATGAATCTTCCCGAACAGTTCGAATACCCATAACCATCTCAAAATCTTCCATATAAGGAAACAGCAAATTGAAATCTTCAGGTGTAGTTTGCAGGTCAGCATCCATATATCCCACGTAGGCTGACCAGGTAACATCAATACCGGCCTTTAATGCAGTACTTAAACCTGAATTTTTTGATAAGCTAAGATGGTAGAAATGTTTCTGACGGTTACAAACCTCCATGATCCGCTCTTTGCTTCGGTCGGTTGAACCATCGTTTACAAAAAGTATACATGTGGGCATCAATGATCGGGATACAAATGAGGATAGCTTTTGCTCAAGGGCAAAAATATTTTCCTCCTCGTTAAATACCGGAACAATTATTGTCAATTCGTAATCTGCCGTTTTGTTCATCCGATAGCTATCGGATCGTCTTTTCGAAGGCGCTTGATTGGTCTGTTGGGGCTTTTCGATATTTTGATAATCTATGATCATTTCCAACTATTTAGAATTTAGTTCTCTTTAAAAACACTCAATTAAATTCTGCCAGAGATGTTCCTATCAATAATCAAATCCCGAGCACTCGGGATAAAATTGGAAAGGAACTTATGCGGTATTCCGAAAACTATATTTCTTTTCCAATGAGCTAAGATACTAAAAATTAGCATGTAAAGCATTCGTTTATCCACTTTTATTTCTTTTGTGAAGTAATTGTAAACTTGTAAACGTTGATCGAAGACTGAAAAATGCAAGAACAATCCCGATGAAAACTCTGATAATTAGCCTAAAAGAATATCCTGTCGGGCATCCAATTAGTCTATTAATGTTTTTACTTTTTCTCAATCATTCTTCTATTTTGTAACCATTAAAGGAAATATTTGTTGATATTTTTTTCTTTTTACGTATTTAAATTTTATACCGACCGTTTAACAACTGATAAATCTGTTTGTTTTTAATACTGGTTTTAAGTTTTCAAATGAATAACCTCACTTTTGAGATTACTAATTTTCTCCATTTATATGTCAATTATTTCGTCAATGGATTATGGTCTGATCCAAGTTCTGCAAAGCTTGCCAATCATTTCCTATCATCCTAACTATTCACCGTATTGTTATCAGAAATAATCAATCTTTTTTGTTAATAACTATTGTAAGTGAAAAGTTAACTTTATAAAGATTGAAATGAATGATTCGAAATAATTAGACGCGACTCCTCAAAATCTGAATTTCACCTGTGCCGTTGAAATAAATTGGTTGCCAATTCTAAATTGAATTGGAAGGCTGAGTAATAAACGTTATATTTACACTTAAATAAAACCTGATTTCAACACCCTAATTTATATCCTATAATGAGACTCAAAATTCAATTTTCTCTTTTCGTCATTGCAGCATTGATTGAAGTTTCATGTATGGGACAACAAGCTAATAGTAAAGTCAATGAGCAGGATAAACCTTTCTGGCAATTGGCCAAAACACCGCCAATGGGCTGGAATAGCTGGGATTGCTTTGGACCTACTGTTACCGAGGCTGAGGTAAAAGCCAACGCGGACTATATGTCTGATAAACTGAAAAAGCATGGATGGGAATATATCATAGTAGACATCCGATGGTATGTTGAAAACGACAAGGCGGGCGGCTATAATGAAAAAGATCCGATTTTTACAATGGACAAATATGGTCGGTTTATGCCTGCTGTGAATAAATTCCCTTCTGCAGCTAACGGAAAGGGGTTCAAGCCATTGGCAGATTATGTGCATTCCAAAGGACTGAAATTCGGTATTCACCTGATGCGTGGTGTTCCTGTTGAGGCGGTAAAAAAGAATTGTCCAATTATGGGAACCGATCTTAAAGCATCGGAAATCTATTCTGAAAAAATCCAGTGCAAGTGGCTGCACGATATGTATACAGTTGATTCTCTCAAAAATGGAGCTCAGGAATACTACAATTCGATATTTAAGCTATATGCCTCTTGGGGTGTCGATTATGTGAAAGTTGATGACTTATCCAGACCTTATCATCAACGTGAAATTGAATTTATTCGTAAAGCAATTGACCAGTCTGGCCGTGCAATGGTATTCTCCACTTCGCCAGGTGCAACGTCACTTCTAAAAGCAGATCACATCGTGAACCATGCTAACCTATGGCGTATATGTGATGATTTTTGGGACAATTGGGATGCTCTCAAACCTCAATTTAAACGCTGTGCTGATTGGGCACCTTATATTGACGTTGGTCATTGGCCCGATGCTGATATGCTCCCCCTGGGTCGAATTTCTGTTCGTGGTGAACGAGGAATTGATCGTATGACTGGATTTAGCAAGACTGAACAATATACCCTGATGAATCTTTGGGCCATCTTTCGTTCACCCCTCATGTTTGGTGGAGACTTGCCCAGCAATGATACTTTTACACTTTCACTGCTTACCAATGACGAGGTATTGGCTGTAAATCAACATAGTATGGGTAACATGCAACTCAAAGAACAGAATGGGCTGATCGTTTGGACTGCTGATGTTCCCGATTCCAAGGACAAATATGTGGCCTTATTTAATACTTTGGATGCTGGATCTTCCGAAATATCAGTGACCCTTACAGAACTTGGATTGAAAGGAAAGTACTCCGTAAAAGACTTGTGGAGCAAGGAAAATAAAGGGTCGTTCAGTGATAAATATTCCGCGGCAGTTGATCCTCACGCCTCCTTATTGTTACGATTTTCGAAAGTAAAATAGGATTATTTTAGTAAGGGCTTCACTTAATTCAAGTGAAGCCCTTGTTTGCCTATATTGAAAATCAATAATATTATATCTAATTCAACCTGTGTTCTATCACTTGACCTTGTTGAAATTATGTCCAAATTCTTCCTCCAATGGCTTTACCTTCATTACTTTATACTATTAATTTCAAAATTTATCTTTAACAAAATTGTATTCACCTGAAATTATATCCTACAATTTTATTGTGGCCTTTACTCGTCCTAATAGTGAAAGCTTCATTAATTGAACTGTATCTATTCCTGGTAAACCTTTTTCTTTCCTTTTTCTTTCCTCTATTTTATTTCTGTTTTATCTCTGTCTTATAAAATACAAATATAAATCGAATAAAATATGAATATAATTCGCAGTATTACGAATTATATACGTATCAGATTAGTATTATATTAGTATTTGATTCGAAATATATAAAAAAGAAGTAAAATAGAAATAAAATAGAGAAGAGATACTTGTAGAGGATACTATTGCTAACGACTCAGATGGAGATGAACCGAAAGTTGGTGGTTGTATCTACCTTAATTCTAGTTGGAATCGAAAAAAAAGGTTCATATATTGGTGAGAGTAGAAAGATACAGGCCTGAAATTAAATGATCCCTTGAAATGGAACTGTCGCATTATTAGATTATATTCTAAAATAATGATAGTCTTATGATATAAATAGAATTTGATGTAAGGTAATAAATGAATCTTAACACAATTTAGGCTACCTAGAATACCAGTTTCAGAAATAGGGTGGGAGTAAAGGGGACCGCATTGGAATAGACTCTGATATTGCCCAATTCTTGCGATATATGGAAGTTTCTCAGGTTGGAATACTTCAGGTTTTGGGTGTCGAATAGGTTTAGGATTGATAACCCAACTTCGCCTGCAACATGTTGAGGGGTAAATTTATACGTGATGGCTGCATCAACACGATTGTATGAAAAATCGTTGGTTCCATCTGCAAATACTTCACGCAAAATTTGAAGCCCTGATCCGTATACATAATTGGCGGATAGGTAGAATTTTCTAATGTTAAGTATTCCGGCTGCCTTAAATTCGTGAAGTTGGTGTTGTGGAGCAAGTGTATATGCCGGCAAGGTTTGTCCCGGTGGGGCAAGGCTTTCAAGTGCTTTACTGAGTGTATAGGAGGCCCATGCGGAGTGTTTTCCAAAATCTTTTTTGAAAAGAGGTCGATGCCATACGTTTTTGCATTGCCCAGGTAGGGGAAGAAACTCTCTTTTAGTTTTGTTCCCACCATCCTTTGATCCAAAACCCGCTTGGAGAAATTCCTGGTTTGTTTGTAGTAAGCTTCTAAATTGATGGTCAGGTTATTTTTCGAATAGTTAAGTTCACTCACCCAATGTGTGGCGCTGATTACAGGGATATTTTTGTTGCTGGTGACCCATAGAAATGAGTAATTTTGGTCTTTGTCGACATTGGCTTCTTTGTAAATAAATTGATGATACCGACCCCATGAAGCGGTTAACTTAAGCTCTTCGGTGAGTTTGTAACTGGCACTCAGACGAGGCTCGAAATGAACCCTTGCATTATTGTCAGATAGGTTTAGCCTTGCACCTGTTTTTAGTATTAGGCGGCTCCCAATGGGCAGATAATCATCGACATATACAAATAATCTATTGTTCGTGAAATTCTGTAAGGTGTCGATGGGTAATATATACTGCATTTTTCTATTGTACGAAATGTTTGCAGTATTGTTATAAATGCCGCCGCCAAATTCAACCTGATGTCCATTTAAAAGATGCAGAAGCTGATCGATACGGAAAGAATTTTCAGTAATGGAATTGTTTGTGCTATCCTTAGTATTTTTATAAATATTTTGGGTAGCAGAATCGACAGTTTGAATATCCTCAGTAATGTGTTTGGAAAAATCAGAATGAGAAAAAACAAATTTTGTCGACAGTCTATCTGACCATATTTTACTGTAAAAAACTGATAATCCACGTTGTTTGTTCTCTTCTTTGTTGAGCAAATTTACATCCAACTGCGTCCCATGCATATTTCCAAGTCTACCTGTAATTTGACGGGATATCCTGGCATCTGCAAGGAGGTGAAAATAATCGCCCCCGCCATACATACTTATATAAAACTGATCTTTATTATCAAAATTATAACTGTATTTCAGGTTCATATCACTGAATTGATAATCATCGGGGTAAACGCTCAGGTCAAAGTTATTGTTTTTCAGTTTCATTGAATGTGACTGCCCTTTTGATAGTGAACGGGTGGGTGAAAATATGTTGAAATCGGAGGAGTTATATAAATTGTAATAGGTTTGACGATAGGCCATTAGCAGTGATGATTTTTTGAAAAACGGTACTTCTATCATCCCATTTATTGTGGTTGAATTAATATTCAAACTAAAAACAGGCTTTTGAGTATTGCCGTTTTTGCCCACTATATTTACGATTCCACCCACCCGATCGCCATATTTGGCTTCATAGCCGCCTTTTAAAATCTCAATGGTTTTCACCAAAAAGGGGTTCACCACGCTTATGTTGTCATTGTAGTTCTTTAATCCAAAAAGAGTAAATTTGTCGAAGGTCAACAGACTTTGACCTTCATAACATCCCCAAATAAGCAGATCGGTAGATTGTTCACCGGCGGCCTGTATTCCGGGCATAAGCCTGATCAGATTAAACACTGCATTATCGCCCTGGCCAGGTAGGAAGCGGGAGATATTGTGATTGATTGTAATTTTGCCAATACTTTCGCCCACCATAGTGGCTTTCTCTACCTGCTTTTCCTGAACCAACACCTCAGGGAGATTTTGAGTAGACGAAATCAATTTATATTGCCTGTTATTACTCGCATACAGTATTGTATCATAAACGTAATAACCTAAGTGAGAGATGCGTACATGAAAAAGGCTGTCGGTTGAAGCTGTAAAGTTAAAGCTGCCTGTTACATCGGCAAGCATGGGATGGTTGTTGATGATGATACTTGAATAAGGGAGCGGTTCATAAGAGCCTGACTCCACAATCTGACCGGTTATACGAGTCAATTCTTTTCGACGAGACTCCTTTTGCTTCTTTTTATCGGGGATGATAATGTATACATCGTCTATTTTTTTGAGCGAAAAAGGAAGTCCGTTCAACAGGTATTTCATTGTTTCTTCCTTCGAAGTAAAGGTTTTTGAAACAGTGATATTATAGTTTGAAAGTTGATTATCGCTATAGGAGAATTGAAAATCGTATTGTTCCCTTAATTGCAGCAGGATTGAATTGAGCGGTAGATTGTTAGCCTCAACCTTAATAGCTGTGGGTTGGGTAAAACCTGCCAATGAAAGCAGAATCAATGAACATAGTATTGCAGCTTTACGAATCATTCATTTTCCTTGGTTATGAGGTATTCCCCAACTGACAATCGACTGTATTTTAAACCTAGAGCGGGACAAACATACTCAAGAATTTCTTCAATATTTTGATCTTTGGTAAAGTTTCCGGTGTAAAGTGCAGAGTGAGTAATATTGGTTTTGATGGTCACGCCATATTGTCTTTCTATTTCTGAAAATACCTGAAGAACTGGTGCCGCGGTGAAAAGGAATATGTTTTTCTTCCACGATATTTCAGGAAAAGTTTCAATATCAGTTTCAACCTTTATTTCTCCGTTGTCTTGAATTTCGGCTTTGCTGTTCGGTTTAAGAATAGTTTCAAAGCCAAGACTCGATTTAACTTTCACACTTCCGGTGATACAAGTTACATTATAGATCTCGTTGCGTGCCAATATATTAAAAGTGGTACCCAATACCTGTGTACTTCCTTTGGTTGAAAATACGGTAAATTTACGTCCTTTTTCAACCTCAAAATAGCCTTCTCCCTGCAATTTAACCATGCGGCTTATTTTCCACCAGTAGGGATGATAGGTTAAGGAACTTTGTGCGTTCAGATTAACTTTTGAATGATCGGGAAGCTCTGCAACCAAATGCTGGCCTGCAATAGTTTCAATATTAACACTGTAAAAACGAAGGAAACTGACCAAGGTTAAAATGGCAATGATACTTGCGGCAACTGCCCATTTGGTTTGGGTAAAATGAAACAATAGGATACGACCTTTAGGCTGGGCATCTATCCGGGCTTCGATATTTGCCCAAACATCAACTTCACTTTTTTTCCAGTGGAATTCTCCTCCCTTAAAAAAAGTTTTGCTTTGATTGTCAACAGCAATCAGGTCAATATGTTCCTTGTCTGGTTTCACTTGTTATTAATAATATTAGTCCGGTTCAAACTCCAACCTATAAAGAATAAAATGAGTCCCGATATTTTGTCTTTCAGATGAATTCTCAGGTGATCGAGGGCTTGGGTCATCCGCTTTTCGATGGCTTTTGCACTGAGGCCCAGATGATCAGCTATTTCTTTGTATTTCATTTCATCCACCCTACTCATTAAGAAGACAATACGTTGTTTATCCGGCATTGATTGTAAAGCTGTATCATACGCTTTTTTTAATTCTTCAAAGTTGATTTCATCTTCAGGGGTACTGCTATTATTATTGGGTTGAAATGTTTGAAAGAAGTTGAAAGCAAGTTGTTGTTTACGGTATTGAGTGATGAACAAATCACCAGCAATTTTGAAGAGCAGACCTTTTACCTTTTTAGGGTCGATGGTTATTTGCTTTTCCCAGATTACCATGAAGGTTTCCTGTGCAATGTCGGTAGCCACTTCTTCGTTGCCTGAGCGGTAGAGAACATACCTTCTAAGATCCTCAAAATGACTGTTAAACAATGCGCTGAATGCTTCTTTTTTCAACTTATATTCTTTTTCATTTACCCCAAAGATAGATGAAAAATATCAAAGGAGTGCTACGAGGCGCAGCTCTCCTTTGATAACATTGATTAATAAATTTTATTTTCAATGATTTCCCATGCCACCATTTTCTTTTCCGCCCATGTTACCGTGATGGTGGCCTTTAAGATCAGCTTTTGGCATTTTACCATGTAGTTCAATATCTATGGTTTCACCACCAGTTGTCAGTTCGGCTAAATTGTCGCAAGCACCATTGCCATAATTGAGGGTAGCAATAACTGCGTCATTTTTGCTGTACTCAACGATTCCCTGTACGGCATAACGACAATCTCCAAGTCTGATCAATGGATCGGTAATCATCCTGGTATAGGCATCGCCGGTAGAACTTTCCACGTTGATCGATCCGGTAACCTTAATCATATCATCGTCGCAAGCAAACGGTGTATTTAATCCAGAAAGCCATTCGCGTACAATATCTCCAACGCGGGTGATGGTAGTACCATCAGGTAAGGTGAAGGTTACATCGCTGGTGATTGTCATTTTACGGGTGGTGGCAGAATCGGTATTTAACGTATGGATACTGGTGCCGTTAATTCCGATTGAGTCGATGCCGCAATTAATGAACGAGATTTTACGTGTTCTTCCTTCAACATTTTTATCGCCGTATATTTCAATTTTAACAATACCGCTAAGTACCCTACCGTTTTTGGTTACTGTACTGTCGCCATAATCAATGGTAATAATTATAGGATAACCTGTAACAGTTGTATCTATTGATACTACAGGTACTGCTCCTTTTAAGTAATGAAAATCATGACGACCTTCCAACAGATTAAATTTTCTACCTTTGAAGTGAGCAAGGTTGCGCAACATATGTTGGTAGCCGCCATAAAAATCGGTTTCGAAATTAGCTTCAAGGGCAGCACCTTCTATAGCGACATCATTTACGGCAATGGTGGCTGATTTCAACTGTAAATCAGTTAAATCGGTTGTTGTTTGTTCCACATTATCCTGTTTCTGGCAAGAGATAAAGGCAAAGGTGAGAATTACGAGTAATGATAGAATTGTTGTTTTCATGTTTTTAAATATTTAAATGGTTAAAATTTTATTCTTTAACCTATATCCGAATGAACAGGCGCTTACCCTACTTAATTTTTGAAATATATTTTACAGAATAGGTTCAATAAAGATCTAAATTGTTTGTTTGGCATTTTCTCACATCTCTTTGGCACGGCTAATATGATCCAAAAATCTTACTACACTTCCTCACTTCCTCAACTTCCTCACTTCCTATTTCATTTTTCTTATTTTTACGATTTATAAAGTGGCTGTTGATTTTTGTTCTAAATTTTAGAAGGAAGTTGGTTAAAGAGGATGATGGCTAAGTGTTTGAAGTAATAACTTCCTCTTGCCAAAATGAAATGATCCCTTTTGGCTATTGATTTCAAAATGCGTTTTTACGAAATAGGAAGTGAGGAAGTTGAGGAAGTGAGGAAGTAGAAAGTTTCAGACTTGGTAGAATTATTATATTTCACTCCAAATATCCTAACAGGTTTCATTTTTGCAGATGCCCGAAGCGTCTTATTATATGTTACACAAAATCACAACTCAGCGAATAGATTTTAATCTGCAAAATCTTTCAGACAAATTGGTAATACCTGGTTAAATTAAAATTGAAAGTTTATATTCGAGCCCAGACAATCGTCCTGTTAATTTTATGAATTCGTATTTTCAATCACATTATCAGATTGATATCTGGGAATTTCAATTATAAAAGTAGTACCTGTAGTGGCTGAAGTTTTATAGGTAATGGTGCCGCCAAAACTCTGTATAATGTTTTGGACTATGGATAGCCCAAGACCCATACCGCTGGTTTTGGTGGTAAAATTGGGCTCGAAGAGGTGTTTTTGGGCTTCCTCACTTATACCGGTTCCATTATCATTGATGCTAATTATAGCAACTGTTTCATTTTTTTGAACCGTAATATTAATCTCCCCCATTTGATCCATCGTCATTGACTGAATTCCGTTTTTAATCAGGTTGAGGAAGGCTCTTGAAAGTTGTTCTTTGTCGGCAAAGATCATAACCTCTTTTCCCGAGGTCTCGGGATTCATTTGAAATGTAAAATGAAGGTTCTCATTGGGTTCAAATAAATCACATACATTTTTCAGTACTTCAACTAAGTTGAAAACTTCATTTTTGGCTTTGGGAATTTGGGCAAAGTTCGAAAACTCAGTGGCAATTCCTGAAAGGGTATCAATTTGTTCAATCAGGTTTTGGGTAACTCGGTCAAAGAAATCGTCATAGTGTTCTTTCTTTTCGGCTTTGGCCCTTTGCAGATACTGAATATTCAGTTTCATTGGGGTAAGCGGGTTCTTTATCTCGTGAGCAACTTGTTTGGCCATTTCTCGCCATGCCGATTCACGTTCTGATTTGGCTAGTAACTCTGCACTTTCAGCCAGTTCGACTACCTTGTGATTGTATTCACGAACCAGTGCACCGATTTCATCCTCGCCCTGATAATTGATTTGTTCACTTTTCTTTCCCAGCTGAATACCTTTAAGTTTTTCACGGATCAGGCTCAAAGGTAAAGTTATTTTGTTTGACAATACAACTGCAACAATCACACTGGCAAGGAACAGCAGTAGGTAAAGGTTTATAAATGCTACGATAAAAGTGGAGATATTTTGTTTCAGCTCATCCTGACGTGTAAAATAGGGTAAGTTCAGATAGCCTAGATAATCGCCCATATTATTCATAATAGGCTCATAAGCAGAAAGGTAAGAGAGGTTGCCTATTTTTTCGGGCTGAAAGTAGTCCAGTTGATACCTTTCTGACAATTCATAGAAAGCCTCAGAATTCATTCTTTCTGATGTAATCCCTTGACGGAATATTTCTGGTCGTGACGAGGCGATCAGCTCTCCTTTTACATCGTAAATATTAATGTCGGCCCTGAATACATTGGAAAGCTTGTATAATTCCTCAGAAAGCCATAATCGTAGATCGGGAGTTATAGAAGGAACAGTGTTGAGCCGGCTATCTATTTCACCTGAGATAGAATTCATTTTTTCCTGAAGGTCCACCTGATGCCGGTTTTTATATTCTTTAATGTTATAATAGATCGTTCCTGCAGCTACGAAAAGCAGTGATATCAGCACAACTGAGATAATGGCAACCTGAATTCTAAAACGCAGATCACGTGGGATGATCAATTTTCGGAGCTTCGGATTTCCCGCCATCATAATGGCTAAAACGAATGCAAAGTAGAAAACGAAAATATAGGGGAAGGAAATAAGGTAATCAACAAAACGTAAGGAACGATTACTTACAATAATATAGTTTTTTTCGCCGAACTTGTAAATGATATGATCGTATCCATCCCATTTCATAAGTTTAAATTCAGAATTTGATTTGCCAATATTATACGATTGTAAATAATAGTTGTATGTATATTCGCCAGAACGATTGACCAATTCATCATCAAAATATTTGGCATAAGAGAGGTACTTATATCTAAATGGCTTAATTAAAGTCTTGTCCATGAGCAATTCCGGGAAGCCGATACCTTCAGAAATTGGTTTTGAATTCATGGCAACGAATATCGAAAATCCCTTTATGTCATGCTTTAAAGGATAATGAAGCTTCCCTAAGTAGGAAACTCTTCCCTCCATGTTATTCATAAAATAAAAATTACTACCGGAAATCTTTGTTCCTGATCGGTCAATCATTTTATCGAAATACGGGAAACAGGGCTCGGAAACATTTTCCGGCTTAATCAAAACGGGATCCGTGCTGGTACAGATCGTATATCGAATTTCGTATTTTCTGAAATAACCATCAAAATAGTTTCTGTTGAGATAGTTTTCCAATTCTTCATAAGGAGGGGTGAACAATGTAGGAATGATAGAATCGGTGTTGAATTGATCTTGCATATTGCTAAGGAACACCTCGGCAAGTGGATCTTGTTCTGAACTCAAATTAACGGCCATTAATTTTTGCACCTGGATATCGCGTTCACCGATAGTTTGGTAAATAATTATCAAACTTACAACTGAAAATAGGGTGATAAAGAAAATAGAATACGATAGTGAATATCGGGTAATATACATTTTTTTTATCTGAGCCTGCATTAAATTAACTATGAAAAATAAGGCCAGCAGATAAAATGGAGGAGTATTAAAAATTACGCAAAACAAGATGGAAAAAGCTACTGCAAACAAATGGAGATAAAGGAAAGTACGCTTATTAATAAGATGTTCTGTTTTTTCGATAATTCTTAAGTTGATCAAAAAAATGGAAAATAGCAACAAGGCGATTGCCAAATGGCTGCTTATGCTGAATTGATCAATGTCAGTTATTCGGTTTAATTTGTAGCTAATGTTGCTGTTTCGAATTAGATTGCTGATCATCAGTCCAACCAATTGATAGAGTGATCCCGCAAAAATGAACAATGGAATGACCATTCTTTTTGCGTATTTACCATGTATTGAAAATTCATTAACAAATACCAGGCTCCAAAAGAAAAAGAGGGTTGTAATCAGAAAGAAGTCGCCCAATGAGGGGAGCCATTCGGATAGCGCATAATATTTGGCACTGAATATGTCCAGATGATTAAGGATGGCAGGGATTCCGAAAATGATGTGAATCCAGTAAATCAGAATTAGAATCACTGTAACACCCAAGATTTTATATAAAAAATTTACTTCTCTGAAATCATTCATTTTCCTGTATATTGCCATTAATAATAGGATCAGTCCCACCAAATACAAAAAGGCTGTAAAATAGAGTTCTGATTCTATAATACTCATATTTTCGCCGGGAGTCACCGAAAAGAGATATTGGTTATTCAGGTTATGAATTTCATAAGAATTTTTATCCTTTTCGATATTGATCTGGAAATTAGAAGGTAATTCGAAAGGTTTTATAAAAGTGTTTTCAAGAAACTGATTTTCATAAGAATAATCGTTTTTCAAATGAATCAGGCCTATGATCTGATGATTGCCTACTACTCTTTTCTGCGCCTCAAAGATTCCATTCGGTAAAATCAATAGTCCATCATTGCTGGAAAATCGGGATGGTATATTCGGAAAGGAAAAATGATTACTTGACCAGTAAACCATTTGCTGGTCTTTAAAAATAATAAATCCAAGTCCTTCGTCCTCAAATAAATGATTGAAATTTGAATAAATTGACACATAGTTTTCAGAAAGCAAGGTGTTGGATATTTTCTTTTCTGCGTTATCAAGACATTCAGAGAGTTTTAATTCCTTATCAAGCAATGATTGCTGAAATGTCTGAATGAGTTTTTTTTCGGTCTCATTAGAAAGTATCCGGTGCTCCTCAATAGTAGCCACCAGAAAAATCAGTACTGAAAGTATCGCAAAAAGGTATTTTCTAAATTTCATTATGACATAAAATATTTAATTTTCTGGATCTCAGTCTTTTTGGCCAGAGGCAATTCATTGATGGTGATATGGTTCTCCCTTCAAAATGGTAAAAGCCCGGTATAACTGTTCGGCAAAAATGAGCCTGACCATTTGATGAGAAAATGTCATTTTTGAAAGGCTTATTTTACCATTTGCCTTTAAATAAACATTTTCTGAAAATCCATAAGGACCACCAATTACGAATACCAACCTTTTGATTCCTGAAAGCATTTTCTTCTCCAAAAACCGTGCAAATTCAACAGAATTCACTTCCATTCCTTGATCATCGAGTAAAAATAATTCGTCAGATGGTAGTAACTGCTGTAAAATCAGCTCCCCTTCTTTTTCCTTTTGCTGTTCTTCGCTCAAGTTTTTGGAGTTTTTAATGTCGGGAATAATCTTCATTTCAAACAGTATATAATGAGGTATCCGCTTCATGAATATCTCCAATCCTTTTTGCAGATAGATTTCGTCAGTTTTTCCAATTACAATAAGGCCTATTTTCATTTGAATTTTATTACTTTTACAAAGGTATTTGTTTCATGAAATAATTGCATGGTTTTTGATAATGATTCCCGTTGAATGTAATTGGTACAAAAATTAATAAAAATGAAGAATTCAAAATTCAAGATTGTTTTTTTGTTTTTTGCCTTGTTTGTCATTGTCCCTCAGTCGTTTTCACAAATTCCTGATGAGATTGTATTGAGTATACAGAATGGCAACGACGAAAAACTGGCAACTTATTTTAATGAGAATGTTGAATTGGTTGTTGAAACCCATGACGATGTTTTTAGTAAAGCTCAGGCCAAACAGATTGTGGCTGAGTTTTTTAAGGCTAACAAACCCAAGCAGTTCAGTATTATTCATCAGGGTGGTAAAGATGGCGCCCGCTATGCCATCGGAAGTTTGGTTACCGACAATGGTACTTTTCGGGTTTATTTTTTGGTGAAAAATAAAGTGAATAGCCCTTATATTCACCAATTACGAATTGAAAAACAGGGTTAATGCATGGACGAATTGGTAGGAAATTAGTTTTTTTCTGGGGAAGAATTCTGAGAAAGGCAAAAAGGATTACTTTTTCTGGATTAGATGGGATGCCACTTTTTAATGTAATGGTGTTTTTCTGGCGAAGCATTGTTGATGGATCGTTAACAACCAGGGCTTCTGCCATTACTTTCAGCTTTTTCATGGCTTTGTTCCCCGCCATCATTTTCCTGTTTACCCTGATTCCCTATATTCCCATTGATAATTTTCAGAATGAATTATTTTTGCTCATTAAGGATATGGTTCCGGAGACTGCTTTTTTAGCCATCGAAGAAACTGTAAAGAACATTCTTACACAACAACGGGGCGACTTACTATCTCTTGGATTCTTTATGGCTCTTATCTTTTCTACCAATGGACTGGCTTCAATGATGAGCGCATTTGATGCCTCTCTTCACACTTTTGAACGGCGCACCTGGCTGAGCCAGCATCTTATTGCATTGTTGCTGTTGGTAATACTTTCTATATTGATTACTCTTGCCATTGCATTGATCACTACTGGTCAATATCTTATCAATTATTTGGCTGCCAATGGTTATCTGAAAGATCATTTCACCATTTATTCCCTAACGGTTGGTAAATGGCTGGTGATTTTGTTTTTATTTTTCATGGCCAACTCTTTCTTATATTATTTGGCTCCAGCAAAGAAAACTAAATGGCGTTTTATTTCAGCAGGAAGTACTCTTTCAACCGTCCTATGTGTGCTGACATTCGTTGGTTTCTCCTACTATATCAATCATTTCGGACAATACAATAAATTGTACGGATCAATAGGAACCCTATTGGTAATTATGCTTCTTATGTATCTGCTTTCCCTTATTCTTCTGGTTGGCTTTGAATTAAATGCCAGCATCAGTGAAGCTGTCAAACACTCAAAGAGAGAAACTATTCGTAATAAAGTTGAGCTGATCTGACTCTACTTACCCATTCTAAATAAAATTTCTTTTTCTTCTTTGGAAAGAGATCCATAGCCCGACTTGCTGATCTTCTCCAGAATTTCATTCATGCGGGTTTGATCTTCGTTTTTTATCTTGTTGTATTCAATATCGTTGGAGGGTTTTCTGTAACTAACTTTTACCTTAGGTTGAGAAGTAAATAATTTTTTCAGACTGTTTAATAGCCATGTTACACCTTTGGCTGGATCAAATCCACTTCGAAGTTGAAGTATATAAATCACTCCATAGAATGCGCCACCTAAATGTGCCAAATTGCCACCCGCATTGGTCGATGAAATGCCAATAATATATAGCATTACCGAGAACAGTGCAATATATTTCATTTTTACCGGTCCAATGAACATCAGATGAATGGTGTGGTTGGGGGCATGCACAGCAAGAGCAGTAACAATGGCAATTACAGAAGCAGAAGCTCCCAGTAGTCTTGAATTTGCAAGGTTATCAGAAAATGCGGGGAATAGATTGTATCCCAAAATATAGAATAGTCCTCCTGCAATTCCACCCAAAAGATAAATAGCAATCAGTTTTGACTGATCGAAATAACCAAGAAAAATTTGTCCCATCCAATACAACCACAATACATTGAACAAGATATGAAGAAAATCAAAATGCAAAAACATATAGGTGAACAGAGTCCACGGTCTGCTGGCTAAAGTATGGAAATCAGCAGGAAGGGCTAACCAGTCTATAAAAGGAAATTCAGCACCTGCCAGAAAATAAAATACATTGACAATGCGAATGAGCAAAAATACCGCCAGATTAATGTAAATCAAACGGGTTAATGCTGATCCTTCCTTGAAAGATTCTTTTATTTCGGATATAATGTCCATGTTCAACTATTTATAAATCCCCTAGGGGAGTTTAATAAAAATTGTTGGTGTGTCTATTCCAATATTTTATCATAAGGAAGCCGAAAAGCATACCTCCAAGATGCGCAAAATGGGCAATGTTGCCGCCAGAGTTGGTTAATCCGCTAAAGAGCTCAATGGCTCCATAACCAGCTACGAAATATTTAGCCTTAATGGGTATTGGCGGGAAGAGCAGCATTAACTCAGTATTTGGAAAAAGCATACCAAAACCAAGCAAAATACCAAACACGGCACCTGAAGCTCCTACTGTTGGAGTGTTAAATATCAAATTTAACTTGCCAGCCTGACCTACATAATTTTGTCCCTGATTTAAAATATCTGCTCCATGAGCGATAATATCCTGAACCGTTTCTGGAGTCAGTTTCGAAGCAATATATTGAAATTCAATAAAGTTAACAAAGGTATAAAATACGGCAGCCCCTAAACCGGTTACAAAGTAAAAGATAAAAAAACGTCTTGGACCCCAAACATTTTCGAGCACACGTCCAAACATCCAAAGTGCGAACATATTGAATAATAAATGCATAAAACCACCGTGCATAAACATGTGCGTGATCAATTGGTAGGGTCTGAATTCGGGTGACTCAAAGTAGTGGAGTCCTAAAATGCTGTTCAGGTCGATATTGCGCATGTTTAATACATAAGTCGCAAGCAACATGATAACATTAATGATAATCAGGTTTTTAACTACCGGTGGAATAGCATTGGAACTGGGTCTGAAATTTTGCATCGTATTTTATGTTTTTTTTAGACTTTTGATTAAACTGGTTTCTCAATTTTCGCACCAAGTTGAAACTTCCTCTGGCAAAGTACGAAATTATTGATTTGGTTTAACTTTACCGCCATAATGTCATTTTAATAGTTTTTCAAAATCCTCCAATGGCATAATGGATAAAATCTTTTTTCCCTTTGGCGAAAAATTAGGCGTCTGACAGGCAAAAAGGTTATCTATTAATTCGTTAATCTCAACTGGTTTCAAGGCATGCCCGTAAGGTATTGCAGAAGCCTGTGCCAAGGAAATGGCCACCGTTTCGCGGGCCTTTCCCTGAAGTGTAGCAGGTGAATTTTTATATTCTTCGAGCAAACTTTCAATGATTTCGACAGGTGATGAGGTGTTTAATACTCCCGGGGTACCATTGATGATGAATATATTTTTGCCAAATTCACGAATATCAAATCCCAAAGCTCTCAGATCTGGCAAAATGCTAAGTAAAAGAGTGCCATCTGAAGCATTCACTTCAAAGGTTTCTGGGAATAGCTGCTGCTGGCTGGCCACCTCATGGGTTTCCATTACCTGCATCAACCGTTCATAAAGAATGCGCTCATGGGCCCGCTTTTGGTCAATCACCATCAATCCGGATTTAACAGGTGTCAGGATGTATTTGTTTTTAAACTGAACTGAATTTTTTACCGTCTGCTGTTCTTCCAACTTGAACTGAATGGGTTCATCGGGAGCATCTGCCTGCTCTGTATAATTGGGTTCCAGACCTTTATATAGTGAGTGCCAGTTAGATAGGTTATTACGGGAAGCGGGTGAAGGTTTAAAATCACTGTCACTGCCATAATTACTTTTAGAGGGCGATGATTGTTCAAATGGATTATAAGATTGGTTAACTTTTATTTCAGGTGCATGGATATCGGCATAATTATTGAGTGGCATGGGTATCTCTACACTTCCGGCCTGATCAAAATCAATGGATGGAACGATATTGAACTTTCCAAGTGCTTCGCGCACAGAGGCTTGTAATATCTGCCAGATGGCCGATTCATTCTCAAATTTGATCTCCGTTTTAGTGGGATGGATATTCACATCAATATCAGCGGGATCAATATCGAAATAAATAAAATACGATGGAACGGCTTCGGGGGGTAACATTTTATCGTAAGTCTGCATGATGGCACGGTGAAAATAAGGGTGCTTCATAAACCGCTGATTGACGAAAAAGAATTGTTCTCCAAATGTTTTCTTGGCATGTTTAGGTTGTCCAATGAACCCGGTTATTTTGGCCAGCGAAGTTTCAGTATCAATTGGAATTAAGTTTTGATTGATGTTTTTTCCAAAAATTGAAACAATACGTACCCGTTTATTTGATCCGTTCAACTCATAGATGGCCGATCCGTTATGTTGCAAAGAAATAGAAATGTCTGAATTCGCCAATGCAATGCGCTGAATTTCATTGATGATGTGTTTTAACTCTGCTGGATTTGACTTTAGAAACTTACGACGTGCAGGAACATTGAAAAACAGATTTTTAACCTGGATATTTGTGCCGCTATCGCAGCTTACGGGCTCCTGAGAGATAATGCTTGACCCTGTAATATGAATAAAAGTTCCTAAATCCTGATCGTGCTCTTTCGACCGCAGTTCAACATCGGCAATAGCCGCTATGGATGCAAGTGCCTCGCCTCTGAAACCCATGGTACGAATGGCAAAGATATCATTGGCCGATTTGATTTTCGAAGTTGCATGGCGCTCAAATGACATACGGGCATCGGTATCCGACATTCCGCAACCATTGTCGATAATTTGAATAAGGGTGCGTCCTGCATCCTTAATGTTCACCTTTATATGAGTCGCCCCAGCATCGATGGCGTTTTCCACCAATTCCTTTACGACAGAAGCAGGCCTTTGAATGACCTCTCCGGCTGCAATCTGATTGGCTACAGAGTCTGGAAGTAATTGTATAATATCTGGCACAATAGAAAAGTTGTACTAATTTAATAAAAAAATATATCAATTCAATAAGAATGATTAAATTTACAGCAAAGTCATGTTAAATTTAATAATTGAAACATCCTTCGTCTTTAAATTCATGCATTTTGCTGAATTGGTGAACCGATTGCTAATTATTTTGTTTTTGCAAATTTAACAATTCTCAATGACTTTGGGATGGCTAAGTCTTCCAAAGTTTTAAACTTTGGAAGACTTAATCTTCATTTGTGTATTTTTGATTCAAATTTAATCTCATGGATATTTTAATGCTGATTGTTGGAGGCTTATTTGGATTTATCATTTCATTTTTAGTACTGAAATTGAAATTGCACAAACAGGTCGATTCTGCCAAAAATGAAAAACTGATGGCTGAGCAACAATTTACGCTCCAGAAATTTGAATTGGAAAAGGAAAAGTCACTTTTTGAAGACAGAAATATTTCCTTGCTGAAAGAAAGGGGTGAATTGCTTCAGCAAATTCAATTGTTACGCACCGAGGGAGGGATTCAAAGTCAGCAGTTGGCCCGTGATGAAGCTGATTTTAGCAACCTTCAGGAGAAATTGGAATTTCAGAAAAAAGAGATGGAGCAGGTTCAGCTAAAATTTACTACTGAATTTGAAAACATTGCCTCTAAAATACTGAAGCAAAATACGCAGGACTTTTCAATGTCCAATCAGAAGAGTATCACTGAATTGCTTCTTCCGCTGAAAGAGAAAATTCAACTCTTCGAAAAGAAAGTGGAAGACACTTATGAAAAGGGACTTAAGGATCAAACTGATCTGAAGGCTGAACTGAAGAAGCTGCACGATCTGAACTTAAAAATCAGCGATGAAGCCAATAACCTAACCAAAGCTTTGAAGGGTGATGTGAAAAAACAAGGCAATTGGGGGGAGGTAATTCTTGAACGGATACTTGAGCGATCGGGCCTTACAGAGGGGCGTGAATATATAAAACAGGAGAGTATATTGGCAGAAAATGGTCAGCGATACCAACCTGATGTGGTGATTCATCTGCCTGACCAGAAGCATATTGTTGTCGATTCAAAAGTATCTCTGGTGGCTTATGAACGTCTGGTGAATGCCGGTAGTGAAGTCGAACGTTCCATTTTTGTAAAAGACCATTTATTGAGCGTTCGAAGCCATATCAAAAATCTGAGTGAAAAACATTACCAACATTCACCCGCCTTTAATAGTCCCGATTTTGTATTGCTGTTTATACCCATCGAATCGTCATTCAGCATTGCTGTTCAGGAAGATCAGGATTTGTTTACTTATGCATGGGACAATAAAGTGGTGATTGTGAGTCCTTCTACATTGCTGGCTACTCTATGTACCATCTCCTCAATATGGAAACAAGAAAATCAAACACGTAATTCTTTGGAAATAGCACGTCAAAGTGGCGCCCTGTATGATAAGTTTGTGGCCTTTATTAACGATATGGAGCTGATGGGCCGAAGCCTCGATAGTGCACGTAAAACTTATGATCAGGCGGTGAATAAGCTATATGTGGGTAGCGGAAACTTAGTTCGAAGAGCTGAAAATATAAGGAAGCTAGGCGCCAAGACCACCAAGGAATTGCCGTCGGAAATGGTGAGTGATTAATTATTCTTCCAGGTATTCGGGTTCCAAACCATCTTCACACAGATCAATCGGCACAATCCAAACCTGGGGTTGACCGTTTCCTAATCCACCTTCGGATTCACGTTTGGCCAATCCAGAGCCAAAAAATACTGCGATATGGTCTTCTGGAATGTTCTCATCCTCATCAGTACCAACGACTACTGCATTGATTCCGTCGATACGGACAAAATCGCCCTTCATTAAAAATTGTTCTTCATCCATAAATAGTTGGAAAGTAATGGTTTAACCTTTGATGTGTAAATCTTTCAAGTTATATTTTGACCTTGCAGACCAGATTATTTTTCTTTTAACCATTCATCCATTTCCTTTTTTACTTCTTCATTAGTAAAAAATTCTCCTCTGGCAATTTGATCTCTTCCTTCTTGAATAGCTAGTTTTTGCTCAGGAGTTGTTATATAGACTGTTGACTCCGATTTGGCTGCAAGAATGGTATTAATTGCAGAGAGAAATGTTTTATCATTTATCCCTGCAATTCTGTGTGCTATGATCTCTTTCAGTTCTGCTATTTTCATAATCAGTTCATTTTAAGAGTAATGTATATTCTAGCTTGCCTTCAAACGCACTGCACTTACCCTGTCAATTTTTTCCATGACATAGTCGAGGGTGATTTTCATCTTGGTCACGTGATTTGAAGGGGTATCAAACATGGCATCATTCATGATATTCTCACAGATGGCGCGAAGACCGCGGGCTCCCAGTTTAAATTCGATGGCCTTATCGACTATAAATTCCAGTGCACTTTCATCAAAACTCAATTCAACATCATCCAATTTAAACAATTTGGTATATTGTTTGATCAATGAATTGCGAGGTTCGGTCAAAATACTACGCAAAGCCTTTCTATCAAGCGGTTCCAAATAAGTGAGTACTGGAATACGGCCAATGATTTCAGGAATCAAACCAAATGATTTTAAGTCCTGGGGAGATATATATTGAAGCATATTATTGCGGTCGAGGTTATCGGCCTTCTTTTGTGCTCCATATCCAACTGTCTTGGTATTAAGGCGTTGTGCAATCCTTTTATCAATTCCATCGAAGGCGCCGCCACAGATGAATAATATATTCTTGGTATTCACTGGAATCATTTTCTGCTCAGGATGTTTACGACCTCCTTGTGGGGGTACGTTAACAATGGCTCCTTCGAGCAATTTTAATAGTCCCTGTTGAACACCTTCACCTGATACATCACGCGTTATGGAAGGATTATCTCCCTTGCGGGCTATTTTGTCAATCTCATCAATAAATACAATACCCCGTTCAGCAGCTTCTACATTGTAATCGGCCACCTGAAGTAAACGTGTAAGCAAACTTTCAATATCTTCACCCACATATCCAGCCTCAGTAAGCACTGTAGCATCAACGATGGTAAAAGGTACATGAAGCATTTTTGCAATGGTACGGGCCAGCAATGTTTTACCTGTTCCCGTTTCGCCTACCAGAATAATATTTGATTTTTCAATCTCAGTTTCATCAGCTGAAACTGGTTGATTGAGTCTTTTATAATGGTTGTAAACAGCTACGGCCAGTATTTTTTTTGCCTGATCCTGCCCAATTACATACTGATCGAGGAAGGTTTTGATCTCAATAGGTTTCATCAATTTAATACCTGCGGTATCAAAACCTTTCACCTTCTTGAATTCTTCCTCAACAATAGCATGAGCCTGTTCAACACAATTGTCGCAAATATGTCCTTCCATGCCCGCAATCAGCAAGTTAACTTCTTTCTTTTCACGCCCGCAAAAGGAACATTTATCCATTTTCATTTTCAAAATATAATAGTTTTGTGCAAAATGAATTGCTATTTATTTCTGAACAACACATCGTCAATCATTCCGTATTCTTTGGCTTCAGTTGATGTCATCCAATAATCCCGATCGGCATCTTTCTCAACCTGTTTATACGATTTCCCGCTGTGATTGGCGATAATATCGTACAATTCTTTTTTCAATTTCATGATTTCACGTGCTGTAATTTCGATATCTGAAGCTTGACCCTGTGCTCCACCCATTGGCTGGTGAATCATAATCCGTGAATGTTTCAATGCCGAACGTTTACCTTTTGCGCCTGCAGTAAGCAATACAGCACCCATTGAAGCGGCCATACCGGTACATATTGTGGCTACATCCGATGAAATATACTGCATCGTATCATAAATACCCAGTCCAGCATGTACAGAACCTCCCGGTGAGTTGAAATAAATTTGAATATCTTTTTTCGGATCTGCCGACTCAAGGAATAATAACTGTGCCTGAACAATATTGGCAATATAATCGTCGATGGGGGTGCCTAAAAAAATGATACGGTCCATCATTAATCTTGAAAATACGTCCATCGAGGCAACGTTTAACTGACGTTCTTCAATGATGTACGGTGTCAGACTATCGGTTAAAATTGAGTCAAACCGACTTAAATTCAGGCTGCTAATGCCCAAATGTTTCCTTGCATATTTGTTGAATTCTTTTCCGTCGTTCATAATATTGTTTCTCCTGATTAAAAAAAAACTTTGTAAAAAATTGATTTCGCTAAATATAATAGGGGAAATCAAATTCTTACAAAGTTAAGAAAATATGGAATAGGCTATACTGCCAACCTATTATTTTTCAAGCAACTTATTAAAATCTTCATAACTTATTGGTTTTATGTCGAGGGTCACTTTACCTTTTATCGTTTCAAGAATGACATCATCCTGCTTTTTGGAAACAAGTTTGCGGCGTTCTTCTTCGTTTTTAAGCATGTGATTGGCGTAATTATCGAGCATCTCCTCAGTCAGGTTGCTCATTCCGTATTGGCGAAATTGAGCCAATGCCAATTGTTTGGCCAATGTGCGAATATCCTCTTCTGTGATCTTCAACTCATTGTCCTTTACGATTTTATCTTTGATCAACTGCCATTTCAAATCGAGCATGAAGTTATCAAAATCAGATTCAATTTGTTCATCTGTCATTTTTACATTGGTCACTTTTATCCAACGTTTTAAAAATGCTTTAGGCAAATCGAACTGAATATTATTTTTCAGAATTTCACTGCTGTCAATGTAAAACTTATAATCGCCTGAGTACACAAAATTTTCTTCAATTTCAGCTTTTACCTTTGCTTTAAATTCCTCATCGGTAGTAATTCCTGATTCTTCGCCATAAATCTTGGTATAGAGATCCTGGTTCCGTTCAGCTTTCACGAAACGAAGAATTTCTATGATTGTAAAGTTGAAATCACCTTTAATATTTTCAGCTTCCTCGTGCGAAATATTTAACAAATGACCCACTTCATGTTTGTTTTCATAAGCTTTCAAGGGATCAAAAACAACCAAATCGCCGACTTTTTTGCCGATGAAGGAGGCTTTGATTTCTTCATCCTTCATGATATCAATGGCAATTACTACTTTCTCGGCAACAATTCCACCCTCTAATACGTTTCCGGCCTCATCCAATTGAACGAAATTTCCACGAACCGTATCTTTATCTTCAACGCTGTCGGCAGGTTTGTTTTCGCCCGCACGGCTCGCATAAGCATCAGCTTCCTTGTTAACCATTTCGTCATCGGCAGCGATGTTATAATAAGGTACAACGAGGTTCTTATCAAGTTTCACCTCGAATGCAGGAGCAATTGCAATGTCATAAACAAAACTGAAATCGGTCTGCGTCTCCCAGTTAATGGTCTGTTGCTTTTCTTCGTTGGGTAAGGGTTCTCCCAGTATATTCAGATTTTCATCATGGATATAATTGTTCAAGCTATTGGTAATCACTTTATTTACCTCTTCAGCAATGGCTGCTTTTCCATACATCTTTTTGATTAATCCGGCAGGAACCATTCCGGGACGAAATCCTGGCATATTTGCTTTTTTGCGATGAGTCTTCAGAACCTCATTCACGGTGGTTTCATAATCGCTTTTCTCAACAGTTATGCTAAGAATTGCATTCAGTTCATCAATGTTTTCTCTGGTAATATTCATAATTTTCCACTTAAAGTTATTGGAAATCAGCTTGGAAGGAATCTATTTATACAGTTCCGTATCCAAAACCGTTTGCTTTAAATTAATAAAAACCGCTTGCTTATCCTTTCAAGGAAAAAGCAAGACGGTTATTTTTTGATGTACGGGCGAAGGGACTCGAACCCCCACGCCGCAAGGCACCAGATCCTAAGTCTGGCACGTCTACCAATTCCGCCACGCCCGCATATTGTGGTGCAAATGTAGGTCTAATTTTCCAACTTCGCAACAGGACTGGCCAATTCTTTTCATTTTGTTTCTTTGGATGAAAAATAAACACACAAAAAAATTAGAACTTGTAGTTTGAAATATTTATAGGACGACTTTTGATCAAAATGAATTTATATTATAGACATTTAGATATTTCAAAAGCAGGTTAGTAGCAATTCTTAATTGTTGCATTGAATTCCAAAGTCAGCTTGAATATATTTGGAATACGACAATCTATAATCCTAAAATTATGTATAATTAATTCTCATATCGTCATTGTCCCGAATAATTAATCGGGAAAGCAATTCCACATAATATATTGATTGATAGATTTCTTTCCCAAGGTGTAGATACAAGTATTGGCTCGCAATGATATGTATATTAGATACATACTCTCTTATGTGAGATTGCTTCGTTCCTCGCAATGACGGGTATTCGGAGATCAGAGACATGATGTAAGTACCTGCAATCTCATCATCTAAACGTCATTGGTAGGTACGAAGCAATCCCATATTAAGAATATAAATACATTTCAGCAAAAACTTTAGAGCTTATTCTGGCTCTACCTCTGTCATACCCTTGACCTATCTCTGTCTTATCTCTTTTTGCATTAATACATATATAAACCGTATATATACCGTATATATACCGTATAAATACGGATAAGATACGGTTTATATACTGTATATATTTGTATTATATTTGTTTTAACCAAGACAGAGGTAAGACAGAGGTAGGTCAAAGGTATAAATTTAATAGGTTATTTTTATAAGGAATTACCAAGATTTACTCAATTGTAAATTTGATTTTGCAATTGCGTAATTTATAATTGGGATAATGAAAAAGGGTTCAAAAATTACGCAGGAAAAGAAGATAGAGAACTACGATAATTATTGATTTGAGGGAATAAAACCGTTATTCAATCTTAATAATAGATTGAAATAACATAAAAAAATAGACACATAGAATACATAAATATCTCTACCTATATATTCTAACTGTCTATTTGTTTAACTTTTTTAAACTTAAAGTAATGCCTTAGCGAAGTTCGAAATTCTGACCAAGGTAGACTCTTCTGACCTCCTCATCAGAGGCCAACTCTTCTGCAGTACCAGCTTTCATAATCGAACCTTCGTACAATAAATACGAACGGTCGGTAATATTAAGGGTCTCATGTACGTTATGGTCGGTAATCAAAACTCCGATATTTTTGTCCCTGAGTGTTTTAACAATGTGCTGAATATCCTCAACGGCAATTGGGTCAACTCCGGCAAAAGGTTCATCTAGCAGAATGAATTTTGGATCAATAGCCAATGCACGCGCAATCTCAGTACGTCTTCGTTCGCCTCCAGAAAGCTGATATCCTTTACTTTTACGTATATGCTGAAGGCCAAATTCGGTCAACAATTGTTCCACCTTCTGGTGCTGTAAATCTTTGGGCATTTTGGTCATTTCCAATACCGACAGGATGTTGTCCTCAATACTCATTTGCCTGAAAACAGAAGGCTCCTGAGACAAATAACCAATCCCTTTCTGGGCTCTCCGATAGACAGGCAAGTTGGTAATTTCTTCATCATCAAGGAATATTTGGCCTGTCAAAGGCTTTATCAATCCTACGATCATATAAAATGAAGTGGTCTTCCCGGCACCGTTAGGGCCAAGCAATCCAACAATTTCACCTTGGTTCACTTCAAAAGAAACACCTTTAACAACTGTTCTTTTGCGGTATTTTTTTACAATATTTTCTGCTCTGAGTTTCATAAGTAAATAATTAACTGGCAGTTTTAAATTTCATTTAATTTCTTCTGATGCGCCTTATCAACCCGTGCCGAAATAAAGATGCTGACTTCGTATAAAAGGATTAAAGGGATACTCACAATCATCTGGCTCAGCACATCCGGCGGTGTAATGATGGCAGCAATAATCAATAATAGAACATAAGCATGCCGCCTGTATTTTCTTAAGAACTTAGGTGTAAGTAATCCTACTTTACTTAGGAAATAAATGACAACCGGTAATTCGAAAGCGACGCCACCTGATATAATAATGGAAGTAACTGAGCTGATATAAGATAAAATATTGATCTGATTGGCAACTAAAGGACTGATACTATAGGAGCCCAGCCAGTCAATTGAGAAGGGTACAATCAGGTAATAGCCGAAAAGAATTCCAACCAGAAATAGCACTGACATGATCACAACAGCTCCTGTAGCATGTTTTCTTTCGTTTTCGTACAACGCTGGTTTTATAAAACTCCAGAATTGATAGACCACATAAGGAAAAGCCACGATAAATCCAACAATAATGGCGGTCCATACATCGACCATAAACTGGCCCGACATATCGAAATTGATGAGGCTCAGCGGTTTTGCATTCAACCCATTGGATTGAATTCCAAAATAATTGTTGAGCTTAATGATCATCCGGCTGGTCCAGAAATCAGAGTTGTTAGGTGCAAAAATGATGTCCCACACAGTTGTGCTGTATATATAGGCTATGATTGCACAAATAATAACTGAAGAAATCGCTTTTATTATATGCCACCTTAAAGTTTCCAAATGATCGAGAAACGACATTTCGGCTTTGGGCTCTTTCTTCTTCTTTTTCTTGGATGATTGCTCTGCGATTATAGATTCTTCTGACATACCTCAGGAAATATTTTGGTCTGATTGGGTTATTAAAAATCCCACAAATATAGCTTATATTCCTATTTCATTGTTGGCTATATCTTAATATTAGTTAAAAAAATGGCAAAAGTATTTAAAATCAAATCAGATGATAGTGTTTGGTATGATATTTTATATATCTTCGGGAGACTAAAAAATAGAGTATTTATTATATTGTATTGGAAAGAGGTCTTTTAATTATGGGAAGAGAGAATAATTTATCTATAGAACTTCAGAAATATTTTGGGTTTGATCGTTTTAAAGGTCAACAGGAAGCGGTGATCAAAAGTGTATTGGATGGTCATGATACATTTGTGCTTATGCCAACTGGAGGAGGAAAGTCATTGTGTTATCAATTACCGGCCCTAATTATGGAGGGTACTGCCATTATAATTTCTCCATTGATTGCCTTGATGAAGAATCAAGTTGATTCAATCCGAAGCTTTGGTACTGAAGATGGCATTGCACATTTTCTAAACTCATCGCTTAACAAGGCTGCGGCCCAAAAAGTACGTGATGATGTAATCAGTGGTAAAACAAAGTTGCTTTACGTAGCACCTGAGAGCTTGACGAAGGAAGACAATATCGAGTTTTTGAAACATATCAAAATATCGTTTTATGCCATTGACGAGGCACATTGTATATCAGAGTGGGGCCACGATTTCAGGCCTGAATACCGACGGATCAAACCAATAGTATCTGAAATAGGAGCTGCTCCTTTGATTGCACTTACTGCGACAGCAACGGCAAAGGTACAGCACGATATTCAGAAAACACTTGGAATGTTGGACGCCAATGTATTTAAGGCATCGTTTAACCGTCCCAATCTTTATTATGAAGTAAAACCTAAATCAAAGCCTGAATCACAGGTCATTAAGTTTATAAAGGAGAACGAAGGCAAATCAGGCATCATTTATTGTTTGAGCCGTAAGAAGGTAGAGGAAATTGCTGAAGCTCTGGTAGTCAATGGAATAAAAGCCTTGGCCTATCATGCAGGGATGGACTCAGCAACCCGTTCAGGAAATCAGGATAAGTTTCTGATGGAAGAAGTGGATGTCATTGTTGCTACAATTGCTTTTGGAATGGGAATTGACAAGCCTGACGTTCGTTTTGTGATCCATTATGATATACCCAAAAGTCTGGAAGGCTATTATCAGGAAACTGGTCGTGCCGGAAGAGATGGCGGTGAAGGAAAATGTATTACTCTTTATTCAAACAAAGATATTCAGAAACTGGAGAAATTCATGCAGGGTAAACCTGTTGCTGAACAGGAAATAGGGAGGCAACTTTTACTCGATACTGCCTCTTATGCTGAATCAGCCATCTGTAGGCGTATTATATTACTGAATTATTTTGGTGAGAAACTAGAAGAGCCATGCGGAAATTGTGATAATTGTATCAATCCGAAAGAACAGATTGAAGCAAAAGATGAGATCTGCCGTGGACTTCAGGCCATCATCGAAGTAAAAGAAAATTACAAGGCTGAACATTTATCTGATATATTAATAGGAAAGAAATCGGCAGCAGTGAAATCATTCCGTCATTATGAGCTCGAATGTTTTGGCTCGGGTAACGATCATGGAGAGAAATTCTGGAATGCTGTTTACAGGCAAAGTTTGATTGCTGGCTATATATATAAGGATATCGAAAACTATGGTTTGCTTAAGATGACCCAAAAGGGATACGAATTTCTGGAGCACCCAACCGATTTTATGTTGGTCCGCAATCATGACTACGATGCCATCGAAGAGGAAGCAAATGCAGCAGCAGCACAGGCTAGTGGGGCAGGAGATCCCGAATTGTTTGCCATGCTTAAAGACTTGCGCAAAAAGATTTCTAAAAAGCTGAGCCTACCGCCATTCGTGATTTTTCAGGATCCTTCGTTGTCAGATATGGCCCTTCAATATCCAATTACACTCGATGAATTGAAATTTATTCAAGGTGTCGGCGAAGGAAAGGCAAAAAGATACGGCAAGGAATTTGTTGAACTGATAAAACTGTATGTTGATGAAAATGAGATAGATCGCCCACAGGACATGGTAGTTAAAAGTGTTGCCAACAAGTCTAAAATTAAGGTGGGAATTATCCAAAGCATCGACCGTAAGATCTCGCTGGAAGATATTGCTGATTCAATTGGTATTGATTTCAAGGATTTGATCTCTGAAATTGAAGTCATTGTTAACTCTGGCACCAGAATACATATTGATTATTACCTCGATGATGTAATGGATGAAGAACGTCAGTTGGAAGTTTACGATTATTTCAAGGAATCTCAGGATGACAGTATAGAAGATGCCCTGAAAGAACTTGGTGAAGATAATTACACCGAAGAAGACATTCGCCTAATACGTATCAGGTTTTTATCTGAAATGGGAAATTAGAAATAGTATAGCCATTGTCGGCAGATATGCTGTCGATAATGGTTGCCTATTTTCGTTTATGCTAAAAAGATAAAAACGAATTTATTCTTACCAAGCGAAGGAATTCAACTGCTGAGGTTTCGGGACTAGAGCGTACCGATTGAGATTGGGAAGGTCATCCCGAGTACTCGGGATTCCGATATTCTCCACCTGAAAATGAAAGAGTTACAAGCGTTAAAGTTTGTGACTCTTTTTTGTACGTACAATTCACATATTTGACAACCTTTAATATAGTTTTTAAGTGTAGACTTGATTTGTCAATTCAGTTAATGAGTATAAGACATTTTCTTAATGAGGCTGTAAAATTTCCATTGGAGGAAATCAATGAATTGGATTTTTCTAATTATTCCTATTCACCACCACTTCTTGGAGTATTTTTTTCTTCATTTATTAATAAGAACTCTAATTTTTCACCAGTAAATTATGACCGAAACGAATATTTGGGAACTATTAATTTCCCTGGTGGCATTAAACTTGATGAAATAATTGATTGGAAAGTTATTTTGGAAAGTTATCGAACTAAATCATACTTGCCAATAATCTGTTTCTCAACTTCAAAAGAAGAAAGTGTGACATTTACAAGGGATAATATAATTTCACACGTTAATGCAGTAATAAGGAGTATCACAAACATTCCAACAAACTATTTTTCTGCTATAAGTTATCTTATATCTGAATTGACAGATAATATTGTAGAACACTCAAAAAGTGAAACTGGTTGGATTTCATTTCAATATTACAGGAACAAAGGGTTTTTGGATTTATGTATTGCTGATACTGGAATTGGCTTATTAAAGTCTTATCAAGAATATAGGGGAGAAAAGGATTTTTCACATATTACAAATCATTTAGAAGCACTTGATAATGTTATCCAAGGAAACTCTACTAAACATTTAAATGAAAGAGGATTTGGAGTTCATACTTCCCGAGAAATTATTATAAATGGACTTGGAGGCACTTTGTGCCTTTGTGGAAGAATTAGACTTTTCGGAGTAGACTCAAGGTTCACTGGCTAAAGCCAAGGAGTCACATTCGCCTTGCTTTTGAACATTTCATTAAAATTTAACTAAACATAGATATTAATGACAAAGTATGTTATCTTTGATCCCATCAAAGCTCAAACTTATTTGCAGTCAGCCTAAACCCTATAACTTATCAACCAATGCAAATCTGTATTCATCGCGGCGCTAAAGAAATTGGAGGAAGCTGTGTCGAAGTTATTTCGGCTGGAAAACGTTTGATCGTAGATCTTGGCTTACCACTTGATGCTGAAAATAATGACAAGAAGTATCTTCCTCAAATATCCGGCTGGAACGGCAAGGATGATTCGTTACTTGCGATAATGATCTCTCACCCTCATTTGGATCATTTCGGACTGCTTGCCCATATTAGTCCACAGATACCGGTTATAATGGGTAAGGATGCCCGTAGAATACTGACTCAAGCCTCCCTTTTTTTACCTGGTCTTTGGCCCATTCCTGCCAATGGATTAAATCTTTCATCCGGAATACCTATTGAAGTAGGTCCCTTCAATATTACACCCTTTCTGATTGATCATTCCGGATATGATGCCTATTCCTTACTTATTGAAGCGGAAGGAAAGCGATTGTTTTACAGTGGCGATTTCAGGGCACATGGACGAAAGGCAAGCCTTACAGAAAGATTGATTGCAAATCCACCCGGAAACATTGATGTCCTTTTACTGGAAGGAACATCCCTTGGCAGGTTAGCTAACAATGAAACATTTCCCAGTGAAACGGACATTGAACAGCAACTAGTTGATGTATTCAAAAGTGCAAAAGGTCTAACACTTGTGCATACTTCTTCTCAGAAAATCGACCGCGTTGTATCTATTTTCCGGGCATGCCGCAAGACTGGCAAGACCCTTGTGATTGACCTTTATACAGCCGTAATCCTTGAAGCAACAGGGAATAAGAATATTCCACAATCCGACTGGCCTGATATAGCCCTTTATATCCCCCAAACACAACGTGTTCAGATTCTAAATAACAAGTGGTTTGACCTGCTGAAAAGCCATTCGCGAAACCGTATTTTTATAGAAAAACTCCAGGAAATATCCTCTCAGAGTGTCTTGCTTTTCCGTCCACTTCACAGGCATGATCTTGAAAAAGCCAATTTATTAAAAGATGCTGTTTATGTCTATTCGCAATGGGAAGGATATTGGGATCTGGATTCTTATGCTTATTTACGTGATTGGCTGGTAACGAATGGAATACCCAAAGTGAGCATACATACTTCCGGTCATGCAAGTCCTGTGGATTTAAAGCGATTTGCCGAAGCTTTTCAACCTGCGAAGATTGTTCCGATCCACACTTTTATGCCTGAACGATATCAGGATATTTATACGAACGTAGAATCCCACCCTGATGGCGACTATTGGGAGGTGTAAACAATGGCAGGCTAAATTAACTAACTCAATATGATGGATTTAAAATTTGGAAAACAACAGGAAAGCACTTCGCTTAAAGAACTTCATTTCAAGGAGGATACCAGCAAACCCGAAAACAGGGTTAACCTGACCTTGTTTCATTTGCTGATGAACAGAGATGTCAAAGATTTCATCTTCTCAAAGCTGAAACTGGATCCTGAGTGTGTGGTTTATCCTGCACCCAACCTGACAACTGAGGAATTTGACACCATTGACCGGCCTGACTTTAAAATTGAACAGCATGGCCAGTTGGTGGGGTACATCGAGGTTGAACTGGGAAAAGATGATGCCCAGGTTGAAAAGTACAAAAACAAGACAGTTGATCACATTGTCGTTTATTCAATTTATGGGAAAATATCGGATGGCGGGGATCTAAGCCTTGAAGAAATCTATTACCATCTGAAAGATAAACATAATAATCTATCCAGAAATTCTCAGATTACTGGAGTTTGAAGTTGTTGTTAAAATTGATTCATTATTACGTTATTGAAGGTAATTTCAAATCAAATAATAAACGCACTTCTTTATCAGTGGCTATGCGCGATTCATTGATAATAACGGCATTGTATGAAAATGTAGGAGTTGAGCATATTTTAGATCAACCTGGGAGTAAACATCAAGATGGCAAGTTGTTGTTCAATACTGTAGGTGAGAATGGCTTTTCTGTAAGGGTATTTTCCCGAAAGTCGCAAAGTAGTTCAATCAGCCTGATGAACCGTACTGGCGGAGGTAATACGATTCATTTTCCTTCATACTTAAAATTGAAATTATATATTTCTGATAATGAGTTTATTCAACGTTATACCAACTTTTTAATATCTCATGGCTGTCGGGATATTAAGGAAATTACTGAGATGCAACAAACAAGTTTACCCATCAAAATCGTTGAGGCCAATATGGAGAAACTTTCCAATTGTATCAGGCTATTGATGTTTTGATAAAGCCTGAAAACTATCATGTTTAGTGAACATGATATTTTTTTCTGTAAAAGATACCAATTGCTAAAGTATTCATTAATATTACAGTGAAAATGAGTTGAATATTATAATGTGCATAATACCGGTAAATTTAGTTCTGTAGCTTCAAGGGCAAGGGTGAAAGTTTATATCATATATGGCTTAATACAATACAACTTAATAAAATCAACAGACAAAATCTAAATCAGATGATTGAAATTAGTTTTAGTTACTCACCGGTGGTGAATTTTGCAATGCAGCAAAACCATGTGCCCATCTCCCGCAAACTATTGTTAAAGAATAATTCGGAGATTGATCTTTTGAATGTAAATGTTCAGATTGCCGTTATTCCTGAACTTACGGACAAGATGGAGAGAATAATCAATGTGATTCCTCAAAATTCTGTTGTTGAAGTAAATAACCTACCCATAAATATTTCAGCTACATACTTATCTGAGATTACAGAACGTTTGGCGGGCGAGATAATCGTTTCAGTATATAGTGACAAGGAACTTATTACATCAGAAAAATACCCAATTGATATTTTGCCTTTCGATCAATGGGGAGGTCTGTCTGTAATTCCTGAAATGTTGTCTGCCTTTGTAACACCCAATTACCCTGCCATCACAAAAGTCATTCACAGGGCCTCTCATTTTCTTGAAACGTGGACAGGCATTCCATCTCTGGACGCTTACCAGAGTAAAAATCCGGATAGGGTCAAAAAACAAATTGCTGCAATCTATGAAGCAATTGCCGAACTGAACATTGTTTATTGCGAACCACCTGCCAGCTATGAACAATCCGGGCAACGTATACGCTTATGTGATACCATCTTTACCAACAAGGTCGGTACTTGTCTGGATATGTCACTTTTATATGCCTCGTGTATTGAAGCAGTGGGACTTAACCCGATCATCATAATGGTCAAAGGGCATGCTTTCGCTGGAGCATGGCTGGTGGATGACACATTTTCTGACAGTGTGAACGATGATGTTTCACTTCTCACAAAACGCATTGCTGCAGGCATCAATGAAATTATAATGGTCGAAACTACGTGTATGAACTCCGGAAGTAAGTGCACTTTTGACGCCGCCGTTTCTTCTGCAGAATCCAAACTGGTGGACAGTTCAAATTTCATTTTATCAATTGATGTGAAACGAAGCCGTTTTGCAGGTATCCGCCCCTTACCCTTAAGGACGTTCGGTGAAAATGGCATCGAAATCATTGAGGCCGCAACTGAATACCGCAACAATGGTACGCCGGAAACAATCACTCCTGACACCATTATTTTTAATAGCGGGCAAATTGAAGTTACCAAGCAAAGGCTTTGGGAACGTAAATTATTGGACCTGAGTTTACGAAACAACTTACTGAACATTAAGCTCACAAAGAATACCATGCAGCTTATTTCAGTCAACATCTGCAATCTGGAAGATGCACTGGCTGACGGGCAAGAGTTCCAGGTATTGGCAAAACCGACCGACTGGAGTAATAATATGATGGATGCTGGCATCTACCAATCGCTGAATCAAACTGATCCGATGATGGATCTCGTCAATAAGGAATTAACACAAAAACGGCTGCGTTCTTATCTTACCGATTCCGAATTAACCGCTTCGATGACCCACCTGTACCGTAGTTCGCGCCTTTCGATGGAAGAAAACGGGGCAAACACGCTCTATCTGGCATTGGGCTTATTGAAATGGTACGAGACCCCTCAGAGTGAACTGCCACGTTATGCTCCCATACTTTTATTGCCTGTCGAACTTATCCGCAAATCAGCCCAAAAAGGATTTGTGATTCGTACCCGTGAAGAGGAGGTAATGATGAACATTACTCTGCTGGAGATGCTTCGGCAGGATTTTGGAATTGAGATAGGCGGCCTTGAAAATCTGCCAAAAGATCAAAGCGGCGTTGATGTGAAACTGGTATTCAATACCATCCGCAAGGGCATCATGAATCAAACAAAATGGAATGTAGAGGAACAATCCATTTTGGGCATCTTCTCCTTTAGCAAATTCATTATGTGGAATGATATCCATAGCAACGCAGAAAAACTCTATCAAAACAAGATTGTAAAAAGCCTTGTATCCGGTAAGCTCGAGTGGGATGTAATGGAAGAGCCGATTGTAAATCTTGATGCTGATTTAAAACCCTCCGATATTGTTCTTCCTATCAGTGCTGACTCATTTCAGCTCGAAGCCATAAGTGAGGCATCTAAAGGCAGGAGCTTTATTTTACATGGACCTCCGGGAACGGGTAAATCGCAAACCATCACCAACATTATTGTTGATTCAATCTATAAAGGAAAGAAAGTGTTGTTTGTTGCTGAAAAAATGGCCGCTCTGTCGGTTGTTCAGAAACGATTACAGGCAATAGGGGTAGATCCGTTTTGTTTGGAACTGCATTCCAATAAATCTAAAAAATCAACCGTATTGGCTCAGTTGAAGGCCCGTACGGAGGTCATAGGCCGACTATCACCAACTGAATATCTCGCTGAATCGGAGCGGTTACATACCCTGAGAAGCGAACTGAGTAAATATGTCGAAGTATTGCATCACAAGCAAGCATGGGGATCGTCCCTCAATGATGCTTTGTTTGGCTATCATTCACAGGAATCAATCAGTTGTGACTTTGAATTTTCGCCTGAGCTTGCCAATAAACTTACCGCAGAGAACATTCTTATGTGGAGAGATCGTATTGAAGAGTTGCAGGCTACGGCAATTCTGTGCACCAACATTGCTGACCATCCACTTTTAGGGCTTGACTTTTCTCAATACACCCAATCCATTAAAGCAGAAGCCAAAGAGCTTTTTATTCCCTATGTTGCCTCCCTCGAAGGATGCAGGGAAACAGTTTCAGCCTGTTTACAGGTTTTCAGTAAAGAGATCGACTGTACATCGAAAGCACAATTTGAAACGCTGAACGAACTTGCTGATTTCTTTTTAAGCAATCCAACTCTTTCAGGCTCCCTGTTAAAAGCTACCAATTTAAAGGAAGCTGTTAATCAGGTTGCCCTGATTGTGCCCGTTGGACTCTCAAGGGATCTCCATAGAAATACTTTATTGGCACAGTTCAACAAGAACATATTGGCAATTGATGCACCCATGCTTTTGGCTGAATGGGAAATCGCCGAAGACAAATGGTTCCTTCCAAAGTATTTGGAACAAAATAAAACAGTTAAATTTCTGAAGGCTTACTCATTAAATAACAAGTTGAATAAGAGTAAAGTGATTGAGGTAATTACTACGATTATCGCCTACCAGAAGGAACAGCAAACAATCGATCAAAAGAATGGTTATTTCACCCAATTACTGGGACTTATGTGGAATGATGGTGAAGGTAACTGGAGTCAATTGGAGGAACTTTGCAAATCGTCTTTGTGGCTCAACGATCAACTGCAACTCTTCACGGGGAACCTGGTGAAGGGCGAAAAGCTCAGGCAATCAATAGGTGATGAACTGGCGGTAGGATTAGACAGCTTCTTAGCCATCCACCAGATAGCGCTGTCTGAATACAACAGGGCTTTCAAGACCGTCATGGATCAGTATGCTGATTTGTCCGTCCGGTTTGAAATTAGGGACCGAAATACACCAGATGAGTCATGGATCGAATATTCTCTCAGGAAAACCAATGACTGGCTTGCAAACATTGATCTTTTAAGAGATTGGAGCAGTTGGAATACGGCCAGAAAAAGAGCTGTTGAGGCTGGGTTAAACTCATGGACGGATTATCTGTGTTGCCATTCGGTAGATAGTAATCAAATAATCAGCGCTTTTGACAAGGCTCTTTACAAAAGCATGATCGGCCGCATTATTGACGCTGAGCCTGTACTTGCCAGTTTTAACGGTAGTTTGTTTGAAGACAAGATTCGCAAGTTCAGAAAGATGACCCTCGATTTCGAGAAACTGACCAGGGAAGAATTGTTTGCCCGGTTAGCCTCCAACGTTCCCTCATTGGTCAGGGAGGCGGCACAAGGTTCCGAAGTGGGCATCCTACAACGCAATATCCGCAACAATGGACGCGGCACCTCCATCCGCAAGCTATTCGATACGATTCCCGCCCTGTTGACCCGTTTAACGCCTTGCATGTTGATGAGTCCAATGTCGGTTGCCCAATACATTGATATTGATAACTTCAAGTTCGACCTGGTCATATTCGATGAAGCCTCCCAGATGCCTACTTGTGAAGCTATTGGCGCCATTGCCAGGGGACATGAGGTAATTGTGGTTGGCGATCCTAAACAGATGCCCCCGACAAGTTTCTTCTCATCCGTCAATGTGGATGAAGACAACATGGACAAGGAGGATCTGGAGAGTATCCTGGATGATTGCCTGGCCTTGTCCATGCCTTCGAAGCACCTGCTTTGGCATTACCGAAGCAAGCATGAAAGTCTGATAGCTTTCAGTAATTCACAATATTACGAGAACAAACTCCTAACTTTCCCCTCCCCCGATGACATTCAAAGTAAGGTGACCTATACCCAGGTTGAGGGGTATTACGACAAAGGGAAAAGCCGACAGAATAAATTCGAGGCCCAGGCGATCGTAAACGAGATCATAGTTCGGCTATCCGATAAAAAGAAAGTAAAACGGAGTATTGGCGTGGTCACATTCAGCTCGGTACAGCAATCGCTGATTGAGGATATGCTGAACGTGGCTTATGCACAAAATCCTGCTATTGAGGCCATTGCATTGGAATCGGCAGAACCGTTGTTTATCAAGAACCTTGAAAACGTTCAGGGTGATGAACGCGATGTGATTCTCTTCTCCGTTGGTTATGGTCCTGATATAGAGGGGAAAGTGAGCCTTAATTTTGGTCCGCTGAATCGTGAAGGCGGTTGGCGACGACTAAATGTGGCCGTATCGCGGGCACGTTATGAGATGAAAATATTCTCTACCCTGAGGGCTGAACAGATTGACCTGGCACGTACCTCTTCGGAAGGTGTTGCCGGGTTAAAAGCCTTCCTTGAATATGCTGAAAAAGGTAAAAATGTGATCCCCATTCTTACCGGTTCTCAATTGATCAGGCAAAAATCTCTGGTAGATATCATTGCTGATAAAATCCGGGAGCATGGATTCCAGGTCAATACAAACATTGGCTGTTCGGGCTACCGGATGGATATTGTGATTGTGAATCCTGAAAAAACCTCTGAATACATCTTGGGTATTCTATGTGACGGGGCCAATTACAAGGCCGCCAAAACGGTGCGAGACCGTGAAATCATCCAGCAGGAAGTGCTGAAAACCCTGGGCTGGAAAATTTACAGGGTATGGACAATGGATTGGTGGGAAAATCAAGCCAAGGTAATGGAGGGTATTCTGAATGCCATCACTACCAGCAAGTCTCAGGTGATGGATGATAACGTCGCTAAGTCAGAACTTTTACCTCCCCATAATCAGAACGCTGAATGGTTCAGGGAATCTTTGGCACTAAATAAGTATGTTTCACCCGTCGAATCGAAGTATTGTATTTATTGTGAATCCACTGATCTGAAAATAGTTGAATTTCCCTCCGAAGAGTTTTTAAATCCAACGAAAAGCAGTATCGTATTGGCCCAAATCATGCAGGTGGTCAATGTTGAAGGGCCCATTAGCAGGGACCAATTGTGCCGTAAAGTTCTATTTTCCTGGGGCCTTTCCCATATTGGAAGCCGGATCAATCGTTATTTTGGACAGTTGTTAATGGAACTTAATCTGGAAAGTACGGTCTCAGGGGATAAATCGTTTATCTGGAAGCCTCAGCAGGTGCCCTCCAAATACATGAGCTACCGGCTCAATGACCTCAATGCAGAAGATATATCTGCAGAAGAGTTGAGTGTGGCTGTCAAGGAAATTCTGGAGCAGCAAATCAGCCTTACCAAAGAAGATCTTGCCAGGGAAATGGCCCGTTTGTTTGGCTTTAAACGAGCGGGTGAAAAGGTGTCAACAGCGATGAACCGTGGAATTGAAATGGCCATCCAGCGTGGGTTTGCCAAAGAAGATCGCGGAAGAATTGCTGTTCAGGATTAAATGAATACTGATTTATAGGAAAAAAAGGGGAACACTGATCTGACTGATGTTACTGATTTACACTGATTTTTTTACACATTTTATTTCTTAATCAGTTTAAATCTGTAACATCAGTCAGATCAGTGTGATTTTTATTTCTTATAAATCAGTGTTCGTTTTATTTATTATCAGTGTTCTTGCGTCAGTTGAATTACTGATCTGATGACAACTCTTCATGCGTAAGGGGAGTTAGTTATATAGTGTCTCTAAGAAAACTTGCAATTAATTATAGGTCAACAACATGGTGTTGATAACTTTTTTGAAACTTTTAGGTTAATTATTTTGATAAGTCAATTAAAATGCAGTAATTCAGGGT
>Ga0123338_10000297_pt1 | contig 51616 bp, 36 predicted proteins | sample grotaG_FD_89793 | JGI IMG/M metagenome (GOLD analysis project Ga0123338, IMG submission 89793) | Glacier valley bacterial and archeal communities from Borup Fiord, Nunavut, Canada, to study Microbial Dark Matter (Phase II) -... | ecosystem: Environmental > Aquatic > Freshwater > Ice > Glacier ... | reverse complement strand
ATACGAGTCGATCAGGTATCGGTTCGAAGAAGTAGGATCGCAAATCACTGATCCTTCGGTGATGAGCGACATGAAACGCTACGTCAAATTAAATCAGGAATATAAAAGGCTTGAATTACTGGTAATTGCATTCAAAGAATTCAAAGCAACAATCGACAATATTGAATCAGGCAAACAAATGCTTGCAGAAGAAACTGATGAGGATTTGCGTGAAATGGCACGTGAAGAAATTGAAGCTTCTGAGTCAGTAATTGCTGAAAAGGAACTGAATATCAAATTGTTGCTCATTCCAACAGATCCGGAAGACGCCAAGAATGCGATTCTGGAAATCAGGGCAGGTACAGGTGGTGACGAGGCCAGTCTTTTTGCAGGTGACTTGTTCCGCATGTATACCAAATTCTGCGAACGCCGCGGTTGGCGCATGGAAGTGACCAACACAAGTGAAGGTACTTCGGGAGGGTATAAGGAAATTGTGGCAACGATTTCGGGTGAAGGTGTATATGGAATCATGAAATATGAATCAGGCGTTCACCGTGTTCAGCGTGTACCTCAGACTGAAACAGCGGGCCGTGTGCATACTTCGGCTGCAACTGTAGCAGTGTTGCCTGAAGCTGAAGAGTTCGATATCGACCTAAGAGACAGTGATATTCGAAAAGATACCTACTGTTCATCAGGTCCCGGCGGACAATCAGTCAACACGACTTATTCGGCTATCCGGCTGACCCATATACCCACAGGAATTGTGGTAACCTGTCAGGATCAGAAGTCGCAGATCAAGAACCTTGCAAAGGCCATGATCGAATTGCGTACCCGTATTTACAATCAGGAACATCAGAAATACCTTGATGTAATAGCCTCCAAACGCAAGACAATGGTCTCAACAGGTGACCGTTCAGCAAAAATACGTACCTATAACTGGCCCCAGGGACGAATTACAGATCATAGAATTAACCTGACGATCTATAATCTGCAGGCTGTGGTAGGTGGCGATCTGGATGAAATAATCGACAAACTTCAGGTAGAAGAAAATGCTGAAAGACTGAAGGAAGCGGAGATTTAATGGTTTTCCTGAGCTGGTGACTTTTTTAGGTCACCTGCTCAGTAAACATATTAGTATCGTAAGTGATAATAAGGAATAAGAAATATCAAATAATGAATAATTGTTGAGCAAATCTTATAAGTGATAGCAGAGATTCGGATTGTTATTTTAATTAACTTTGGAACTACAAAACTGGGACAATGAAAAATACGATTCATTCAATAGAAGCTGCAATAGTGGAAAAATTAATACCACTTAAACCACTTAAAATCATACTTTTTGGAAGTTATGCCAATGGAACTTATAATGATGATAGTGATTTAGATATATGCATTGTCAAAAAGGAGGTAAAATCAAAATCGAAAGAAAAGAAAGAAAGCAGGGATAAGCTTAAAGAATTACTGATTTCTCAGGATATACTTGTTTCGAGCATTGAAGAATGCGAATTCTATAAAACGCAATTCGGTTCAGTCTATATGGATATTGAACAAAAAGGAAAGCTTTTATGGATGGCTTCTTAAATCAATACCGATAAGAAATAAGAAATAAGGAATAAGGAATAAGAAAACTGGGAGGCAATTCGTGTTATTCGTTTTAAATTCGTGTAATATTTTAAAATAATGAACAGAGAAGAACTTTTTGAACAGATCAAATTAAAGCGCAGCTTCCTGTGCATCGGATTGGACACTGATATTTTGAAGATCCCTCGTTTTCTGAACGAAACAAGTGATCCTATTTTTGCCTTCAACAAGGAGATTATTGATGCTACCCAAGACTTGTGTGTCGCGTATAAACCCAATCTTGCCTTTTACGAAAGTCAGGGCGTTGCTGGGTGGATTAGTCTGGATAAAACTGTCAAATATATACGAGAGAAATATCCCGAGCAATTCATCATTGCTGATGCCAAGCGTGGTGATATTGGCAATACTTCGAACCTTTATGCACGTGCATTTTTTGATAAGATGGATTTTGATGCAGTAACTGTTGCCCCCTATATGGGAGAAGATTCCATCAAACCGTTCCTGACTTACCTTGACAGATGGGTAATTATATTGGCTTTGACTTCGAATAAAGGAGCAGCCGATTTTCAATACCTGAAGAATGCGGTAACTGGAGAGCAATTGTTTGAAACGGTGCTGAAAACCTCTCAGCAGTGGGGTACTACCGACAATATGATGTTTGTAGTTGGTGCTACCAAAGCTGAGAAACTGGAAGAAATAAGAGAACTGGTGCCCGATCATTTTCTGTTGGTTCCCGGAATAGGAGCACAGGGTGGGAGCCTCCAGGAAGTGGCCAAATATGGCATGAACGATATGTGTGGATTGCTGGTCAACTCATCACGCCAGATAATTTATGCTTCTGACAGTGAAGACTTTGCAGAAAAGGCTCGTAACGAAGCAATGAATGTTCAGGTTGAAATGGAAGAATTGTTATTGGAAGCGGACTTGCTATAAAATACATTGTCGTTGGCGGTTTCTTTATTATATGAACCATTCAATTAAAGATCAGTGTAAGTATTGCGTATCGCAGAATTAATCCGCAAAGGCTGAAAAACAGGGCATTTTTCACCTTGTATTTCAACATTCCTGCAGCAAGGGAAATAACGGGTGAAGAGACTGGCAGCAAATTAGAGAGGAATAAGGCCATGTTACCATATTTACCGATTTTAGCTTCTGCTTTTTCATACCGTCTTCGTCCTATAAAATTGTTGATTATGCCCCTGCTGAAATAATAACCGATCATATAATCAATCACTTGTGCAGCCAAAGCTGTTGAGATGGCTACAAGATTGAGTATGATGGGATCGTAGCCATAATGAAGATATAAAATGAATGCCAGTTCTATCGGCATCAGAAGAAAGAAGAACAAATAGCCTGAGAAATTGACAATGGCAAAGGAAGTCATCCCATCGTTATTGTTCCTGTAAATCTCCTTTCCAATTGTCAGAGAGGCAATAACGGTCATAAGGATGATCAGGAGAACGAAAATAATGGTTCACCTGATTTCTTGCCGCGACCTTTTCATAATATGAATTTGAATAAAATATATTACTTTCTTTCCAAATTTAGACAATCATTTCAAATATTCAAGTCATTGACTCAATATCCATTTACGAAAACTAATTTGTTTTTTCAACAATTTTCAATAAGTCAATAAAGATACTCCCTATAAGTCAATCTTGTATTATAAATTTTGCTGATTATTTGTCCCGAAAGCAGATAAACTCTACCTTTGTAATACAAACGCATCAATCTTACAACATACGACTATGAAATTCATCCTATTAGCGCTTATTCCCTTCATGTTATTCTCAAGCTGCCAGAGAAAAAAAAGTGAATACATGAAGATTTCAGGATTTGCACAAGGCACTACTTATCACATCACTTATGAAAATGCAAACAATAAGGATTATAGTGAGGATATAGATTCATTGTTGAAAGCATTCAATAAATCGCTTTCTGTTTACGATTCAACATCCATTATTTCAAGAATCAACAATGATGATCCTATTGTAGAAGCAGATGACTGGTTCATGACAATTTTCAATAAATCGTTAGAGGTGAATGCCACTTCAGAGGGAGCTTTCGACATTACTGTTGGTCCTGTCGTGCATGCATGGGGGTTCGGAAATGCTCCGCTTGCCAAACACGACACTGCTTACATCGATAGCTTGCTGCAATTTGTAGGGATGGATAAAGTTAAACTAGAAGGCAGAAAAATTATAAAGAAATACCCGGGTGTAAAAATAGATGTGGATGCCATTGCACAAGGTTATTCGGTCGATGTGGTTTGCGATTTTTTTAAAAGTAAAGGCATAAAAAATTACCTCGTTGAGATTGGCGGCGAAGTCCGGGGTATAGGAACCAATGCAAAGGGTAAATTCTGGCGCATTGGCATCGACCGGCCTACAGATGGCAACATGACACCTGGGACGGAACTTCAGGCGATCATCGAACTCAATAATAAATCATTGACTACAGCGGGCAATTATCGAAGGTTTTTTGTTGAGAACGGAGTTAAATATGGGCACACCATTGATCCGAAAACTGGTTTCCCAGCAAGGAATACTCTATTGAGCGCCACAGTTATTTGTGACGATGCAATGACTGCTGATGCCTGGGATACGGCCTTCATGGTTTTGGGCCTTGAAAAAAGTAAAGAAGTACTGAAAAAACTTCCAGGTATTGATGTCTATTTTATATATAGCAATTCACAAGGCGAATATGAAATTTTCTATTCTGAAGGAGTCAAAAAAATGCTTGTAAAAAAGGAATAGCATTACCCTTGAATGAATCTTTTAATATCACGAAGTTCGCCTACCATCACCAATGTATCGTTTTCCCTAAATTCAATTTCATTTTTATCCTCATCCTCTGCACCCTGAGCTGACGAATAGACGATGCGGTGGCTCCTTTTTAATGCAATTATTTTAAGATGCATTTCTTTTTGAAAATTAACCGGTGAATACTTCTTGCCTATCAATGAAGTTGGCATAAAAGTGTCAATGATTTTGAATGATTCGGTAATTGAGAACATATTCTGGATGCCAATCAGTGGAAGCTTTTGGGCAAATATCTTTGCCAATTCATACTCTGGATTGACAGTTTCCTTAATTCCAATGGCATTGAGCACAGTAAGATGAATGGAAGAACTTTCGCGACATATAATTCTTGCCACACCAAATTTTTTTAACAGTGCAGCAATTTGAACTGAAATTCCGAAATCGTCACCAATACAAACTACAAACACATCCGCTTCCTTGAGGGGTAATAGCCGAAGTGCGTGAGCATCGGTAGCATCCAGACAAATAGTATTTGCAACAGCGTCTTTAAAGTATTCTACTCTTCCTAAATCAGAATCGACCCCCAGCACATCATGACCTAATGAGGTTAGAATTTTCGCCAGTGAAGCTCCAAAATTTCCTAGTCCGATTGTTACAATATTCATATTAAATTAGCTAAGTAATAATTAAATTTTCTTTTGGTAAACGATACAACGATGAATTCCCATAAGATTTCACAAGCGATAGCAACAGGGTAATACTTCCCATTCGACCGATATACATGAGCAGAATTAGTATTGATTTTGACGGATACGATAAGTGAGGCGTCAGGTCCAATGATAATCCCACAGTGCCGAATGCCGAGAAACATTCAAATATGATTTTTAGCATGCCGGCTTTTCCATCAAAAACATAAATGCCAAATGCACCTAAAAAGATGATGAAAATTGAGATGATAATAATTGCAAATGCTTTGTTGACTGAATATTCATGTATTTCATATTTGTGAACCTCAATGTGATTTTTTCCTTTCATGATACGCAAACAGTTTAAAATAGCAATGGCAAAGGTACTTGTTTTGATACCTCCTCCTGTAGAGACAGGTGATGCACCAACCCACATTAAAAAAATCATGATAAGTACTGAAGGCATTGCCAAGGCAGTCATGCTGAAATTATTATACCCGGCGGTTCGCGGTGTTACACTCTGAAAATAGGACATGGCCAACCGTGCACTATTGCTCAAGCCCTGTTGTGTATGCTGGGCTTCAAAGAACATAAAGGCCAAAGTTCCGAAAATCAATAGGATAAAGGTTGAAAAAAGTACTATTTTCGAGTTTAAAGTGATCATTCCTACCCTGTGTTGATAAGGTTTACGCGTTTTGATATACTCACTCACCCAAATCACCTGGCTTTTGCAGTATTGATATAAATTCAATAAAACAGGAAATCCAATTCCTCCTATAACAACCAAGTTAGCAAGCCATACGTGAACACTATAATTTGTTCTGATCCGGACATCGTATAAATTGTCGGTCAAAGTTGAAAAGCCGGCATTACAAAAAGCAGATATTGAATGGAAAATGGAGAATTTAAGGTTGTCGCTTACCGATCCCAAAGCATTCTTTTCGAGCGACCAGTAAACAAATGTTGCCCCAATAGCTTCAATCAATAATGTAATCAATACTACTTTCATTAATGATTTTAAAATGGCATCAAAACTATCTTCACTTAGGTAATCGCGTAACATTGACTGTTCGCGAAAAGAGGCTTTCTCCTTGAAAAAGATTCCAAAGAAACTGGTGATGGTCATTACTCCGATTCCACCAATTTGAATAAGTCCCAAAATGATAAATTTCCCCAGAAAGGTATATCTGGTGGCGGTATCAACCACTGTCAGACCGGTAACACAAACGGCACTGGTAGCAGTAAAAAGTGCATCAATAAAATGGATGGGAATGGTCGTCGACATGGGCATCATCAACAAGGTGGCTCCGATTAAGATGAAAAAAGCAAAGCTAACCATAAACAGTTGTGCGGGGTTGAGTATTTTAGCCAATATATTGAGTTCCATTCTCGATAATTCAAGAAAAAACAACACGAATGATAGTATTTGGATGCCTGAAGTTTGATACAAATAAAATTCAAATGTTTCGCCGTAGCTTACCACGAATATAGGAATGAAGAATAGTACAAGGAATATGCCAATGATAAGTTGAGTGATATATACCTTTCGGATGGCTTTATTATCTTTGAAAAAGATAGAACGAACAAGATATAAAATGCCGATAATGGTGTACGAAATCCGAAAAGATATATTATAGATGTGGCTGCCGTAATAACTGCCAGGTTTACGAAAGCCAATATCAAGCAATGCCATGGTAAAAAGGCAAAACGTAAAAATCAAAAGTATCCAGTTAATGATACTTTTTAAACTTAAATTATCTTTTTCCCAATTAAAATTCAGGAACGGCAACTTCGTAAGTAACATAGGACAATTGAAAACGGAACAAATTTAGTTCAGAATTACGAATGTTGTATCACAATTCATTTTTTATTTCTAAATAACTACTTTTGACCCTGCAAATAAATAAAAATAAATGTAGTTATAAAAATGCATCCACGATAAAAATATTAAAATGTGAGTTCCATCCCACATTTCAAGAAACAATAATTTATGGATGATATTCCAGCATCTTCATACTGAAACAGTTAATTTATTATTCCACGAATGTTTATACATATATCCCGATTCATTTTAAGACACAGGACTTTACTGATTGTAATCCTGGCATTGCTAACTGCTTTCATGGCCTACAAGGGGAAAGACGTCAAGCTATCCTACGAAAACTCTTCGCTCTTACCCGATAAAGACAGTACAAAAATCGAATACCAGGATTTCAAAAATCTATTTGGTGAAGATGGGAATGTAATTGTTGTTGGAACCATAAACCCGGATATTTTCAAACTTGATCAGTTTAATGGATGGGCTGATTTGGCCAATAAAGTGCGTAAAATTGACGGCGTGCTTGAAGTTTTAAGTATTACCAGAGCGATCAACCTGGTTAAAAACGATTCAACTCATCAGTTCGATGTCTTTCCATTGGTGAGAGAAAAGCCTGTTTCGCAAGCGGAGGTGGATAGCCTGAAAAACCAGATACTGAGCCTTAAAATTTATGAAGGGTTGCTTTATAATTCCAAAAGTAAGGCTACTCTGATGACCATCACACTTGACAAGAAGAAGTTGAATGATATTAGCAGGATTGTTCTGATTGATAATCTTGTTAAATCAGTCGAGGCTTATAAGAAGCAGTACAATGTTGACATTCACTACTCAGGAATTCCATACATCCGTACAGTGACCATGCAAAAAGTCAAACATGAGCTTTTTCTGTTCATTATTTTGAGTATTTTCATTGCCGCCTTTATCATGTTCCTATTTTTCAGGTCACTGAAGGTCGTCTTTAGTTCGTTGCTCGTCGTTGGGATAAGCATTTTATGGGTCTTGGGCACAACAGTTCTTCTAAATTTCAAAATAACCATCCTCACCGGGGTAATCCCGTCGCTCATTGTTATTATAGTCATCGAGAATTGTATTTATATTCTAAATAAATACCATTGGGAATTTAGGAGTCATGGCAATAAAATGAGGGCTTTGTTCCAGGTGATCCAACGCATCGGCTTTGCATCGCTGATGACAAATGCAGCTACCGCTCTCGGGTTCGCTGCTTTTATCCTTGTTCCAAACCAGATGTTGCGTGAATTTGGTATCGTTACTTCGATCAATATCATGGTGTTGTATGTGCTAAGCATTGTTTTGCTTCCTATCATTTTCAGTCTTTTGGAACCTCCCAAACCCAAACATTTAAAACACCTGGACAGCAATTTTTTCGGTGCAGTACTAGATAAAATCATCTATTTAATCAGCTTTCGCCGTAACCTTATATACAGCATTGCTGCAGGCCTGTTATTAATTGGATGTGTAGGTCTTTGGATGATGGAAACCTCTGGTAAAGTAGTTGATGACTTCAGAAAGGATGATCCGATTTACCTTGACTTGAAATTCTTCGAGCATAACTTTGGGGGAGTTATGCCTTTCGAAATATCCGTTGATACGAAAAAGAAGAATGGTGTATTGAATTATTCGACGATGCAAAAGATCGATCAGTTGCAGAACACAATCAACCAGCATCCTGAATTTTCGAAACCGCTATCATTGATCGAAGTATTTAAGTTTGCACGGCAATCATACTACGGAGGCGATTCGAGTAAGTATAAGCTTCCAAGTTCATTGGAAAAGAACTTTATACTCAGCTATTTACCTCAGAATGTTGATGGTAAGGGCGCCAGTTTGTTGAAATCGTTTCTCGACAGTACCAAACAAATTACACGTGTCAGTTTTCAGATGGCTGATGTGGGTACCAGGCACATGGATTCGCTCATGGCTGCAATTCATCCACAGGTCGACAGTATTTTTGATCCTGCCAAATTTAATGTGGTAGTGACAGGTAACAGTGTAGTATTTGCTAAAGGAACCAACTTTCTTATCCGTAATTTATTTGAGAGCGTAGGTATTGCAATATTCTTGATTTCGATGCTGATGGCATTGCTTTTCTCGTCCTTTCGCATGATTCTGGTATCTATGATCCCCAATATCATTCCCTTGCTAATAACGGCTGCAATCATGGGATTTGCCGGTATACCCATCAAGCCATCCACTATTATCGTATTCAGCATTGCCCTTGGAATTTCAGTCGACAATGCCATTCAATATCTCTCCCGCTATCGGCATGAACTTAAAGTTACCAATGGAAATATTAAACAATCTGCGTTAAGTGCCCTTCGCGAAGCCGGATTTAGCATGATTTATACCAGCATCGTCTTGGTTTTCGGATTCAGCGTATTTATCGTTTCAGAATTTGGCGGCACTCAGGCGCTTGGGATACTGATCTCTACGACTTTACTGATCGCCATGTTCTTCAATATTATGGTACTCCCTTCGCTTTTACTTACACTGGATAAACGTCTGGTGAGTAAAGCATTTATTGAACCTATCATTGAAATGTATGATGAAGAGGATGAGAATGACAGCACTGATTATGATGCTGAATTTTTAGATGAACCTAAAAATCAAGGTACTAATAAATAATTGGGTTCCAATGTTAATGTATAATTCAATTAATCAGCCAATTAATAGAAAGATAATTTACTAAACCAAAAAGACAATGAAAAAATTAATTCTGCTTTTATTCATTTTTATACAGTTTTCAGGAACTGTTTTATATGCTCAAGCTCAATCCTTTGACCTTAAACAGTCGCACGTTACGGGAATCTATAAAAAAGGAGAAAAGATTCATGTATATGCTTTTGTGCACGATCGCTCATCCGACTCGTTGAAGGTGGTGGTTAGAATGAACAATGAACATATCATCTTAAATAAGGCTTTTATTGCTGAAACTGATTCTGTTCTGATTTATGAAGGCTCTTCTTCAAAGCCCTGCTCTTTTATTGTCGAAGCCCGATTGAAAGATCAGAAGAAAGGCATTGGAATGATCGTTGATCCCCAGAAAATAAAACCAGGTACCAAATTTCCCAAGGGCTTCAATGCTTACTGGGAAAAGGAAAAGAGCAACCTGAAGGCTCTCCCCCTACAGGTTAAATTTGATAAGAATGAAAGTAAAGACTACACTTATGTTTGTTTCGACACTGAAATCAACTGCACGAGTGCAAAACCTGCCAGAGGATATTTTGCAAAACCCACCAAAGCGGCTCCGCACTCACTCCCAATAGTATTATTGGTTCATGCCGCTGGAGTAAAAGGATCATGGTGCAAATCAAAACCTGAAGAGGCACTGCGGTATGCAAAAATGGGAAATGGGACCTTGTGCTTCGATCTCAATGCACACGGCATGCTTGATGGTCAGCCTGACGATTATTACAAAGCACTGGAAGAGGGTGAATTGAAAGATTATTACTTTCAGGGGCTGGAAAATAAAGATGATTTTTATTTCAGAGGAATGTACCTTCGTTTGATCAGAACACTCGATTTTATCACTACACTACCCGAATGGGATGGGAAACGCATCATTGTAATTGGTGAAAGCCAGGGTGGGGGGCAAGCGCTTGCTGCAGCAGGTCTAGATCAAAGAGTGAGCGCAGTGGTTGCAACCGTTCCTGCAATGTGCGACTGGGGTGGAACTATGGTTGACCGCAAAGGGGGCTGGCCTCAACCTTTTGAACGTCCTGCCGACAAAGCGAAAATGAAACAGGTGCTTCCCTATTTTGATACAGCGCATCTATTGCGCAATTCAAAAGCAACTATCGTTGTTGAAATAGGATTGATCGATAATACCTGTCCATCAACATCTGTTTATGCAGCCATCAATCAGGCCAAAGGCAAGGTGATCGTTTATCCGGTGACCTACCGCGAACATAGCTGGCCAACTGCCGCAGATCGTCCTGAATGGGACAAAAATGTAGCAGGACCTAAAAATGCATTTATAGAAAACTTTCTGAAATAGTATACCTTCTTTTAGTACCAGGGATAAAGAAGAAATTTACCTGTGAGTCCACTCCAAAAAATCTAATTTGCCTTATGGTTTCATAGAGACCTCTGAGACAAAAAAAGAGAATCTAATCGTCCTTCTTAATGAACTGTATGAAATAATAATAAATGGTGACTTCCTTCATTCTCTGAACTCAGCTTAAAATAATAGTCATTAACTTAACATTCAACAAATAAATCCTTCATTCATCTCTATGGTCTTGTTTTTTCGACAATTTTGGTTGATAATTCGAATCGTTAAACTTTTAGGCGTTTTTGAGGTTAATTATTCAGGCCATTTTTAGAAGAAACAGAAAAACAGAACATGTATAGAAAGCATTGCTCAGGGGATACATTTGTCAGCCGCGGGATCCCACTATTTATAATGTTGCTATTTATCTTTAGCAGTGGGTATTCACAGTCGACCATTGTGCGGGGTAAGGTGGTTGATCAAGATACCGGTCAACCCATCCCATTTACAAGCGTAGTATTTAAAAACACACAAATTGGAGCTATAACAGACACGCTGGGGTACTTTCGTCTTATCAGCAAAGGACAGGCTGACTCAGTAAGTTTTTCTTCGGTAGGTTATATCCGTAAAACGATTGGAATAAAGCCGGCCACAACCAATGAATTAAACGTTGCATTGAAACCGGTACTGATACCTATTTCAGAAGTAAAAGTGAAACCCAGTGATGAGTTGGAGAGACGTATTCTGAAAAAAATGACGGATCACAAGAACTCGAATAATCCATCAAAATACCCTCGTTACTCTTATCGTAAATACAGCAAGTGGGAGTATCATCTTCGAAATGTAGGTGATAAAATGTACAATTCAAAAGCATTCAGAAACAATCAATCCGTCTTTAAAAGAGACAGTGACAGCACCCGATATCTACCGATTTACTTTTCAGAACAACTGGCTTTCAATGAATATCAGCGAACCCCAAATAGACAGAAATCTACTATATTGGCAGATAAAACTACCGGAGTTGGCGTTTTAGACGAATACGAAATCGCGGGTTATACAAGTGCTCTGGATATAGAACTCAACTTTTACGATAATTTTATCAACCTGTTTACACAGAATTTTGTGAGTCCATTGGCCGACAACGGTTGGTTTTATTACAAGTATTTTTTGGTCGACAGTACGTTTAATAACGGACGGAAAGAGTATAAAATTGATTTTACTCCCCGACGCACGGGCGACAAAGTATTCAAAGGTTATATGATTACTGAAAACAAGGACTATTCGCTTCTTGAAATTGATGGAACATTGTCAAGTACCAGTTCTCTAAATTTTCTGGAAAGCTTACGTTTGAAAAGCAACTATCAGTTTGTGAACGATTCAATTCCATTTTTCAAAAGAAATCAAATTGATGCAGTTTTCAACTATATCCCATTGAAAAACAACCCATCTAAAAATCCCATCAGCCTTTTTTACACTTCATCGTCCGTTATTGACAGTGTGAAAGTTAATCAGCCGGATGAGGTTAAACTTACTAACGGAAGTGGAAAATATGAAACCATCAAACTGCCTGGAGCCACTGAACGTGACAATAAGTATTGGCAATCTCACCGACTGGAAGAGCTTGCCCTGCGGGAAAATGAAATCACTACCACCATCGATTCGGTAAACCAGATAGGGAAGGTCAAATTTGTCGACAATCTGGTCCGTATGGTTATGACAGGCTTTTACGACCTTGGAAAATGGGAATTCGGGCCCTATCCCAATACCATCAATACCAACAAGGTTGAAGGGTTGCACCTGTTTGCAGGAGCCCGCACCAGCAGTGAAATCAGCACGAATTATATGTTTTGGGGAGGACTTGGCTACGGCTTCAGAAATAGAAAAGTGAATGGCATGGCTGGTTTTGGGTATAAGTTTCCAACTATTCGACGGCAGGTGTCATTAATCTCTTATGATGATAAAATTGTGCGGACAGGTGAAAATGAAAAAATTCTATTTCTTTATGAAAATGCTCTTTCTCCAACTGAAAATAATCTCATCTCTCAGATTTTTACACGTGCTGAGCTAGACGAACTTTTTAGGGAACAACGAATGGCTTCATCTTATGAATATGAATGGCACCCAGGCTTGATGAATAAAGTGAATGCCAATTATATTCGTCATTATTCTCCTGAATTTTATCCTTTTCTACGGGCAGGAAGTCCGGTTAGCCAGGTTTCTGCTGTTGAATTTAATATTGACACCCGTCTTTCATGGAAGGAAAAGGTGATTGATGATAAATTTCTAAGGGTTTATCTTGCAACATCTTATCCCATCATTCACCTTACGGTAGGCGGCGGTAAGGTTTTCTATTCAGGAAAGGAAAACTATTATGGAGAAATATTCAGCACCATCGCACAGGATGTAATGATTGGCCAAACGGGTCTTAATTATGCCATTGAAGGTGGAATCTACCTTGGAAAACTTCCCTACACGATGCTCGACATTCCACGTGGTAACGAAACGTATGGACTTTTTTCGTATGATTTCAACTTGCTGAACTACCTTGAATATGTGCACGACAAATACCTGCACGTCTACCTTGAATACCATCTTAACGGATTTGTATTCAATCGCTTACCATTGCTGAAGAAGATGGGATTGAGAGAAGTGTTTTCGGCCAAGGCAATGATTGGTTCGCTGAGCGATAAACATCAGCAAATTGTTGAATTTCCTTTGGGAGTGACTAAAATGACCAACCCGTATATTGAATTGGGAGCCGGTATCGAAAACATTTTCCGTCTTTCCAGGATTGAGGCCATCTGGAGAGTCATGCCGGAATCGGTCCTTAATGCTCCAACTTTTGGGCTGCGTGCTAAGTTTGAGATCAAGTTGTAAAAAGGGAAAAAGGTACACAGTTTAATATTCTGTAAATAAAAGGGAAAAAGGTACACAGATTAATATTTTATAAAAAAAACAAAAAAAGGTACACAGTTTAATATTTTATAAAAAAAACAAAAAAAGGTACACAGAGTTTCACAGAGTTAGACAGTGTTTCTCAGTGTAAAAAAAACTGTGAAACTCTGTGTAGCCTCTGTGAAACTCTGTGTACCTTTTTTATAATATACAATATTTCACAATGTAAAAAACTGTGTAACTCTGTGTAGCCTCTGTGAAACACTGTGTACCTTTTTTTTTATTCTACAGTATTTCTCAGTGTAAAAAACTGTGTAACTCTGTATAGCCTCTGTGAAACACTGTGTACCTTTTTTAATATAAAAGCCTCTCTGGAACTAACCAGAGAGGCTTCTTTTATATCAATATCACACGTTAAAAGTTGGATTAACCAATTTCTGACTGTGCTTTTTTCAATTTCAGTTCTTCCACCTGTGCGTCGATGACAGCAATGGTAACCATATTGAGGATGTCGCGTACCGAACTTTCTACATTCAGGATATGAATAGGTTTATTCAATCCCATCTGTATTGGTCCAATGTTATCACTCATTCCGATTTCAAGCATCAGTTTGTAAGAGATATTTGCTGAGCTAAGATTGGGGAAAATAAGTGTATTGACATTCATCTCATCAATTTTTGAGAAAGGGAACTTTGTATGACGCAACTCGCGATCGAGGGCAATATTTACCTGCATCTCACCGTCAATCAACATTTCCGGATTGTTCTGATGCAAATACTCTACTGCTTCGTGAACCATTGCAGGACTGCCTGCATTACGTTCACCAAAATTAGAGTAGGAAAGCATGGCCATTACCGGTTTGGTATTAAAAAGTTTGACGGCATCATGGGTTAGCTTGGCAATATCAATCAACGTTTCTTTAGAAGGACGGTTGTTGAACATTGTATCAGCAAAGAAGAAAGTACCCAATTTGGTGGTCACAATGTTAAGACCTCCAATATGGTTTAAGCCTTCACGCATACCGACAATTTCGATGGCCGGTATAATGGCATCCTGATATTTGGTATAGACACCTGTGATAAATGCATCAGCATCGCCGGCTTCAACCATCATCATTCCATAATAGTTACGGTCGAACATCTTTTCGTAGGCCTCACTATAGGTCATTCCTTCGCGTTGACGTTTGGCAGTGAGCATCTTTGCATATCTTCTGCGATTATGATCTTCACGATCGTGTCGAAGATTGACAATTTCAACTCCTTCGAGATCAATCCCATGTTTACGGAACCTTTTTTCAAGTATTTCTTCATTTCCCAAAAGTATGGGAATACAAATACCTTCTGCACGAGCAACCTGAGCGGCTTTTAACATGTTAATATGGTTGGCTTCGGCAAATACCACACGTTTGGGATTTTCTTTTGCTTTTTCGGTCAACCCACGGATCAGTTTATTATCAAGACCCATCCGCTGACGCAAGTCTTCAGCATATTTATCCCAATCAGTGATTGGCTTGCGGGCAATACCGCTGTCTATGGCTGCTTTTGCAACAGCAGGAGCTACAGTTACCAGCAATCGGGGATCCAATGGTTTTGGTATGATATACTGACGTCCGAAGCTAAGGTGTGAGGTGTTATAAGCCGCTGTTACCACTTCAGGAACCGGCTTTTTGGCCAGTTGGGCAATGGCATATACGGCGGCAACTTTCATTTCTTCATTGATACCGGTTGATCTTACATCGAGAGCCCCTCTGAAAATATAAGGAAACCCAAGGACATTATTCACCTGGTTGGGATGGTCGCTGCGTCCAGTGGCAAATATAAGGTCGGGACGAGATTCGAGGGCATCAGTGTATGAAATTTCAGGATTGGGATTGGCCAAAGCAAATACAATTGGGTCATTTGCCATGCTGCGAACCATTTCCTGAGTAAGAACGCCTTCAACTGAAAGGCCAAGGAATACATCGGAACCCGATACGGCTTCTGCAAGTGTATTGCAGGGACGTTCGGTGGCAAAGGGTTTTTTTCGGCTGTTGAGGTCCGTACGACGAACAGAAATGACTCCTTTACTGTCGACCATCACAATGTTTTTGAGTTGGGCTCCCAGTCGTAAATATAGCATTGTACATGATGATGCTGCTGCGCCTGCTCCATTGACGACAATCTTTGCGTCTTCGATTTTTTTACCAACAATTTCCAGTGCATTAATCAATGCTGCCGATGAAATAATGGCTGTTCCATGCTGATCGTCGTGCATAATTGGAATGTCCAATGCTTCCTTCAGTTTTTCTTCAATTTCGAAACATTCAGGAGCTTTAATATCCTCGAGGTTGATTCCACCAAAAGTACAGGCGATGGCTTTTACCACTTCGATAAATTTGGCAGGATCTTTTTCATTCACTTCAATATCAAACACATCGATATCAGCAAAAATTTTAAATAGCAATCCTTTGCCTTCCATTACCGGTTTGCCTGCAAGTGCACCTATGTCGCCCAGACCAAGAACGGCAGTACCATTAGATATAACAGCTACCAGATTTCCTTTGGCCGTATAATCATAAGCAAGCTGAAGGTCTTTTTGAATTTCCAGACAAGGTATAGCAACTCCCGGAGAATAAGCCAGTCCTAAGTCGCGTTGAGTGCTATAAGGTTTGGTAGGTACTACCTGAATTTTGCCAGGCCTGCCATCCTTGTGATAATTTAATGCATCTGTACGTATTGCATCATTACGTTTTGAATTTTCCATCCGTCTTTATATTATATTATTAAAATATTAGTTTCATTCCTAAAGTATTGATTTCAAAGTTAATAAATTTCGTCTTCATCAATTTTTCCTTGTAAAAACAGTTCTGGATATTTTCTTTCTGTTTTTGTAAAAGTCCAAAGTTAATCGATTTTAGATAATGTAGTTGGAGGCCCCATTTCAATACCGTTATTAAATCCAGTTTTTTATTGTCGATGACTACTTAAGCGAAGCGAAAATATTCAGAAAACAGGTATGTTGTTATTCATTGAATGCAAATAATAGAAATTAATAACATTGAATGGTTTATAACTTAGAGAGTACAAGCTTTCGGAAATTGTTTACTTTTGCCTTATGATCGTATTTCCCAAAGCCAAAATTAATATCGGTTTAAATATTACCGAAAAACGCCCTGATGGGTTTCATAATCTTGAAACCATTTTCGTACCCGTAAATTGGTCCGATGCACTGGAATTTGTTGTTGCTGATGAAGTTCAATTTAACTCTAGTGGACTCTACATATCCGGCGATCCGGAGTCGAATCTGGTGATGAAAGCCTATCGGTTATTGCAGAAAAGCTTCAGTTTACCACCCTTGAAAATTCATTTACACAAATCAATACCTTTTGGTGCAGGCCTGGGAGGAGGTTCATCTGACGGTGCATTTATGCTTTCGATGCTGAATAAAAGGTTCGGATTGAACCTTTCAGAAACAGAATTAGAACGCTATGCAGCACAGTTGGGGAGTGATTGTGCGTTTTTTATTCGCAATTTGCCTGTCTTTGCCTGTGGAAAAGGAGAAGTAATGGAACATATTCAACCTCCAATTAACGGTTTGTTCATATTGCTTGTTAAACCACCGGTCGAAGTTTCAACTGCCAAAGCTTTTCAATATATAGTGCCCGGGAAACCTGTTCATTCACTAAAAGAAATGATCCAACTTCCTGTTCAGAATTGGAAAGATCATGTGGTAAATCAGTTTGAATCCTCTGTATTTAAGCATTATCCGGAAATCGGGCAACTCAAAGATCGAATGTACGAATTGGGAGCTGTCTATGCTTCCATGTCAGGCAGCGGATCTTGTGTTTATGGACTTTTTCATGAACTTCCTTATGTTGAAAAAGGACTGTTTCCTGCGTCTTTCTTAACATTCAGCCAAAAATTTTAATCCCTTTAAGGTTTAATTAAGATTCTTTTATCTTTTTATTAACTGTTTAACCGGTACCTTTTCGACCCTCTTGATGTCTTAATAGTGAAAAGAAAATAAAACGGAAAACAATCCCGAGTGCTCGGGAAAACAATTTAAAGACGAAATTATGAAAACGAAAATTAGAACACTCATTGCAATTTGTGCACTTGGATTTATTGGGATAATAAATATCAACGCAATTGCAGACAACAAAAAAGTAGCCAATACGGATGCTATGAATGAAAATGCAAAGTTGGTCATCACTGAATCAGCACTTGCAGACCAAGCCTTCTTTATTTTAGCTCAGGAATTAACAGCTCAGGAATCTGAAGCTCAGATCGAAATGTATGCCAGCAAGTTAATTCTTCTGAATGAAAATTCAAATGATAAATCAGGTTTTATTGCTACTGCCGAATTATATACTGCTCAAGGCTCTGATCAGGAAGTTTCAAAATATGTTCAGAAGTTAGTGACTATTGAAAATGAAAAAAGCAAGAAATAATTCAACCTTTTTTCCAAATGGAAGAATGAAATTAAATAAGGGATTAAATCCTTGCCTGCCATACACCTGCTATATATAAAAGAGCTGTTCCAATTAGGGATCAGCTCTTTTTGATTTTGGGTGAAGTTAATAAGGAATAAGAAAGATCATACTCCAAAAGTTTTTTTTGCCACAACGATTATAAGTAATAAAGTTTCACTAAGTAGGGTCTGCTGAATAACTCATCCCGAGCACTCGGGATCAATTGGTTCGTAGGGCATTCAGAGTACTCGGGGACTATCTTTAGGGGTATATTTCTTCATCTTCCTCTCTACGTTTCAAAATAAGCAATCGACCCTGTATTTCTCCCTCTGTTCCGATGGAACGGGTAGGTGTTTGAGCGCCATCATCTGTAACCCATCTGTAACCCATCTGTAACCTTTCTGTAACCTAAAGTTACAGAAAGGTATCAGATGAGTATCAAATGGGTATCTGATGATAGCTTTTTACCCCTTGCATAATTGCAGTTGTATATACCTTTTATTTATTTTGATCTACGGTTCCAAATTCGTGGGGGACTTAGTAAATCAGTGTCTTAGCGGCTATTTCAATTTTATTGACTTTTCGGGTGGGCTAAATTATTTAATAAAATTTATGACTATTCGAGAAATAATATTTAATTTTGGAAGATTCAACCTACTAAATTTTAGAATGATGCATTTTTCTTTTCTACTCCAATTGATAGTAGTTTGATGAATATAAAAATAAAATAGTCCTTGAATTATGAAAATAGCTCTCAATTTTTTGCTCGTAAATCTATTCATTGTTCAACTGGCATTTAGTCAAACAAATATCGTAGTCGATAACACGCAGGTAGTTACTACGAGTAAATTTCAATGGGGACAATCAATAATAGATGGAAGTTTTGGAGGTTGGAATCCGGCAAATTCATTAAATAATGCGATTGGTCTTTTAAAGGGTTCACCAAGCTATGTAAATTTGCAAATAATGGCTTGGGGAGCCGGCGATCCCTGGGCAGATTCAAGTAAAGTAGACCCTTATGATTATGCCTATCTTGACAGAATTATTGGTATTGCTAACAATGCAGATTGCACTCCTGTATTAACCCTATGCGAAGCCCCCTGGTGGATGAAAGGCCAACTTAATGCTGATGGTTCGACTACATTGCTGACAGCGGCAGATGAATGGAAAGATATAGCTTACAATTCCAGAATTTTAGATAACAAGATGAATAAATGGCTGCATTTGGTAAGACGAATTGCAGAAAGGTATATGGTTTCTCCTTACAATGTTAGATATTTTCAGGTTTGGAATGAATTAAAAGGATACTATAATCCTAAAACCAATAATAGTGATTATAATTCCTCGGCTGGAGAACCCTTAGGATACAATGCCAAACACGGGTATACATACATGTACAATAAAGTATATGATTTAATTAAAATAGTTGCTGCTGAACAAGGAATTGATCCTGCAATGGTGTGTGTAGGAGGGCCTTATCCAGTAATGATGAGTGAAAATTCTTCGGCCGTAATGAGCCATCCTTCCAATATATCAGGTGCTTGGGGAGTTATGGATAAACGATCGTTAGATGCACTTTCTTATTGGTTGAATAATAAAAATGGAGGTGAATTTATTAGCTTAGATGGTGGAAATGAACATAAAAGTACAACAAGCCTGGTGAACAGTTTTGAAATGTGCGATAAATATAAGGCAGTTAATGATTGGGTAAGAGCGCAAACTCAAGGAAAATCAATTCCGATATGGTGGAGTGAAATGTATGTCCATTTAAACGGATTAGCCAATACAGAAGCAGTATACAATGCATTGGGTGCCTATTCAAGTTTAAAAATGATTGTATCAGATGCCTCTGTTGCACTTCTTTGGGGCAATTATGAAGGGAATTACTGTATGCCGCCATTGTGGACCAAAACTGATATAAATAATGGGGGTACACCATATAAATGGTACTATACAACGAAAATTATTAATTCAGATTTCGGTCCTGGAAGTACAATTTGTAAATCATCATCCAGTTCCAGCGATGTGGCTGTTATTGCTACTGATTCAAAGGCAATGGTAATAAATAAAACTGATTTATCACAACCTATAATTCTTAATGGTAGCGTTTTAAGTTCACTAACACCCTATGAAGTTAGGTTCATTGATTATAACTCAACAGGCATTAATACAATAGATGAAGGCACCAGTATTTATTCTGCTTATCCAACAATAGCAAAGGAAACTATAAAATTGACATCTAAAACAGTGCTTGGAAATGTTTCTATTGTTAATTCAACAGGTGAGTTGGTTTTTTGTAATTATTTCAAAACATCAAACACTGAAATAAATATTAGCAAATTTCCAAGTGGATTATATTTATTCAAATTAAATAATGGATTGAAAGTTATTAAGTTTATCAAGGAATAATTCTACTCCGAAAAGTCTATCCCGATAGCTATCGGGACTGCCACAAAGGCTGAAAGACTCAAAGATTCACTAAGTACATGTATCACATAATCATCGCTTTGTGTATCTTTGAGGCTTAGTGCCTTTGTGGCATTTCTTATTTTATTGACTTTCCGAAGTGGACTCAATTATAAACACTTAAAACTCGAAATGCTCCCCATTAAACTATAGCCTTCTTTTTCCTATTGAATTTCGATTTCTTGATCGATTCTTTGCGTGACAATAACATTGGAATGGCGACTCCTGTTCCAATGGAAATCAGAATAAACATCATTTTTGCTCCATTATTAACGGTTTCTATCAATGTTTGAAGGTAAGCATCCTTATATTCCATTGTGGTAAGTGCAATAAGTCCAAGCATCATCTTATAGGCAAAGAAGCCTGGAACCATAGGGATTACAGCGGGAATAGAGAAAACCAATGGTGGACTCTTTCGTAAATGAGCCAATTGAATGCTGAGAATACCCACTACAGTGGCTCCGAGAAATGAGGCAAAAACTATTCCGATATCAAACTGCATGGATGAGAATTTTATCAACCCGCCAATGGCTCCAAGTCCCCATATAGCAAAGATTGTCCGTCGTGGAACATTAAACAAGATGGCGAACCCGATGGCTCCAATTCCAGACCATATACTTTTTGTAATTATTTCTTCTAATATTGAAAGGAGTTCCATCTTATAAGTTTAATATCATTTTTACAGCGAAAAGTCCAATGGCTATTGAAAAAGCAATCAATAAACCGCTCATTGCACGGACCATTCCGTTTTGGATATTTCCATCCAATAGGTCGGTGACCGAATTGATAAGCGGAATTCCAGGCACAAGAAAAAGTACCGAGGTGGCAAACGCTTTATCAGGCTGTAGGCCAATATGATAATATTCTGCAAGTCCTGCAATCATCGAGGCGGTGAAGGCTGCAAAAAATACACATAAATAAGGATTGAATTTCTTTTTCGTAGCTTCCTGCCTGACAAACAATCCGATGACTGTAGCTATAAAGGCAACGGACATTTCGGTACTTCCTCCTCCAAAAATATTACAGAATGCTGAACCAGCCAATCCTACAAGGCCCAAAACTACAAGGCGCGGATAATGAGGCAATGATTTTAACCGCTGAAGTTCCTCGGATATTTGGGTCAAAGTCCATTCCTGTTCCATCACATTCCAGCTTAAATGACTGATACCGCTCACGATCCTGAAATTAACCCCATGGGGTGATATGCGTTTCAGGCGACTGAATAAATGCTGTTGATCTTTCTCAATGATAGTAAGCATCAATGCCCGCTGGGTAATCAATAGCTCAATGCCGTAGCCAAGGCCACGGGCAAGGCGTTCAAGGGTCACCCTGGTACGGTTGGTGCTGGCGCCGGAACTCATAAGTTGGGCACCTATTTCGAGCAGAATATTGCCAACTGACTGTGTATCTTCTTTTAATATCTTCATTTACAATGTTCTTCTGGTGTTTTCAAAGATAGTGCAAAAATAGCAGTTTCAATATTTTGTCCAATACTCCTGATTCTTATTCTGCCCACAATTGAACAAAAATTCACATTGGTTTGATTTTTTTAGGCTTACGTTTAATCATTGGGGTAATTTATATCTTTATCTCACGCTGAAAAGTATAATTCTGCCACTAAGGCTCAAAGACACAAGGATTCACTAAGTATATAAATCATAGAATTAGCACTTTGTGTAACTTTGTGACTTTGGGTCTTTGTGGCATTTTTTATTGCTTTTCGTATTGGGTCTATCTATGAACATAAACACATTGTACTTGTTATTTATTAACAAATCAAAATGCTATTATGCCCAAGGCTGAAGAATATATAATTAAACAGTTTGAACTTGAAGAGGTTACGGTAACTGAAAATCAGGAAATATCGGTTGGTGTACATCTTATTTCATGGCATCGAACCCACGATTTTAAGTCTGGGATGGTAGTAAAAATCACCACTGACATTTCCTTGATTCCACGTATTTACAGTTTATGCAGTGGAGATGATGAAGATGAAGTAAGGGTACTTTTCAGCATTAAGGAGGAGGGTGAATTGACACCTCGTTTGGCAGGAGTTATTCCTGGTATGAAAATATGGGTCACCAAACCCTATGGAAGTTTCACTGACAATAAAAAACCGGCATGGTGGATTGCTACCGGCACAGGAATTGCCCCCTTTTACAGCATGTTCCGCTCAGGAATTTCAGAAAATAAAACATTGATCCATGGTGCGCATAACCTAAGCCAGTTTTATTTTGAAGATGAACTAGAATGGGCAATGGGTAACCGATATATACGTTGTTGCGGCCATGAACAATCTTGTAATGTATATCCAGGAAGGGTTACCCGGTACCTGGAAGAATTAATTGAACTGCCTCCCGATATTAACTATTATCTATGTGGCAAAGCCTTGATGGTTGTCGAAGTGCGCGATTTGCTGATAGCAAAAGGTGTTCCCTATCAAAATATCCTTGCTGAAATCTATTTTTAATGGTGTTCTGCACCTTTTCTTGTTTTATCGACTTATTACTACAAATATTTTGTGGCTCTGCCGATTTAATTGTATTTTTAAATTCAAATAATAGGGTCACGCATCGGTTATATAGAGATGTGCTGATAGTTTTGTATTTTTGCAGACGGATAAACAGAAATCATGCAAATAAAAACTCCTCTTTTTGGGAAAACACTTATAGAACTCACGGCTTTGGCCATTGAACTTGGAATGCCAAAGTTCACCGGTAAACAAATGGCTGAATGGCTCTATCAGAAAGACATCTCTTCGATTGAAGAAATGACCAATCTTTCTAAAAAAGCACGTGAACTGTTGGGTAACAAGTATGAATTTGGGTTGATTAATTCGACCAAAGTTCAGGAGAGTGTTGATGGAACCAAAAAATACCTGTTTCCAACAGCACAAGCGAAGTTTATTGAAACAGCCATGATCCCGGATGATGAACGTAAAACGGTTTGTGTATCATCTCAGGTGGGCTGCAAAATGGGATGTTTGTTTTGTATGACAGGCAAACAGGGCTTCCAGGGGCAATTGACTGCGGGTGAAATTGTGAACCAAATTCGTAATATTCCTGAATGGCACGACATCACCAATATCGTTTATATGGGCATGGGCGAACCTTTTGACAACCTTGAGGAAGTGTTGAAAAGCCTTGAAATACTGACTTCCGAATGGGGTTTTGCCATGAGTCCACGTCGTATAACCGTTTCTACCATTGGAATTGTTCCCGGTATGCTAACCTTTCTCCAAAAGTCGGAAGCACATCTGGCTGTAAGTATGCATACTCCTTTTGATGACGAGCGTGAAAAACTGATGCCAGTTCAAATCGCCTATCCCCTTTCAGAAGTGATACGCGAAATTAAAAGCTGGGACTTTGGACGTCAGCGTAGAATATCGTTTGAGTATATTGTGTTTAAAGGATTGAATGATTCACCGCGACACGTGCGTGAACTGGCTCAAATACTAAATGGCATCAAATGCCGCATCAACCTGATTCGATTTCACCCCATTCCAGGTACGCCGCTTGAAGGTACCGATGAAAATACCCTTCAGAAATTCAAGGAGCAACTGAATGATAAAGGCATTTTAACCACCATCAGAGCCTCTAGAGGACTCGATATTTACGCCGCCTGTGGATTGTTGTCGACCAAGGAGATGGTGGGGTAGTGTTGCTTTAATTTTCAATTGACGCTTCCATTAGTTGGCCGTATGAATTTGTAGTAACGTGAGTTCGATATAAGCGTAAGTCAAGCATCTATCTTCATAAACAGGTTTTAAGCCTGACAATGGTAAAAACTATCTTGATATTTCCGACAATACCGACAATACCGACATCGGTCTATTTTATACTCCCAATGGGGATACCTGTTCAACCACCTGCAAATAAGCAATACATTCCCTTCCACCTTGCCCAGGCCTACTAGCTGATTGTAAACTCATGAAATTGGATCGTTGTCGATATTGAAGTAGGGTCTGCTGAAAAACTCATTATCGACTTTTTAGGTTCATTTGGTTAGAATTGAATATTGCTCATTCCCATTGACTTGTTAAAACTGTCATTGGAAGTGAAAGGGAAATAAATAATTCTCCGAAAGATGTTGGTTATAGGTTATACTGCTGTAAATGTCTGAATGTGAGCATTTAATATAAAAAAAAGGTATAACCGCAGAGGTGAAAAGTTTAAAAACATATAAGATCTCTGGTTGTACACTAAAATGATTCAAGTGACAGCTGCTTACAATATTACAAGGGTACAACCTACAACCAGCATGTGTGTGGTTGTTTTATTTTTGAATCTGCAAAAAATACCCAATTAATTGATTCTAAAAACAAACAAGAGCAGGGATTTTGAATCGTCAATTCAAATTTCCTTGCACTTGTTTTAATTTGCAGGTTGATATCTTCTTATAATACTGCACATTGTGAGTTTTTCAGCAGACCCGAAGTAGGAATGTCTAAAGAAATCCATGTCTTCCAATAGGGCTTTAGCAGAAAAGGCCTAAAGATTCATTTTGTCAAACACAATCTTGGGAAATGGATTTCTTTTCAACGCATTGCTTATCTCGAACTCACGTTAGTACATTGCTATATTTAATGTTGACTTTATACATTATATTATTTGGTGATTGATACTTTATTGATTTCAGTAAATAGAGCTTTAAAACAAGCAGATTCACTATCCGGGCCTGCTGGTTTTTTACCATAGAACTGATCCAGGAATGAATCTGTTCCGTTCCATACCGTTTGCATCATCCCTTGATAACGATCTTTTAATTCAGTAGTGGCATACTTACGAAAACGTTCCATATCCTGAGCCTGTACAACAGCATTTTCAGGATTTCTCCAAGGACAGGTAACAACAGATAATCCTTTCATGGCAAAGGTCACGGCAGTCTGATCAGGACGATCGTAATGCCAGTCGCAAATCATCACGTCTTTGGCAATCAGGTCAATGGCACGGTATGTATTGTTCATACTGGCCTCCCACATACCCATTCCGGTAGTCTTTCCATCAATCAAACGATCGCCCCAGATCCATAGCTGACGGTTTTTAAGGGCCAGGTGATTTCTGATCTTATTGACTTCATTGGCAAAAAGTTCAGCTTTATCGAATCCCGAACAACGAGGGCAACTATCGTGTCCAATGTAAAATACCTCATCCATTCCGGCATGAAAAGCATCAGTCTCAAAAGCATCACATATTTCGTCCATCAGTTCAAAAACAACTTTATGAACTCCCGGATGCAAAGGACAGTAGCTTCTGCAATACAAACCATCAGCATTCGGCCAAACGTATTTTTCAGGCATCTTCACATTGGGCGTTTCATCAAACTCCGGATAGACCTGAAGCAGTTTTCCTGTTTTATCAGCCCATGACTGATGCCCCAGCATATTGATTTGCGGGATCAATCGGATGTTATGCTTTTTACATAGATCAACTAACTTTTTTACTTCCGCCATGGTAAGTCCACCTTTATCACTCAATTCAGGATGACTTTTAAACTGGAAATTGTAACCAACCATTAACACCAGTGTATTTACCTGGCGTGGGGCTAATTCTTCATCTATAAATTTCAAAAAGGTAGTAAGTTGAGAGGCATTGGGAGCTCCAATGCACAAACCGCGAACAGGCAATATATCCTGAGCTTTTCCAAAGCCAACCAGCCCCAGAATCAAAGCAACGATGACAATTATCTTCTTCATGTTTTTAGTTTTTATTATTGTTACTATTGTGTATAAAGTATCTAAAGTTTTAACCGGATGTTGATTTTTGACAGCAATGTCGCAAACCCAATCATGATCACCCCAAATACTGGATTCAGGAAATTCAAGAACCCAAGCATTCCAGATTGTGAAAGAATATTTATACCTATAAATGAGAGCCATAAAATAACCGTTGGTCCCAATTTAAAACCGATGAAAAGACTTGCAGTGGAAGCAACCAGGTATCCCCAGCCGATCAGTCCGAGAATTCCCCACCAACTTGTTTGGAACCAGGTTGCATGACCAAGTTCCCCAGCTTTAAAAATCAGGGCGAGAGTTACAAGGGTAAGAACTACAAGAACTTGCAAGCCCAGGAATAGCTTCTTCAGTTTACTATTCTCCGGGTATTTATTCCAGATCAGGAAAATGGACACATACATCAGAATTAAGAGGAATAAAGGTTTCCATTTATTCCACTTAATTCTGAATTCAGGCGTTCATGGTTAACCATTAACACACCAATCAGCAGCAGGCTTGCGGTTCGTAAAATGATGTGCAGGAAAACTTTCAATTTTGTATCACCGTTTTTCATGCGTGAGCCAATAGCGTATGGTATTGCCATACCCACCATAAAGAGAAATCCGGGGAATACCCAGTCGGCAAGTCCCATCCCATCAACATTGCCTTTGGCATGCACCATCCACTGCGGAACTCCCGGCTCAAACAAATCATTCACGAATAGCATCAGAAACAAAGACAGACCGCGCATAATGTCGATTGAAAGTATTCTGCTTATTTTAGGTTTAACATCTATCATTATGCTTAGCTTAATGTTATTTGTCAAATACATTTCCTTTTTTATCCGTTGCAATCACCCAGCGAAATGCATCAATAATCAGTTTATTCTGAGTCGCGTCGGTGAAAATGGCTGCCCCATGACCCATATTTAGATAAATCATGCGGTAATCAGTATTGGTCCATACTACAGGAAAGTCTCCGTCAGTTACAATGTCCTTCAAGCCAAAAGGGTAATTATCCGGCGAAAGAGAAACCAATACTTTGATATTTTTCCGTTCACGAGGACTAGGTTTCCACTGATACCATTCGTTTATAGGGGAAATAAAGGTGGCAGGCAATCCTTTGGTAACAGTATGCTTTAGATCGTCGATCACAAGTTTAGCCGGCATGGGAGGCCAATTGTTGCGATAAAATACACCTCCCACGAGGAAGTCCAGACCCCATTGCCAGTTTGTACTGCGATCGTTATAAGCTGCCACATGAAAACCATACCAGCCTCCTCCGCTATCCATGTATCTGCGGAAAGCTTCTCGCTGCTCCTGACTGTGCGGGAAGTCGTTCAACATCATCACCAACTGGTAATTTTTCAGTTTGACATCATTTAAATCATTCATGGTACTCGTAGTATCGAATACAAAGCCATTGCCAATGGTCATTTCCTGGAAAAATCTGATGGCATCGTAGGCAAATTCGATGTGTGTCGGCTCAACCTGTTTGTTGAAAAAGGCCAATACCTTGAATCGTGGAAATTGTGCCTGAGAAGTCAGGCTAAAGAGGAGAATATACAAAAGGAGCGCAGTGGCTTTCAAAAGGTATTTAATTAATTTCATTGGTCTAATTTTTAAGCTAGTTAATAATTAAACATCTCTGCTATAGTTAATTCTCTGCCGCCCATAGAATGGCATTTCCAAACATCTTTTTAAAGTCATCCGATTTAAACAAGTTGGCATGATGGCCCATCAGAAAATATACATTTCGTGCTTTCATCTTTTCGTTAACCCAAATTGCTGGATGGTCGCCCATTTTAATGTCTGTAGTTGGCTGATAAGTCGATTCATTAACATTGGCAAGTACATGCACATTGGGTCGCGGATTTTTATCGAAAGTGTACCATTCGTCATCAGTTAATACAAAGGAGGCCGAGACACCTTTCATAACCGGATGCTTTGGTTCTTCAACCCTTACCAAACCTGAAGCTGTTGCAGCCACATAATTTTGAAAACGAATGCCGCCCATAAAATCAGAAAACCAATTCCACATTGGGTATCCATCAAACTCGCCCAATAAGGTGGCATGATGAAATCCAACCCAACCACCACGGCCCTCCTCAATGTATGATACAAAAGCAGCCATGGCATTGTCATTCCAAGTATAAGGGGGATAATTCAGTTGAATGAATACTTTGTAATTCGCCAGCATGGTTTCATCAATGTCGTTGGCCTGATTGATCACCGTGATCTCGAAGTTTTTTTCAGCGGCATAAGCATTCAACCAATAGAGTGCAGCAACTACAAAGCCTTCGTGTTGGCCACCCCGTTCAGTTAGTACCAGCGCTTTAAATTTGGGAGATTTGGCAAATACATTATGACCTAAAGCAAGGATCACAAGAATGGTTCCAGTAACGACCATTGATTTAATTTTCATTTGTTTCATTGGAAAGTATTATTTGGTTTATTGATCAGATTATTTCGAAGACATAGCAGTTACAGCCTGCAAAAACCAACCGGTGTGAGGGATCCATTGTTCACTCCAGCGCCATTCGTTTCCATTGTCTTCCATTTTGAAGTCGATGCCCGAACCGTCACCTTTACCATCTTTCCCTGTAAGACCTGCTGCATGGAGACCAATCCATCCATTTCCTCTTGAAATAAAATGTTGTATTGCAAATTGCTGGTCCTGAGTCAGATCGAATGGTGCCAAATGCAATTGAATGAAAACCTGGTAGTTCGATAGGTTGGTTTCAGTAAATACCTTCGAATCGCGTGTATAGTCCAGATCCAAGTGATTGACAGTGGCCAGCTTTTCAAAAAACGGTTTGGATGCTATAATCATTGCATCATGGTCTGGATCGTTAGAAGCTACAACAAGTACTTTGATCTTTTGATTTTGACCACTAATCTTAGTTATGAATCCACAATTAATAAAGCTGACTATCAAAAGAAATAAAAGCAACAAATATTTATTCGATTTCATAAGTTCAGGTTTGTAATGATCCCGAGGACTTGGGAAGTTATGATGCCTGAAATTTTTATTACTTCGATATATTGATCCAATCAAGGTGAATAATTCCTGTTGTGACTTCAACCTTCACGTCATTTTGACCTTTTTTGAATGATTGTGGTTTCAGTTTAAGTTCCGTCCATTCAGCCTGGCCTAATTTTATTTTATTCGATTTTCCATTGATCCAAAGTACCACTTTAGCAGGTTGACCGTCCGATTTTATGTACATCGACACATTGCAGGTTATTTTGGCAAGTGAATTTAATTTGTAAGCAGTCCATTCCCCTGAATTCAAATCAACATACTGACCAGTATGATTTTTCTTATCTAAGCTAATACCTTGTATTTTAACGTGTTCATTCTTTCTGTAGCTTGTAGAATTTTTGATTGTATCATTCACCTTATATGAAATACCGTAACCATCATGTCCATAATTCTCAGCTTCCAGCTTAAGCGGAATACGACGCATCATCGCATTGACCACATCAGGGAAATAAGTACAGTTTTCGAGTTTTATATTTTCCAGTAATTCATTAAAAGTCTTCTCAGGATTGGTTAAGGCCTCATAATCCTTTCCTCTTGAAAAGTCTGTTACTTGCTTCCAACCTGAAGGCGATTTATAGGAATAGGGGGTATTACTTGTATCCATTTTCTTCCATGGCCAAAATGACCATCCGATATTATTCTTTTCAAAATATTGTGTGGTGGCAAAATAGATCGCATTGTTCCGTTCTCCAGTTTCACCTACCCAAACCGGCGTATTCAATTGCTTTTGCTTTTTAAGGAAGCCACTGATATCGTTCAGATTATCCTCACGATCCCAGCAATAATAATGAAATTGATAGATTGTATTGCTGTCCAGCGATTTGTCGAATAATGACCAATTGTTGGACCAATTGTACCCTTCGAGGGTAATAATATGTTTTTTGTCAACTGCACGTATGGCTTTAATCAGTTTTTGATAAACAGGTACAAGTTGATCTTTGTATTTATCAGACGCTCCAGTGCGGTCAGGAAGTGGCTCGTTTAGTAAATCATAAGCCGCAACGATCGGTTCATCTTTATACCGATCGGCAATTTTTACCCAAAGTTTAACCAATAGATCCTGATTTGTCAGATTTGAAAACAGTTCAGGTAAATCGTTGGGGCTATCATCTATGTTCTGTCCCGTTTGTCCACCTGGCGCTCCATGCATGTCAATGATCACATACAAATGATATTTTTTACACCTTGCAATCAAGCTGTCAAGTAATTGAAAACCCTCATCGACAAATTCATTATTTCCACCTTCAGCCATGAAAAGTCTTGAATTTAAGGCTGGCCTGACTGAGTTATAGCCCAATTCAGCAATACGCCTTATATCAGTTTCTGTGATGTAGTTTTTATGGTAAGTTATCCAGAATTGCTCAGCTTTTTCGGCCCCAAGGTATTTTGTTACCATCTTTTCAATTTTACGTGGACGATCTCCATTTTCACCAAACTTCCACATATATCCTTCAGGTAGCATCCAATTTCCTAATCCTACTCCTTGCAATACTACTTTTTTACCACTTTCATCCAAGATGTTCAACCCATCAGTATGCAAAAACGTTTGTGCAGAAAGGCTCCCAACCCATAATAACAAAACTGAAAGAACTACATTTTTTAAATTTAACAGATTCATATTCATAAGTTTAGTTTTTTTTTCTTTTATGATCTAAAACTTCCAATTGCGTGTTGATGCATGTATCAACGGATTCCCTTGATTGTATTGTTTCTCAATGAGATAGGCTAATTATGATGTATTCATCTGTAAACGTGATCCTTCCCTCCAAAGGAAAAAAAATTCTGTACCAGATCTTCTGTTGCTTCACGATCGTTTAAAAATCGCATAGAGAAAGCACACAGCCCTGATTAGTAGTAATTAAAAGCAAAATCAAAGATTGCCTTATCCTGTTTTTTTAAGCCCTCAATGAGAATGTCTTCATTCATCAGTTGATCTGTTTAGTTAATTGCAAATCTAACAATAAAAGATGAATTCTCTTGGCTCAAATTGCAAATACAAACTCACACAATAAATTTGACCATAGGCATCCCGAGAACTCGAAATCAATATAAAAGAGCTATTTAGCATTCCCTGTCTATCTTAATGAATTTATTTTCTCACCTAGCTATCTACTTTTCAAAATAAGCAATAGATCCTAAGTTTCTCCCCTGTTGCTATGCAATTGGAGGGTGTTTGTTCGCTATTTTCTGTAACTTATCTGTAACTCATCTGTAACCTCGCTGTAAAACAGAGAGAAAAGATTATGCAAAAACGTCTTCCAGAGTATAAGGGCCTCCTTCAAATACCCAGAATTTCCCATCGATAAAACGATAGCCTTTTTCCAAATTTGCAATCCTTTTCATTTCATCCTCCGATAAGTTGATGGATTGAGCCTGAAAATTTTGAATAATCCTTTCAGGAGTAACTGATTTTGGAATCACAGAAGTTCCTCTTTGTAATGCCCAGTTGATCAGGATTTGGGCAGGTGTAGCATTTTTGGCATTTGCAATTTCAACGATAACCGGGTCTTCCAATAGGCTCGGTTCATTCTGATCCTTAAATATTTGAGGCCGATCCGATGAACCTAAAGGAGCATAAGCTGTGAATAGAATTTCATTGGACCTGCAGAAAGTCAATAGGTCTTCTTGTTGTAGGTAGGGATGGCATTCTACCTGATTCATTTCAGGCTTAATTTTTGAAGTTGATATCAATTTCATCAGGTTTTTCTTTCCAAAGTTGGAAACCCCAAGATGTTTTACAAGTCCCATATTTACAGCTTCTTCCATGGCTTCCCATGTCTCAGAAAGAGGAATTTCATCTAATGAAGCCATATCAGCAGCCTTTTTGGGAAAAAGAACATCTTTTTTTAAGGCAACAGGCCAATGGATCAGGTACAAGTCCAGGTAGTCTGTTTGGAGATCCTTCAACGATTGTTTCAGTGATGGGATAACCTCTGATTTGTAATGATAAGTATTCCATAGTTTAGAGGTAATCCACATTTCAGATCTGGTAACCATTCCTTCAGCTATACATTCTGCTAAAGCCATACCAATTTCTTTTTCATTTCCGTAAAGTGGTGCACAATCCAGGTGCCTGTATCCTTCTTTGATGGCCACTTTTACTGCATTATAAACATTGCCAGGTTCCGATTTCCATGTTCCAAGACCAAAAGCAGGCATTTCATCCTTGTTTTTAAATTTCAATGTTCGCATACTATTGTTTTTAAAGGTTTCTACTTTTTCTAAAATGAATGCTTCATAAATAAGCGGTGATTGATTTCACAAATATGAGCTATGTTCAGTTAGTAAGAAATTACAATTCAAGTTCAGGTACTAATTTACAACAAAAAAAGCACATTAGGAAACCTTCTTTAAGTAAAAAAAACATTTAACACTCTGTTTTTAATACTATTCCATAATTCCAGACTTTCTGACTCTCACAATTTTAGTTGTATGAATAATAACTAAGATACTTCATGATATTAATTGTTGATCTTTTCCCGTAATGAAATCTATGGTGGTTCATCTAGCCATAAAAAAATCCCTCATAGCTAAGCTTTTATGCGAACTTTGAGGGATTATGACTGCCAAATTTTGTTGATGGTATGCTGAATAGTATCGTAATTAACGGGTTGTTATCGATTATGGAATTACTGATGGAAAACTTATTCTATCTATCTATTTCTTCTCAATCAGCATTGTAACTACCAGATCTTCAGGCTTGGATTCAGTGCCGTAAACAGGGTAAGGTTTGGCATCTACAATCTGAATGGTAAAGCCATCGGGTTGTATCTCATTCGTTTTAACTACTGAATGTACCTCAAAGGGAGTTTTTACCATGCTAGCGGTCCATTCACCTTTAATGGTAACTTCGCCAGCCCATACACATTCTACTCCCTGCGGGCATCGCGAATCAGTGATTTCGTTGATCTTTAAGGTGTAAAGTTCATCACTGGAAGTATATAGTTGGTGAATGCGGAAATTTGATTCCTGGCCAACCTTAAAAGTTTTATTGTCAATAATAATTTCCTCGCAGCTCATGGAGGTGAAAAGGAAAAGTACCAGTAAATATTTTAAAGCCGACAGAAGTTTCATATTTTTGCCTTTCGTTTAAGTTAAGATGTAGGATAAGTTGTTTGGGTTGCGTAAAGATATTAAAATTTAGAATGTGAAAATAGGAAATATAGATTTGGGTGTGATGCCGCTGTTCCTGGCACCAATGGAGGATGTGACCTATAAATCGTTTCGGTATATGTGTAAAAAGTACGGTGCCGATGTGATGTACACCGAGTTCGTTTCGTCTGAAGCATTGATTCGCGAGATCGAGAAGACCAAGGAGAAGATGACCCTGTTTGATTTCGACCGTCCTGTGGCCATCCAGATTTATGGTCATGACATTGATTCAATGGTAGGTGCAGCTAAAGTGGCTGAAGAATCTAAGCCTGATTTTATCGACATCAATTATGGCTGTCCGATGAAAAAGATTGTCCGTCACGGTGCCGGTGCAGGTATGTTGCTCGACCCTGAGAAGATGCAGCGTATGACTGAAGCCATTGTGAAGTCGGTTAATGTTCCGGTTACCGCCAAGACCCGCCTTGGCTGGGACGAAAACAACAAGATTATTGTGGAAGTGGCTGAACGTTTGCAGGATGCGGGTGTAGCTGCCTTGGCCATTCATGGTCGAACCCGAAGTCAGTTATATGCTGGTGAGGCTGACTGGACCTTGATAGGCGAGGTGAAAAACAATCCGCGTATGCACATTCCCATCATTGGGAATGGCGATATCAACGGTCCTGAAAAAGCCAAAGCATTTCTGAACCAAACAGGTGTTGATGCTTTGATGATTGGACGCGGTGCTATTGGTCGTCCATGGATATTTTCGGAAATAAAACATTATTTTGCAACAGGCGAACTACTTCCCCCGCCAACTGTTAATGATATTGTTCAGAATGTTCGTGATCAGCTGAATATGTCAATCGAATGGAAAGACAATGTGCGAAGCGGCATTCTAATGATGCGCCGCCATTTTGCCAAGTATTTCCCTACGTTACCCAATTTCCGCGAGCACCGTATAAGATTGTTGCGCGCAGAGACAATTGAAACAGTAAATGAAACGTTAGTTCTTATTGAGAAGGAATATGGTCAACTTAGAGTCGACTATTCCAATGTTAGCTTGAAGTAATCTATATATCATGAAAAAAATTAGAGCTTTTGAGATAGGTGTACTTTTATTTAATGTATTTTCTGATGAATCAAAATCAGAAGAATACCAAAAACATTATTCAGATAATTCGTTTTGGGGAAAATTGAAAAGGGTTGCAAAAAGTGCCGGGATAAAAGTTGTTTATCCTGCACTGCTGCTGCAAAATATGATGAAATCAGACGAAGTGTCACTTACCACCAAACTTATCATTTCGGCTGGATTGGGATATTTCATTTTGCCTATTGATTTTATTCCCGACTTTGCTCCCTTGATCGGTTTTGCCGACGACCTGGGAGTGATGCTTCTCATTTTGAGGAAGATGGGCAACAATGTCACTCCTGAAATAAAGCAAAATGCCCGTGAACAATTGCATAAATGGTTTGGCGAAACTGATGATTCTCAACTCGATCACCTTGAAAATCAAATGATATAGGTAAAAGTTTAAAGTTAATCCCAAGGGCCTGGGATTAAGTTTTGCCAATCGGCAATCTCAGCAATCTCGGTATACCCTTTTAAAAAATTATCAAGGTACTTCACGACAGATCGGAATAGGCAGGGATCAGAGTTCTCCATTTTATCTTTCTCAACTTCAACTATTTATCAATTTACAACCATCAATAAATTAATCACAGATAAGCTATCTATTTTCGAGGAAAGATTGTTGCCCTTAGTTTGTTACAAAATATAGTAAATGTTGCCCTTAGTTTGTTACAAAAAACAGTAAATGTTGCCCTTAGTTTGTTACAAATGTTTATCTTTACAGCTTATTAAATCAATCATTACATGATAGATAGAAAAGCATTGAGATATTTGAACGACTGGGCTAAAGATGTCGATAGAAAACCTTTGGACTAATCATGACATTGCCGTGCGCATTTGGTCAAAGCCTTTTTCCATCGACCAAGTAAAAACAATTGATGGAAAAGAGTTTAGACTCTTTAACGTACCGTTCTATTATGCTTGTGTGTTGGAAAAGTTACTTCAAAAATACCTATAAAAAAATGGTATACCATCAAAGCGTCAAACCTAAATAAAGCAAATGGACGCGACATAAGTCTCCGTTTGCAAACCACGAAGAGGGTGTAATAAATATATATATCATATAATCAATACTTTGTGTACCTTAGTGTCTCAGTGTCGTTGTGGCAATTTTATTTAATTGACTTATTAGATCGGCAAGCAACTATATACTTATAACTTTAAACTTATAACTTTTTTAGTTGTATATTTACTAATGGAAATGTTGCGTCAGATGCTATTTGGCTTAAAGGCGTTGAATATCAATCGGGCAACTGCATTTTCTGACAATATATATACAGGTTGGATACCAATGATTAAGAGACTATTTTTATTATTTTGTTACTTAATATGTTATCAAACATTAAGTGCTCAATACAGAACCAACATACATTCAATTTCCCGTCGCGAAGGATTGTCGAACGGTGCTGTCAATGTCATCGCCACCGATGCTGAAGGGTATGTGTGGTTCGGAACATGGAATGGATTGAACAGATATGATGGGAGCAATATGGTTACCTATATGCCCGGTAATAAGCTGAATGGCATTCACAACCATGTTGTCAGGGAGCTTTATCCGACACAAAAAGGTCCTATCTGGATACTCACCAACAAAGGTGTATCATTATATGATAATCAAACCAACCAATTCTATCCGTTTTTCAATAATGAGGCGGAACAAATCAATTATGAAAAGGATATTTCATTGTTTTATTCCGATGAAATCGGTACAAAGGTTAGCATTTACGGAAGGGGCATTTTTACTTTCGATAGCATTGCCAAACAATTTATTCAGATTAAATTTGATTCCGCTTCAATCCAATTGTCATTGTCTGTCAAGCGGTTACATTCAATTGGTACTGAATTGTTTTGCCTTACCGACAAAAACAAGCTGCTGAAAATTGAAGGAAATAAACTGATAGAAATGATTCAGCTCCCAATGAATGCGGTCATAAACTCTTCATTAGGCGTTTTGATCAACAAACGTCCCTTTCTCCTGATGACCCAACGGGGAGGGCGTGCTCTGATGGTCGACCTTGATAAAAAAGCTATTCGACTGCTTCTTATTCCAGATGAAATTATTACCACCTTCGCACCTTCTGCAACTCCAGGAAGGCTTTGGGCCGGTACTGAAAAGGGGAAAATTTACAGTTTTAATTCATCTACAAAAGAATTTGAAATACGAAATATTCCTTCTGACTTGTTTGCTCAAAACGCCATTGCAACAAGGGTTTTAAGCATCTGTGAAACTGCTCCTGACATATTATGGATTGGCACTGATGGAAATGGAGTTTTTAACCTTAATTTAACTGATTTTCCCATTAAAAGCTTGTCGTCCAGGAAATTGTCGTATCCCATTGTTAGATGCATTCTTGTTACCCGCAATAAGGATATGCTGGTTGGAACCAAGGGTGGGGGCATCGACGTGTTTGATTCAAAAGGCAATCTTATTAAAGTGATATCCGTTAAAAATGGCTTAAGCAACAATTCTGTACTTTCATTGCTCGAGAGAGACGACGGAACTATTTGGGTAGGTAACGATGGAAGTGGAATTGACATTATTTCTTCGGACTATAAAAGAATTAATAATTTCCCCGGTGATTTTAATCTAAATGATACATTGACTTTTGGCTCAGTATATCGCATCCTTGAAGACCGTGACAAGCGCCTGTACCTTGGGACCAGTGGATCGGGTGTAATTATGATTGAATTTGACAATAACAGGCATCCCAATCCTGTATTTTATGAACAGCTTATTCTCGATAAAAATGTTCCAATTAAAGTACCTCAGAAACAGATTGTATATGCCCTCACGCAGGAGAGGCCTGGGATTATCTGGATAGGCACCAGGGGTTTTGGCGTATATCAGTACAATACTATTAATAAGAGGGTGATGGCGCAGTATCATTCACAAAATCAGCCAACACTGATAAAAAATGATGATATACTTTCACTATTTACTGATCATCAAAACAATATCTGGGTTGGAACCAGTTCAGGTATCTTTTCCATTTCACTTGAATTAAATGGTGATGTTAATCTTGCACAATTGAACCTTCAAGACGATTTAAACAACACCTCCATTCATGCCATGCAGATCGATCAGCAAGGAAACCTCTGGGCCTCTACCAATCAGGGACTTTCGTGTATCGATGTAAGAAGTCGGACGGTTAAAAATTTCACATCAAACGACGGATTGATCAATGTCGAATATAGTGATGGAGCATCTTTCTTCGATCAATCAACAGGCCAGCTATATATGGGCGGAACTATGGGCGTGAATATGATTCAGACTCGTGAAATCAAATTCTCGTCCTATTTTCCCGCCCTTGCCATTAATGATTTAACCATTGATAACCAGCTTGTTGAGATTGCTGAAAATAGTGTTCTTCATCACCGGATAAATCTTCAGGATAAACTGATTCTAAAAAGCAATCAGAATAGCCTTACTTTTTTTGTTTCCCCCTTGGTCTATTGGGGAAAAGAGCGTCATCTTATTTCCTATCGTCTGAAAAACTTTGACCACAACTGGACCACCAGCCTGTCCAATCAACCCATCAGTTTTGTTGGTCTCAATCCAAATAAATACATTCTGCAATTGCGTGTAAGTGACGAAAATGGCAATTGGTCCAATCAGATCAAGGAAGTTGAAATACTTATCAATCGACCCTTGTGGCTCACCAACTGGGCCCTTGCAGGTTATTTACTCCTGGTCATTGGAATTCAAATACTATTCCTCGGGTGGTACGTCAGGCGTGCATCGCGAAAAAAGGAAGCTTCACTTCTGGAATATAAACTGCAAAATGAAAAGGAACTTCAGAATTATAAAATTGAATTTTTCACCAATGTGGCCCATGAATTCCGCACCCCGCTCACACTAATCACCTCTCATATCCTTGCCCTGCTTGATGAATCTGAGGCCAATGGTAAAAATCCACGCTTGCTGAAAGTGTACAACAACAGTGTTAAGTTGCAGAAATTGGTGCTCGAAATCATTCAATTCAGGAAACTTGAAAAAGGTAAAGAACAGATCAACAGTACGAAAGTGAATCCTGAAATGCTGGCTTTGGAGGTTCTTTCAGACCTTGAACTGCTCGCCGATAAAGGGGGAGTTACTTGTGAAGTTATCTGCCCTCAAAAAGATGTTACTGTTATTACTGATGCCGACAAATACCAACGCGTGTTAACCAACCTGGTGTCGAATGCCATCAAATACAACCATCCCGGAGGTTATGTAAAAGTGAGGATCTCTTTTGAGGAGAATGCGTTTAAAACTCAGGTCCAGGATAACGGTATTGGCATTAATCCTGAATTTAAAGATAAGGTCTTTGAACCTTTCGGTATCTCTTCTGCTCATCCCGATAAATCGGGACCTGATTATAAGTCAACAGGACTTGGATTGGCTGTTACCAAAGGAATTGTAGAACTTCTTCAGGGGACTATTGCCTTCGAAAGCAGTCCCAATGAAGGCACGCTATTTGTTTGCACGATTCCAAATCTTCCTCTAATTTATAATGCTCAGCAAATCAATGAACCCTCGAATGGTCATCAGGAAATGAATTACCTGGACGAATTGCCAATAACTGAGACTCACTCCTCTTTAGATATTTTGCCCGGTAAACCGACAGTTCTATTGGTAGATGATGATCTGGAAATACTCGATCTGTTAAAAAATATGCTGGCTCCTTTATACAATCTCCTCATTGCCCAAAACGGACTGGAGGCTTTAGCCATTGTTGAAAAACATAAGATTGATCTGATCGTTTCTGATATAATGATGCCTGTTATGGATGGTGTTGAATTATGTAATAAAATCAGGGAGAACTTTGATACCAGTCACTTACCTCTGATATTGCTTACTGCCAAGGAAGAAATAGAAGACCGAATCAAGGGCCTTCAGGCTGGGGCCGATTCATATATTCCAAAGCCTTTTCATCCTGATCATTTAAAAATTAGGATTGAAAAACTCCTGTCCAGGAGACAGAATATAAAAAATGGATTTGCACTTCAGAATGAAAGTACACCCATAATGACTCAAATACAGGACCCATTTTTTCTTAAATTGCTGAATTATATTGAAGAAAATATTGATGATGAATTGCTTTCTACTGAAAAACTTTGTGATAGGCTTGGTATCAGCAAATCGTCTCTTTACAATAAGACTAAATCAGTGCTTGGAACCTCTCCACACGGACTGATCAATCAATGCAGGGTGAAAAAAGCTTCAGTTTTGCTCCAGTCTACAACACTGTCAGTGAGTGAAATCATTGATCATACCGGGTTCAATAGCCGTGCCCATTTTTACGAGCTTTTCAACAAAACATTCAACTGCTCTCCCTCCGAATACCGTCAGAGAAGAAGGGAAGCAGTATAATCGTCAGCAATACCTTCGTGGGCGCATCGACCCAAAGTTCTCCGAAACATGATACCATGTCTTCACTACCTTTTGGGTGCCGCTCTTGGTGCAGAGCACTTTTAATATTTGTAGAAAGGAAGATTGAAATAGCCAAGGCAGGTGCAGCGCACCGAAATATATTCAAATAATAATCCTATTTCCAATAAATTACGGTGCGCTGCAACTTAGGGTTGCGGCATTTTAGATATTTCTACAAATATCAAAGGTGCGCTGCACCAATCGGATTGACTGGTTGGTGGAATTATAATTAAGATTTCATCGACCTCTTAATATTAATATAACAGTTGAAGCTTGAACCATACAATCCATTAACATCCTTTAATACTGCACCTTCCAAACCGCGTCATCAGTGAAATTTGGATAGGATCAAGAAAGAAATCATCTTCATTTTTCCTAAATACCTTTAGTGAGTTTATCTATTACATGATTGATACCCCATTGATACCCCATTGATACCCCATTGATACCCCATTCAGTGTAAATACAAATATAATTCAAATATAATACGTATATAATACGTATATAATACGTAATTGTACTATTTATATGTGTAATATATACGTTTTATATATTTATTATATATGTATTTATACTGAATGAGGTATCAATGGGGTATCAATGGGGTATGACAAAGGTATGATACAAATACTACACAAACCTATCTGGAATAGCATCAGAAAGTCAGTTTGTAAATGAAAAGGATGATGTAGAATATAGAAGATTCTGAAACGTTTGATTTTCAGCTGTATTTTGGAACAGGGAGGACAAAATCGGGAGCAGGGCGGACAAATTTATGGCAGCGTTTTTGTATTTTTGATTATATAAAAAACCAATAATATGGATCTGGCTAATCGTTTTCCTTCAAATCCGCTTCTTCGTCCTTCTGATTTAAAACCTGGCATTAAGGGTATGGAAATTCTTTGTCTACTGAACCCTGGAGTATTTCAGTTCAATGGCAAAGTTTGGCTATTGCTCAGAGTTGCCGAACGGCCTCAACAGATTGAAGGTAAAATCAGTTTCCCGGTTTACAATAGTGAGGGTGAAATTGAAATTCTAAGTTTTGATAAGATGGATCCTGATCTGAATGCCTCTGATCCCAGGGTGATCAATTATAAGAAGAAGGATTATCTCACTACGCTCTCTTATTTAAGGCTTGTTTGCAGTGATGATGGGATTCATTTTTATGAGCCTGAGGGTTATCCGCCTATTTTTGGAAAGGGTGAACTTGAAACTTTTGGTATAGAAGATTGTCGCGTGGCCACTATGGAAGGTGGATTTAACCTGACCTTCACCGAGGTATCTGAGTTTGGGGTAGGAGTGGGATTGATTAAAACCAAAGACTGGAAAACTTTCGACCGCAAAGGAATGATCTTGCCCCCTCATAATAAGGATTGTGCCCTGTTTGAAGAAAAAATTAACGGCAAGTATTTTGCCCTGCATCGTCCTAGCAGTCCCGAATTGGGAGGTAACTATATATGGGTAGCCGAATCGCCTGATATGATTCACTGGGGCAGGCACAAATGTATTGCAACTGTTCGTCCCGACAAATGGGATTCGGCAAGGGTTGGAGCCGGTGGACCGCCTATTCGAACTAAAAAAGGATGGCTTGAAATCTATCATGGAGCCAACAGCAGTCACCGTTATTGTCTTGGCGCCTTGCTGCTGGATATCAACGATCCGACCAAAGTACTTGCGCGTAGTTCAGAACCCATTATGGAACCTAATGAGACTTACGAACAGACCGGATTTTTTGGTAATGTGGTATTCACCATTGGTCATTTTGTGAAAGGTGACGACATCTATATGTATTACGGAGCCAGCGATGAAGTGATTTGTGGTGCAAGGCTCTCTATTTCTGAAATACTATCAACTCTTATTTAACAACTAGTATATATGTTTACCAAGCTAACAGCTGAATTTAGGTTTTTCCTCTCACAGCCCCACAATATGCGGGTACTGCTGATAACCAACATGCTCTATGCCTTGGTATTGCCTGTTGTTGAAATATTTATGGCTGCCTATATCATGCGGTATTTTGCTGATACCAGTTACGTGGCCATTTTCCAGGTCGCCATGTACACGGGTATCATCATTACTTCGCTCACCAATGGGCTATTGCTGAAAAGTTTTAAAGTGGCGCACCTTTACAGTTTTGGTATTCTGCTCAGCGGAATGTCGATGGTTGGAATGATGTTCGTAAAAGACATCACCTTGCCTGGACTGGTCGTTGCAGGTACTATGATTGGCGCTGCATCCGGTTTTTTCTGGACCAACCGCTACCTGATGGCCCTCAATACAACCAACGATGATAACCGAAATTACTTTTTCGGACTTGAATCTTTTTTCTTTACCATTTCCAACATTGGAGTCCCGGTAGCCATTGGTGCCTTACTGGCATCGATCGATGGAGTACATTTATTTGGCATAGTATTCGATATATATCTAGGTTATAGGGTAGTAACAATTATCGTATTTGCCTTAACCATACTGGCTTGCTTCTCGCTGGCCCGTGGTAATTTCGATAACCCTGTGCAAAAAGATTTTCTCTATTTCCGCTTCGGAAGTCTTTGGAACAAGCAAATATTACTGGCCATGCTGAAAGGGCTGGTGCAGGGATTTTTGGTCACTGCACCTGCTATGCTTATCATGAAATATGTGGGCAAAGAAGGCTCCCTGGGCCTGATACAGGGAATTAGCGGTGGATTGACAGCTATATTAATTTATCTGCTGGGCCGCTTTGCAAAACCTCAGCACCGCATCCTGATCTTTGGGTTTGGGATCACCCTGTTTTTGATTGGCACCATTTATAACGGCATAGAATTATCAGCCATTGGGGTCATTGTCTTTGTGCTGTGCAAGGTATTTTTTCAGCCTTTGCACGACCTGGCTTATTATCCCATTATGATGAAGGTCATTGATGTGATGTCTCTTCGCGAAGACCGTAACAAGTATGCCTATATACTGAATCACGAATTTGGACTATATGCAGGAAGGGTCTCAGGCCTCGGGTTATTTATTTTCCTGGCATTTTATGTTTCCGAATCCTTCGCGTTACGCTATTCTCTAATAATAGTAGCTGCATTGCAAATGCTGTCCATTCCGCTGGCTACCAATATAATGAAACTCTCATACAGTAAATAACTATGAAACTATACGACCCTATGAATCTACTTCTAATTATATTATTATCACTTTTCTCCTGCGCAAATGATACAGGGGTACCGGTTGTGCAAACATCCATTCCACGTATTGAGCAGATGCCCAATATGCCGCAGCCTTTTAAAATCATCGACTGGGAAAAGAAGGCGCTTCAATTCGACAGCCTGGTTTTCAATTTCAACAATACAACCTCCTTTGGCCCCCTGATCTGGCTCGACAGCGCGCGCCGCAACATGGATCAGGTAACTTACGGTATTTATACGGTGATGGGTGATATTCGTCAGGGTCCCAAACACAACAATGGAGAGTTTCATGAAGCACTTACTGATTACCAGGCCATTATCGGCGCCGGATTACTTGGTATTGACAAAACCAACCAGCATGGTTATAACTTTGTCAAGATGTCGCAAAATTATTTCAATACTACTACCAAATGGAATATTGTGATGAACAATACAACACCAGAGGTAGCCATGGCCGGTGGTGGATATGGCCGCGACTGGTGGTACGATGTATACCCCAATGTATTGTATTATGGCGTTGCCGCTCTATTTCCCAAAGTTGAGAATACTGAAATGATACAACGCTCGGTGGCGAACCAGTTTTATAAAGCCGATTCAATTCTGAATGGAAACTATAATTACTCTTATTTCGATTATGGTAAAATGAAAGGAATGCAGAATAATATTCCACAACAGCAGGATGCTGCGGGAGGCCATTCTTATGTATTGTTGTCGGCTTACCATAAATTCGGCGATGCCAGATATCTCAAAGGAGCCAAAAGTGCAACACAAGCATTGGTGAACCAAAAGGAGAGTCGCTTTTATGAGAATTTACTGCCCTTTGGAGCGTATACTGCTGCCAGACTGAATGCAGAGCAGAGTACAAATTATGATGTAACCAAGATGTTGAACTGGATTTTTGATGGGTGCCAGGCAAAAGAAGGCCGCTATGGCTGGGGTGTCATCGCTGAACGTTGGGGCAATTTCGATGTAGATGGTCTTCAGGGCAGCATTACCGATGGCGGTGGATATGGTTTTTTTATGAATTCAGTATTGATGTCATGGCCCTTGGTTCCAATGGTAAAGTATGAACCTCAGTATGCAAAAGCGATTGGCAAATATATGCTGAACGTGGTAAATGCTTCACGCCTTTTTTATCCTGATCAGGTTGACAGTGAACATCAGTGGCTTCCTGAACTGAAAGATGTTACGCATGGGATTATAGGGTATGAAGGCGTTCGGAAGATGGATGATTACAACAAGCCTGCTCTGAAAGACATTTCGCCTGTATCAACCGGAGATGGTCCAAAATGGGTAGCAGGACAGCCGAAAGAGGCCATGTTCAGCCTTTACAGCACTTCAATTGCCGGTATTTTTGGAGCCATCGTTCATACAACCAATGTGGAGGGAATCCTGGCGCTGGATTGCAATGCTACTGATTTTTACGCAGATAACAAATTTCATGTCTACCTATATTATAATCCCTATGAAAATGATACAACCGTAAACTATTCATCAGAGTTAAGTGTTGATGTATTTGATGTTGTGTCAAAAAAATATTTGGCTAAAGGGGGGAATGGTAAGGTAAGTTTGATGTTACAGGCAGGCAAAGCCGCAGTGGTGGTAGTCTTGCCTTCGGGAACAAAACTCACGTTGGATGGATCAAGGATAAAAGCCGGAGATGTGATAATAGCCTATAAATAAACTTAATGACTACTGAATTATGAAACCTTTCAATAACTGAATTATGAAACGACTAATATTGATATTGACATTGCTTTTTGTTTGTGGTTCGCTCTTTGCGCAAAAACCTACCCTTACAGGTTCTATCACTGATTCCAAATCGGGTGAATCGCTCATTGGCGTTGCCGTAAAAATTAAAGGAACTGCCATAGGGACCATTACTGATATCAATGGCAAGTACAACCTGGTATCAGACCAGCTGACAAGTACAAGCGTCATCGTATATTCCTACATCGGATTTACAACTGTAGAGGAGTTACTAGGTAACCGCACTGTGATTGATTTGAAACTATCCCCAGAAGATATCATGATGAATGAAATGGTGGTCGTTGGATATGGTTCGATCAAGAAACGGAATATTTTGGGAGCTGTTTCCAAAGTAAATGGAACTGAATTGGACAAATTGCCGGTTACAGATGTGGCGCAGTCGTTACAGGGAAGGGTTGCCGGAGTTCAGGTATCCCAAAATACAGGCGCTCCAGGTGAAGGAGTTTCTGTTCGTATTCGTGGTACCGGGTCCATCAATTCGAGCAACGATCCGCTCTACATTGTTGATGGCATCCCAATCACCGATGCCCTTAATCTTATTTCACCCGGAGATATTGAAAATATATCGGTCCTTAAAGATGCTTCGGCAGCGGCAATTTATGGATCGCGCGCCAATAACGGGATCGTGCTGATTACCACAAAGAAAGGAGTGAAAGGGAAAACCAAAGTTACTTATAGGGGTCAAACCGGGGTTCAGGTGGCTACTCATCTCACCAAGATGGTCAATACAAATGACTATGTCACCGTTTACAATGAAGCGCAGACCAACGACAATGCCTTTATCACTGGGAATATAGCTCCTCATCCATTGATCTCTCTCGATGATGCTGCAAAGTTTGCCAATGTGAATTATTTAAAGGAGCTGTTTCAGCCAGCTATGATCAATTCGCATGAAGTATCCATATCAGGTGGAAATGAAACTTCCAATTTTTTGATATCCAGTGTATTATTCGATCAGAAGGGACTAATAAAGGGAAGCGGTTATACCAAGGGAAACTTCAGATTGGATGTGAATACAGAAGCCAGTAAATGGCTGACTGTAGGGGTGAACATGCTGGCCGGCATATCAAAAAGGGATATCATAGGAAGCTCGGGCGACGGAGCAGGAGGTAATGGCGGAAGTGTTATCAGGTATGCATTTTTTCGGACGCCTGCCATTCCCGTGAGGTTTCCAAATGGAACACCTGGTATCCCTGATGGAACCTTTGTGGACCTTCCTTCTGAATATTTTGGTGACCAGAAATACAACAATTTTCTGGGCGATGGATACAATCCTATCGGGATGGCCGCTAAAAACGACAATAATGAGAAAGACGACAGCTACTTGGGTAAAGCCTATTTTATTGCCAAGATTACCAATGACTTAAAATTTACCACCAATGTGGGATTGGATTACCGTAATGAATTTACCCGACGTTTCAACCCAAGCTGGGGAACCCTTAATCGTGTCAATGGTACGAACGGTATGGATGTGAGTAGTCAACAATTTGTCAACCTGACAGAGAATAGCGTTCTTAATTATGAGACCAAGTTTGGTGAATCGCATAACTTTTCAGCTATGGTCGGATTTGAAGCCATTAAGAATAGTGGAAAAGGTTTATTTTCCAGTGATGTGAATTTTCCCGTCGAGCAGAAAGAATTGGAATACATTGGTAACGGTGGTAACGGAAATGCAGGTAGATCCACCAGCCAAAATGAGTTTGCTTCAACACTGGTATCGTATTTCGGAAGGATAAATTATGATTTCAAAGAGAAATACTATTTGTCAGGTACACTGAGACGAGATGGTTCTTCCAGGTTTATTGGAAGTAATAAATGGGGAACTTTCTACTCTTTTTCCGGTGGATGGGTTTTGTCACAGGAAAAATTTCTGCACGATGTGTCTTGGCTTTCGAATCTAAAACTTCGTGCCGGCTATGGAGCAATTGGAAATCAGGATATTGGTCTCTACGCTGATAAAGACAGGATTTCCCGCGATTACAATTATCCTTTTGGTAATTTTCCAAATAGTGGATATGCACAGTCAGCTCTGGGAAACAGCAACCTGCAGTGGGAAACCAGTTATCAGTACAATGGCGGGTTGGATGCGGAAATTTGGAAAGGGGCATTGGCCTTATCTGCTGATTACTACTATAAAGTAACGGAAAAAATGCTGGTAAGAGCTTCGATTCCTCCATCAAGCGGTTATGCAGAGGCAAACTATATAAACAACGGTTCAGTATTAAACAGGGGAATTGAACTTGAAGCAACATATCATAAGAAGAAAAATGATTGGGGATATACGGTCTCAGGAAACATTGCTTTTTTGCACAATGAAGTGCTCAAAGTAAATGCTCCAACTTTTGACGGAGAGATTGATTCAGGAATCGATGCTACACAAACAGCAGTTGGACATCCCATCGGGTCATTTTATATGCTCGAAATGGAGGGTATATTTCAGAACGAAATAGAAATTTTGACTTCACCCATTCAGGGATCTAACATTCATCCGGGAGATGTGAAATTTAAAGATGCCACTCCTGATCAGGTTATTGACAACCTCGACAGGGTTTATCTTGGTAGTGCAATTCCGAAATTTAACTACGGATTGAATCTTATAACCAACTATAAAAACTTCGATGTGAGCCTGTTCTTTCAGGGTGTATATGGCAACAAAATCTATTCTCAGGTTAACATGGATATTGAAGGTTTTTACCGTGGATTTACCGTTACCCAGCGCTATTTTGACAATCGCTGGACAGGAGAAGGCACTTCCAATTCACAGCCAAGAGCATCATGGTCTGCCAAGTCAAACAATGCGAAACCTTCCTCCCGATTTCTGGAAGATGGTTCCTACCTCAGGTTGAAAAATCTTCAGATCGGATATACGATACCAACGAAAACACTTGCAGATATTGGATTGTCGCATGTGAGGGTTTTTGCTTCGGGCACCAACCTGCTCACATTCACTAAATATTCAGGATTGGATCCGGAAATGACTGTCAGCGATAACTCCAAAAAAGAGGGGGACCTTGCCCGCAATATCGACTGGGGAACTTATCCTTCAGCAATGACTCTTATGCTTGGACTTGACATCACCTTTTAATCTTAATGGCTATGAAAAAGATATTATTCAACCTATCAGATACATTCAGAAATCAGATGATGAATGTGAAGGTCGTTCAACTTAAAAGTGTAAAGCTTCAACCGGCAATGTTGCTGGTTTTAATAGTAGTGCTATTTGGTGGATGTAAGAAATTCCTAACCGAAAATCTAAAAGGCAGTTTCTCAACAGACACCTATTACAAGTCTGACAAACAGGCCATTCAGGCCATTAACGGTGCATACAATGCCAATTCTTTTACCGGAGCGAACAATGTAATCTGGGTATTTGGAGATGTAGCCTCTGATGATGCCGTTAAAGGTGGTATTGAAGGCGATCAAGCCGAAATTACATTCATCGATAATTTTACTGCCAATGCAGGAAATGGCATGATCTTCAAATTCTGGCAATTTACCTATGAAGCCATAGCCCGTGCCAACAATGTAATATATTACGTTCCGGCAATTCCAATGGACGATGGATTGAAAAACCGCATTATTGGGGAAGCTAAATTTCTCAGGGCCTACAATTACTTCAACCTGGTAAACATTTTCGGGAAGGTTCCTCTAAAACTTTTGCCACCGCTCACCCAGGATGCTATTGATTTACCTCTGAGCGAAATAACTGCTACTTATACTCAGATTGAAAAAGACTTAACTGATGCTGCTGCTGTCTTGCCGGTTTCTTATGGTCCGTCAGACATTGGCCGTGTGACCAAGGGCGCCGCTTTGGCGATGCTTGGGAAAGCTAATTTATATCAGCAAAATTGGGCAGCAGCCTCTGGATTTTTTCAACAGGTGGATGCCTTTGGAATTTACAAACTATTGCCTGATTATGCAGATAACTTCAAACTGGCTTTCGAAAACAGCAGTGAATCCGTTTTCGAGATTCAACATAAGGCCAAACAAATTCCACAAACAGGGAGTGAATTGAATCAATGGTTTGCACCTGCCGGTGATGGTGGATATTATTTCAATGCACCCACAAAAAGTTTGGTCGATGAATTTGAAAAAAGCGCAACGGGTGAAGTTGATCCACGCCTTGATGCATCTATTGGCCGTGATGGTCAACCATGGCTTAATGGTGATCTATTCAGTGCAGGTTGGTCTTCAGCTACTGGTTTCCTTACCAAAAAGCATCAGCAACCGCTATCCGAAGTTTCTGCTGCCCTAAAAGGCGATGGCGATCTTAACTATATCTACCTTCGTTATGCCGATGTTTTACTAATGAAAGCTGAAGCCTTCAATGAACTAAACAATGCCGATTCGGCTAAGACAAATCTCAATAAAGTGCGGCATCGTGCGCGTGCAAGTTTTATTGGAACTCCTCCCGCTGATCTGTTGGCTGATATCACTACCTCAGATCAAAGCCTTCTCCGTACAGCGATTCAAAAAGAACGAAGGGTTGAACTGGCGCAAGAATTTCACCGCTATTTTGACCTGATGCGATGGGGCAAGACCATTGCCGAAGCTGCGCTGGGGCCTGATTTTAAATACGAAACCAAGCGGTACTTACCCATTCCGCAGGCAGAAGTAGATACAAACCAAGCCATTCAACCTTGAAACTATTAATGCAATTTAGTCATATTAATCATTTAAAATTAAAATTAAAATTAAAACTATGAAAAGTAAAAATTTGATTAGGATTCGAACCTTGCTGTTTATGCTTGTCGTAAGTTCAGCATTGTTTGTCGGTTCATGTAAAAAAGACAGCACATCCACTCCCGGTGTAGTTGATAGAGCATTGCTCACTAAAGTAGTTGCTTCAGCTGATTCACTTTCGACTGCTATATCTACAACAGATTATGACCAGTTGGACATTAACGCATATAAGGCTACATTAGCTACTGCGAAAACTGCTTCTACTTCTTCCACTCTTACACAGGCTCAAATTAATAGTCTTGTTGGGCAGATAAAAGCGGCGATGAAAGTGTTAAATTCAAAAGCTTTTGGCTTTATCAATGAGGCCCTTAACCTGGTTGCAGGATGGAAATTTGATGAAGGAACAGGTACAACAGCTACCTCTTACTCCACTGCAAAACAGGTTGGTACATTTACGAAAGGATGGACTACTTTATTGGCTAACAATGCGGCATTGCCTACATGGGTTGACGGTGTAAAAGGTGGAAAAGCAATTCACCTGAATAACGGTGCTCATCTTGAAGTTCCTTATTCGCCAAGCTTCCTGCCTGCCAGCATATCTATTTCGGCATGGATTAAAATGGATAAGCCGTTTTGGCAGAACAATGTTATCGTATCTCAAAACTACTGGTATGGTTATAAGTTTGCAACCCAAGAAAATGGAAAACCTCTGTTTACTGAAAGGGTTAATGCTACTACGGTTCATGATTTTGATGCTGGGGATGGTGTAGTTGCACCTAATGTATGGACACAGGTTGCGGTTTCGCTCAATAGTGCAAAGGATTCATTGCAATTTTTCATTAATGGGACGTTAACCAACACGTTTACAGAAGCAGATGGTGGTGTAGGCCCATTAACTCAAACCCTAGCTTTTGTTATTGAAGGCTATACCTACACTGCACAGCCATTCTTAATTGGCTCATTTGCCACAGATGCTGAAATAGCAGCCAAACCAAAGAACTTTGATTGGATATCAGTTGCTAATGTAGGCTCTTTCGAAGGTTCAATCGACAACCTGAAGATCTTTAACACTGCCTTGAAACCAGGTCAGGTTAAGAAGCTCTACAATGACGAAAAACCATAAGCCGTTGGCAATTAGTTTTTTGTTTTGATATAAATATGGAATGGCCCAATTGAACTGCATGATAAAGGCAGGCTTTTGGGCCATCCTTTCTTTTAGACAAATAGCAGTTATTTAGAAAATATCAAATTAAAATTGGAAATGCTCGTTTAGGGCATTGGCATTTTGATGCTGCTGCTAATGGGGCAGAGCACTTTTTATATTTGTAGAAAGAAATATGTCTGAATCACCTTATTGATGGCTGTTGCTCCTGTTGCAGAGCACTTTTAATATTTGTAGAAAGGAATATACCTGTGGCAACTTATTGATGCTGTCGCTTTTGTTGCAGAGCACCTTTAATATTTGTAGAAATGTAGATATCTGTACCACCTTATTGATAGCTGTTGCTCCTGGTGCAGAGCACCTTTAATATTTGTAGAAATGTAGATTGAAATAGCAAAGGTAGGTGCAGCGCACCGGAATATTTCTAATTATAAATATATTCCAAGGATATTACGGTGCGCTGCACCTTGGTATTGGGTTATTTCACCTATTTCTACAAATATCAATGGTGCTCTGCACCTAGGGTTGCGGTACATTTGATGTTTCTACAAATATCAATGGTGCTCTGCACCTAGGGTTGCGGTACATTTGATGTTTCTACAAATATCAATGGTGCTCTGCACCGAGGGTTGCGGTACATTTGATGTTACTACAAATATCAATGGTGCTCTGCACCGAGGGTTGCGGTACATTTGATGTTTCTACAAATATCAATGGTGCTCTGCACCGAGGGTTGCGGTACATTTGATGTTTCTACAAATATCAATGGTGCTCTGCACTGAGGGTTGCGGTACATTT
>Ga0123338_10000295_pt1 | contig 51713 bp, 51 predicted proteins | sample grotaG_FD_89793 | JGI IMG/M metagenome (GOLD analysis project Ga0123338, IMG submission 89793) | Glacier valley bacterial and archeal communities from Borup Fiord, Nunavut, Canada, to study Microbial Dark Matter (Phase II) -... | ecosystem: Environmental > Aquatic > Freshwater > Ice > Glacier ... | reverse complement strand
GAGGATGGTGTTGACGGCCTTCATGGCCGTCGCGGCGAGCTGGGCGGTCGCCTGTGCTTCGATGCGGATCGCTTCGAACAACGCCTTGGCTTCGGCGTTCGCAGAGGGCGTGATCGTGTGCTGGAGCTTCACGAGCCGAACCGCGATGCGCTGTTTCGAATCCGAAAGCAGAGTCAAAGCCTCGTGGTCGAGCTTCGCGATGGCGTTACGTTCGGCCATGAAGACCGCGCGCAGCTCTTCGCCCAGGAGGCGAAGCTCGTCGAGCTCGCCATCCGTCACGACGTGTGGCTGCCCCGCACGATGTCGTCATCCACGATCTTCGACGCGAGCTTGTCGAGATCGATGGGGTACTTGTCGTGCTTGATGGCATCGCGAATCTCGTCGAGACGCGCGCGGTTCTTGGGGCTGATCTCGTCGGGATCTTGGGCCTGAGCTGCCGAGGTACTGGCAGCCGATAGCTTCACCACGGAAGCGGGGTTCTCAGGTTTTTTGGCGGCAGGAGGAGTTGTCGACGCAGGCTTCGCACGCGAATCTGCGACAACGGCGACACCGACCTTGGATTCAATACGCATGGACGACCTCTGTTAATTAGAGTTTCGGCCGCTGGGATTGAGTGTTGATAGGTAGAAACGGAGCAGGATCGATCGCTTGGCCATCCTTGCGAACTTCAAAGTGAAGATGGGGGCCGGTCGAATACCCTGTCGTGCCTACATTGCCGATCTGCTGCCCCTGTTCGACCCTATCGCCTGCCTTCACGGTGGTCGCCGAGAGGTGGGCGTACCGAGTTTCGATGCCATTGCTGTGGCGGACCGTGACGAGATTGCCGTAGGTGCCTGCCGGTCCTGCAGAAACCACCGTTCCTGCGGCCGCCGCCGAGACCGGCGTGCCCGTCTTCGCCGCCAGGTCGAAGCCAGGGTGCTTGATCTCTTTATGTTGGATCGGATCGATTCGGGAGCCGTAACCAGAGGTCGGAGTTCCAGCCACCGGCATCGTGAAGCGAGGCATGCCGTCGAGCTCGGGGCCCTTCGGGATCTCGAAGGCGGACATGGCTCCGGGAGGGTGAAGCTGGGCCGCGATCTGGGTGCCCGGCGCATCGCTGCCCTGGGGCTTGGCGCCGAGCTGCTTCGCGAACATGTCCGCGAGGCCGATACCGCCGGCACTCGACATCTTGTCGGCGACCGCTTCATCGAACATCGACTTGAACGTATCGCCTGCAAAGCCGCCGTCACCACCGCTCTGCGTCTTCGCCTCGGACAGCAGCTGTCGTAGGAAGAACGACTCGAGCTGCTTCGCGGCGGTCTGCGCAGGGTCCGCCTTGAGCGTGTGCGCTGCGAGCGGGCCGGGTGTGATCGGCTTGAGGGTCACATCGTCTCCAGCTCCGCACGCAAGGCACCAGCGGCCTTGAGGGCGCGAAGAATCGAGACGAGGTCGCGGGGCTTGGCGCCGAGCGCGGCGAATGCGGCGGCGACATCACCGACGGTGGTCGCCTTCTTCATGACCTTCATCGGGTGACCGGCTTCTTCATCGACCTTGATCGTGCTGTTCGGCACGACCTGAGTCTTGGCACCCTTGCCGCTGAACGCCGCGGGCTGCGAGACGATGGGAGCTTCGGTGACTTCGATCGTCAGCGAGCCGAACGTGATCGCGGCGGTACGCAACGTGACGGCTTCTCCGACGACGATCGTGCCAGTCTTCTCGTCGACAACGACCTTCGCTTTGACATCGGGATCGACTTCGATTGCCTCGAGCTTCGCTATCAGCTCGGGCACCTTCGGCTTCCACTCGCCACTGATCGTCACGGTGATCGCTCCTGCATCGCGCGCCCGAGCCATGCCGGGCAGCACCGCTTCGATCGCGGCCTGCACGCGAGTGGCGGTCGTGAAATCGGCCGTGCCGAGGATCAGCGTGAGCTCCTTGCTCGGCAGCACGGTCGGTGCAGCCGCCTCGAGCGTGGCGCCGCCGGGGATTTCACCCACGAGCGTGTGGTTCTTCTTCGTCGAGCCGCCGCTCGCACTATCGGCGGTGAACCCACCGACGGTGAGCGCGCCTTGCGCGAGGCCCCAGGTCTTGCCATCGGGGCCCTTGAGCGGCGCGATCAGCAGCGTTCCACCCGACAGGCTCTTCGCATTGCCCATCGAGGAGATCGTGACGTCGATCTGCTGACCCGCACGCCCGAATGCGGGGAGCTCGGCGGTGAGCATCACGGCCGCGACGTTCTTCATTTTCATGTCGGTCGGGTTGACCGTGTTGCCGAGGCGCTTGAGCATCTTGGTCAACGCGGCCTTCACGACCGGCGAGCGCGTGTCATCGCCGGTACCATCGAGCCCGACGACGAGTCCGAAGCCCGTCAGATGGTTGTCGCGAACGCCTTCGACCGACGCCAGATCTTTGATCCGGTCGGCATGCGCCGTGGCGCTGGCGAGGACGACAAGCGATGTGATGAGGAGATTGCGCATGGTGATCTCGTTAGAACGGCCAGAGCTTACTCATGACGCGAGCGAGCCAGCCGCGACGCTGCGTGTCGCTGATGTCGCCCTGGCCGGTGTATTCGACCTCGGCATCGGCGATGCGCGAAGACGGCACGGTGTCGTCCTCGGCAATATCGATGCGGCGTACGACGCCGCTCATGTAGATATGGTGCTCTTCATCACCGACCATCACGATCTTGGATCCTTCGATCACGAGGTCACCGCTCGGCAGCACGTCGATGACGCGCACCGGCAGGGTTGCCGTGACTTGGCCTTGGCGCTGGACGCTGCCATTGCCAGTAAACTTTTGATCCGAGGTCGACGCGAACAGCGTCTTCGGATCGATGCCCGGATACTTCTTGGTGAGCGCGGCGACGAAGCCGAGCGCGTTCGGCATGCCGTAGGTCGTGGCATCCGATTTGTTGAGCTTGGTGTCCGCTTGATGGGAGGCGAGGTCCTTCTCGTCGATCTTGATGACGACGATATCGCCGATCCGACCCGCGATCGCATCCTCGAGCAACCCGGAGTCGCCCTGGGCGTAGAGGCTGCCGGTACCGGCGTTCGAGCGCGAGCCGTACTTGGCTTGCTCGAACGTGCGGTGTTTCGGATGGTACGGCGCGATGTGACTCGAACAGCCAGCAACGAACAGTGCCCCGGACAAAAGAGCAGCGAGCTTCATGGCTGATCTCTGACGGTGACGACGCCCGGAGCCGTCATCGTGCCTTTGAGGATGGTCTGGTTGTAGGCGAGCCGCACGGTGGCGGTGTCGCCGACCCGTGCCGAGAGCTCGAGCACGCCGGTGCCCCTGATGCGAACGCCGCCGTGCGAGATATCGACGCTGACGCGCATGCCGCGCGGCGAGGGTGGCGGCAGGGCGATGTCATGCGCGCCGACGGGAGCACCGGCATCGAGGTCCCGGGTCAGCGTGCCGCCGGCGACTTGCGCGGCGGGTGCACTCGCACCTTCGACGGCGCGATGTTCGATCGAGAAATCATCCGAGGAGATCATGCTGCCCGCCGCGACGGCGTGGTTGAGCACGGCGACATCGACCAAGGCGGACAGCGCGACCTGGACATAGATCGTCTTCTTTCTGTACGTCATCTTGATGCTCGGCCGACCTGCGCGCAGCTGCGCGGGCGGCTCGACCACGAGCCCTGACGGCTTCGCATTCGCGAGCGATGGGGGCACGAACACGCGGGCGATCCCGAGGTTCGGCGGCAGCATCGGCGTGAGCTGCTCGGTGATCGCAACTTCGATCGAAGACCGCGTCGAAGACGGCGTCGCGGACGCAGTTGCGGTCGCGCACAAGATGACGAGCAGCGCTTTCATCGCAGCTGCGCCGTCTCACCGAGCATTTCGTCGGCAGCCTTGATGACGCGGGAGTTGACTTCGTACGCGCGTTGACCGGAGATGAGATCGACCATCTCTTCGACGACGTTGACGTTCGAAACCTCGAGCATGCCTTGGCGAATGTTGCCGGCGCCACCCTCACCAGGGTTGCCGAGTACCGCCGAGCCCGAGGCCGAGGTCTCGCGAAACAAGTTGCCGCCCTGACCTTCGAGACCGCCGGGATTCGCGAAGGTCGCGAGCTGGATCTGGCCGAGCTCGACCGGCTGTGAATCGCTCGCGATCGTGGCGGTGACCTGACCGGTCGACGAGATCGTGACGGTCTGCGCATCGGTTGGAATCGTGATGTCACCACCGACCGCGTAGCCCTCGCTCGTGACGAGCTTGCCTTCCGCGGTCATCTGGAGCGCGCCATCGCGCGTGTACTGCGTCGTGCCGTTCGGCACGGTCACCGGGAGAAAGCCGTGGCCTGCGATCGCGACGTCGAGCTGGTTGCCCGTGTTGTGGAGCTCGCCTTGCGCGTGCTCGCGCGCCGTCGAGGTGAGGCGGACGCCGAGCCCGATCTCGGTCGCGGCTGGCGCCGAGGTGCCTTGGCCCGTCGAGGTGCCCGCGCCCCGCGTCTGCTGATAGATCAGGTCGGCGAACTCGGCGCGACCCTTCTTGAACCCGTTCGTCGAGACGTTCGCGATGTTGTTCGCGGTGACGTCGAGCTTCTGTTGCTGGGCTTCCATGCCCGAAGCTGCGGTAGCGAGTGATCGAAACATGGGTCAGCCTTTCGTTACTTCGGTCCACCGAGCTCGCGAGCCGCTCGGCTCTCGACATCGTGGTAGCCCTGGATCATTTTCATCAGCGACTCGTAGGTGCGCGTGGTCTTCACGAGATCGACGACACCGCGGACGATGTTGACATTCGAGCTCTCGAGGACACCGCTGCGCACCTTGGGAGCCTCTCCTGCTTGTGGCGTGCCAGTCGCGGAGAACATCGATCCGCCCTCGCGCTTCAACTGAGAGGCAGAGAACCTGACGAGCGCGAGCTTGCCGACGGAGTTGCCGTCAGCCGTGACGTCACCTTCGCCGGAGATCGTGACATTCTGTGCGTCCGGCGGAAACGTGATGGGTTGATTGCCCTCGCCCATCACCTGATAGCCGTCCTGGGTGACGAGTTGCTTCTCGGCGTTGAGCTGGAAGTTGCCGGCGCGCGTGTAGCGCATGCCTTGTGGCGTCTTCACCGAGAACACGCCATCGCCTTCGAGGGCCACATCGAGGGGATTGTCGGTCTGCATCAGTGCACCCTGCGAACCGTCGACGGTGTGCGCGGTCTGCGCGGAGACCAGCGCGGAATCGGCAGACTTCGCGGTGCCGAGCGCCTCCCTGAACGAGACGCGCTCGCCTTGATAGCCCGACGTCGATGCATTCGCGATGTTGTTCGCGGTCGCATCGAGTGCTATCGATTGCGCGACGGCACCGGCGGTGGCGATGTAGATGCCGGAGCTCAAACGACGTCTTCCATGTCGCCCTTGCCCTTGCCCATGATGATGGAGCGGAGGCGTGCGACGGCGCGACCGTGGAGCTGGCACACGCGCGACCGCGTGATGCCCATGACGTCACCGATCTCGGTGTAGGTCAGCTCCTCGGTGTAGTAGAGGTTCAGGATCAGCAGGTCGCGCTTCTCGAGCAGCTCGAGCGCTTCGCGAACGCGAGCCTTGCCGCGGCGATGAGCGAGCTGCATCTCCGGCGACGCTTCCTCGTCGATCGGCATCAGCGAATCGTCATCGAGCTCGAGGGCGCCGACCGAGACGTGGACGATCTGCTCGAGCTTTGTCTTGTACTCCTCGGTGGTGACGCCGAGCGCTTCGGCGACCTTCTCGTCGGTCGCTTCGCCGTGCTGGAGCTCGAGGTTCTGGATCGCATCGCCGATCTTGCGTGCCATGCGGCGCATCCGCCGCGGCATCACATCGCCGCGGCGAAGCTCGTCGATCACGGCGCCGCGGATCCGCTTCTCGGCGAACGACAGGAATGGCTCCTGGCGCGTCTCGTCGTAGCGCTCGGCCGCCTCGGCCAGGCCCACCATGCCTGCGGCTACGATGTCGTCGCGCGAGATCCAATCGGGGCAGCTACGCGCGATGCGAAGCGAGATGCGGCGTGCGATCTCGAGATGCTCGGAGATCAGTTTGTCGCGTTCACGGACCGCAGGTTTCATCTGTTGCGCATAGGCCTTCATCGAGACTCTCCTTGTGCGCTTGCGCGCCACCACGTCGCCGGTTGGCTCGCGAGCGAGCCGAGTGCTTTAGCTAGTTGACGAATCGCTCGTGCGGCCGGGGAATCGGGCGCGTGGACGAGCAGAGGAACACCGACCTGCGCTGACTCCGCGACCGCGGGGTCCGAAGGAATCGGCGGTAACACGGTGAGCTCGAGATCGAGGAAGCGATTGACGAGCGCGCTCAAGCGCGCGGTGACTTCATCGGCGTGTGCACGAGACAGCACGCGGTTCGGAACGAGATACGCGTGCTGCACCTTCTGCTCGACATGAAGCACCTTGAGGCAGGCGTAGGCATCGGCGATCGAGAGTGGCTCGGGGTTCACGACGACGACCGCATCTGCGGCAGCGCCGGCGAACATCGTCTGGACTTGACCGATGCCTGCAGCGACATCGATCACGAGCGTCTGGTACTGCGTCGCGAGCGAGGTGACGAGGTCCATGATCCGACGCAGACCCGTCGAGCCGAGCGTCGAGAGCAGGAACGAACCGTTGAGTGCTGGGAGGAGCGCGATGCCATGTGCCTTGACCAACACCTCTTCAAGAGGCGCGCCACCCAGCGCATCGAGCAAACTTTTCTCGGGAGCCACGCCTAGCAACAAATTGAGGTCCGCCATGCCGAGGTCGGTGTCGACCATCAGCGTCTTGGCGCCCATCTGCGCGTAAGCGACGGCGAGATTGACGGCGAGCGTCGATTTTCCGATGCCGCCCTTACCGCCGGTGACGGCGAAAGCGCGACGACGAGTCTGCGCGACAGCGTCATCTTGCTGCTTGCCGCCGCGGAGGACTCGGAGTGTGGCTGCTTGATCAGACATGAGGGCTGCTTACGCGGCGTGGGTACGGGTCGAAGCGATGCGACCGAGACCGCCGAGTCCGGACGCTGCGAGCTCTTGAACGCGAGCCGTCGTCGGCTCTTCGAGGTCTTCAGGAACAGACTGCCCGGTGGTCACCCACGTGATAGGTAGCGAAAGCCGTGCCGGAGCCCGCGACAACTCGGGCGCCTCGTCGACTTCGTCGACTTTCGTGAACAGCAGGCGCGACGGCTTGAGCGCGCGGTAGCGATTCGCTAACTCTTCGATACAAGTCGCGGAGCTAGCCGCGGCGCACACGAGGTGTGTCTCGATCTCGGGCAGGTTCGCGACGATGTTCGCGAGCTCTTGGATCGCACCTACATCGCGCGGCGATCGGCCGGCGGTGTCGATCAGCGTCAAATCATCCCCTGCTTCGTCAGAGGCGTTGATCGCGTTCGTCAATTCGGACGGCGACTCGAGCACGCGCAGCGGCACGCCGATGAGCTCGGCGAACGTGCGAATCTGGTCGACGCCACCGACGCGGTAGTTATCGAGCGTGATCAGCGAGACCCGCTTGCCATCGATCAGCGCGGCGCGCGCCGCGAGCTTCGCGATGGTGGTGGTCTTGCCTACCCCGGTCGGGCCGACGAGCATGATCGCACGCGCGTGGCTCGGCGCGGTCAGTTGCGCGCGCCCGACGGCATGAACCTGCACGGGCGCGGCAGGCGGCGGCGTCACGAGTTGCTCGATGAGCTTTCTCAGGGCCGCCACTTCGTTGCGGAGCTCGGCGGTGCCGCGGCTGTCTGCCGTCGCGGCGCGAACGAGCGCACGCAGCGACTTGAGCTCGCCGCGGAGCGGGCTGACGACACGTTCGACCTCGAGCTCGGCCTGGAGCTGGCTCTTCTCGTTAGATGACGGCGTCGGGTTGTTGAGCTGCGAGCTCTGCGAGTTTTGCGCTGCGTACGCGGAGCCGAAGCCGCGGGTCGGACCCGAATCCTCGTCGTCGTTGTCGATGGCCGCCGAGATTTCGCAGGCCGTTCCGAGGAGACCGCGGCGAATCTGGCGGGTCGAGACGATGACCGCTTGGTCACCGAGCTCGGCCTTCACCTTCGCGACGGCCTCGCGCATGTTGCTACCTTCGAACTTCATGATCTTCATTAGGTTTGCGCCTCTTGGGCGGAGATGACTCCGCGGGTGACGAACGGAACGGTCGGATCAACTTCGCGATAGCTCAGGACCACGAGGCCCGGAGCATGACGTTGGGCGATGCCTGCGACGGTGCGACGCAGATCCGGAGCGACGACGAGGAGTGGCGGCTCGTCGCGCATCGCGAGATCGCGAGCGCGGTTGCCGAGGTCCTCGGTGAGCTTGGTGAGCGAACGGGTGTGCTTGACGCCGCCTTCGCGCAGCATCTGCTCGACGCGCGGGTCCAGGACGAGCGGGCGGAGCGCACCATCCGGCGACAGCTGGTTGCGAGTGAGCCTGCGAGCGAGGCGCTGGCGAACCAACTCGACGAGATCGTCGGCGACCTTGACCTGCGGCGCGTGGTCCGCGAGTGCCTCGAGGATGGTGCGGAGGTCACGAATCGACACGCCCTCCATGAGCAGCTTGCGGAGCACCTGAATGACCGTGCCGAGTGGCAGGAGCGTCGGGATGAGCTCCTCGACGACCTTGGAGTTGGACTTCGACACCACGTCGAGCAGGTCCTGAACTTCGCGGCGACCGAGGAGGTCGTGCGCGTTGCGGCGGATGAGCTCGGTGAGGTGCGTCGCGATGACGGCAGCCGCATCGACCACCGTGCAGCCCGCAGCTTCGGCGCGTGCGCGCTCGGTCGGGGCGAGCCACTTCGCGGGCAGGCCAAAGGTAGGTTCGGTGGTCTGCTCGCCCGGGAGCGACTTGGTCGCGGTACCGGTCGGATCGATCGCGAGGACGCGGTGGACGTACACCTCGGCTTCGGCGATCGTGACGCCCGAGAGCAACACGCGATAGGCGCCTGGACGCATCCGGAGGTCGTCGCGGATATGGATCGCGGGGACGATGATGCCGAGCTCGCCGGCGAGCTGCTTGCGCAGCGACGCGATGCGCTTCAAGAGCTCGCCGCCGCGCGACGCGTCGACCATGTTCAGGAGGTCGAGGCCGACCTCGAGCGAGAGCAGCTCGACAGGGAGCGCAGCTTCGATCTCACCGCGCTGGCTCTTCTCGTCGCTGGCCGGCGCCTTCTGGCCTGCCTCGGCGAGCGGACGCGAGGGGTCACCGGCTTCCGCGTTTGCCGAGAGGTCCTTCGCACGCGACGCCGCGTAGGCAGCGACACCGCCGAGGCCGAGGAACAGGAGGTGGGGCATGCCGGGCAAGAGACCGATCATGCCAAGCAGCGCGCCGGTGACCTGCAGCGGACGCTTGCGCGCGAACAGCTGGCCGGAGAGCGCCTGGCCGAGCTGCGCGTCGTCACCACGAGTCGCGAGCAGCGCCGAGCCCGTCGAGACGAGCAGCGCGGGGACCTGCGCGACGAGACCATCACCGATCGAGAGCACCGTGAACGTCGCGCCGGCGTGTCCGAACGACATGCCCTTCTGTGCGACGCCGATGATGATGCCGGCGACGATGTTGACGATGAGGACCAGGATGCCGGCGATGGCGTCACCGCGAACGAACTTCGAGGCACCGTCCATGGCGCCGTGGAAGTCCGCTTCGCGCTGGACGGCGAGGCGGCGGGCGCGCGCTTGCTGCTCGTTGATGAGGCCGGCGCCGAGGTCGGCGTCGATCGCCATCTGCTTGCCCGGCATCGAGTCCAACGTGAACCGTGCGGAGACCTCCGAGATCCGCTCCGCGCCCTTCGTGATGACCACGAAGTTGACGATCACGAGGATGAGAAAGATGACCGCACCGACGACGAAGTTGCCGCGGATGACGAAGCGGCCGAACGCGGCGATCACCGAGCCGGCAGCGTGCTCGTCGGTGCCTGTCAAGATCAGGCGGGTCGATGCGATGTTGAGTGCGAGGCGAAACAGTGTGACGAACAGGAGCAGCGATGGGAACGATGTGAAATCCGTCGGCTTCTCGACGTAGAACGCGACGAGGAACGTCAGCGCGCTGATGCACAGCGACAGACCGATCAAGAGATCGAACAACTGCGGCGGCAACGGCGCGAGGGCGATCCCGAGGATGCCGACGAGCGCCGCGGCCATCACGAATCCACTGCTCTTTTTCACGACGTGGCGCTCCGGTTCTTGATCCGGTAGACGTACGCGAGGACCTCAGCGACCGCGCGATAGAGGTTTGCCGGAACGGGCTTGCCCTCTTTGACGAGCTTGTGGAGGGCACGCGTGAGCGGCGGGCGGCTGATCACCGGGATACCGTGCTTGCGCGCAACTTCACGGATCTTCTCGGCCGACTCGTCCATGCCTTTTGCGACGACGACCGGAGCCGCGTCCTTCTTGTCGTCGTACTTGAGGGCGACTGCGTAGTGCGTCGGGTTGACGATCACGACATCGGCTTTGGCGACGGCGACCGACATCCGGCGCTTCGCCATCTCGCGCATCTTCTGGCGACGCTTGCCCTTGATGTGCGGGTCGCCTTCTTGCTCCTTGTGCTCGCGCTTGAGCTCGTCGGTCGACATCTTCATCGACGTGGTCATCTTCCGCTTCGCGAGGTAGTAATCGAGCCCGGCGACCGCGAGCAGCACGCCGATGACAGCCTCGAGCACGCGGACGATCGATGCCGCGGCCATGCCGGCGAGCGCGAGCGGCGTCGTCGGATGAACCTTCGCGGTGCCCGCTAGGGCGAGCGCGACAACGACGCCGACGGCGATCATCTTCGCCATCGCGCCACCGGTGCGACGCACGACCGCGCTGAGGCCGAACGTGTTCATCAGGTTCGCGCCCGGGTTGATGCGGGTGAGGTCGAACTTGATGCCCTTGAATGCGGGCGGCCAACCGAGCTGGCCGAGGATGGCGACGATCGCACCGAGCGCGGCGCCGATGACGACCGGGAACGTGGCGCTCGTGAACGCGTGAAACGCCTCGCTGTTCAGGCCGTCGTGGTTCAGGCCATCGGCCGACATCGCGACGTCGCGCGCGAGGCCGCGAATCGCAGCCCAACCCGAAGCGCCCGTGACGAGCAGCGCGATGGCGCCGCCGGAAAAGGTCGCAGCAGAGACCACATCCTTCGAGAGCGCGATGTCACCGCGTTTGCGGAACTCGCGAACTCGCTTGGGAGTTGGCTTCTGGGTTTTCTCGGATTCACTCACGTCGGCACAGGTTCGGGTGCTAGTTCAGCAACCGCTGTGCCCGCGCTACGTGCTCGAAATATCTCGCTTTCCGATCGTCACTGTCGCCAGGGCTGGCGCTGCCAAACGGCAGGAATGACGGCCGCTATCGTAGGACATTCACGGACGTGTGCGCCACATCCATGGCACCTGCGACGAAGCCACCCGCGCTGGCGACGAGCAACGCCATACCGACGAGGAGGACCGCCGAGAGTGCGATCGAGAACACGTTCACCGCCGGGGCCGCACGGTTCATCACCGCGAGCCCGAGATTGCCGACCAGCGCGGCGAGCATGATCGGGGCAGCGAGTGACAACCCGTAGCCGAACGACGAGCAGGCCTGGCGCACGAGCTCGTTGCTGCCAGCGAGGATGTTGAAGGACGAGGCGGGTACCGTGACACTGCGCACGATGGCCTCGAGGCCATGCGCCGAGATGAAGGCGAGGCTACCGAGCGTCGAGCACAGCGTGCGCAAGATGCCGGCGTTCTCACCCGCATGGACGTCGTACTCCGACGCGAACCCGAGGCCGAGGCTCATACCCATGAGCTGGCCCGCGTTCGCGACGCGCGCCATCACGAAGCGCGCGGTGAGCCCGGTGACGAGCCCAGAGCCGAGCTCGAGCAGCGCTGCCGCAGGGAGCTCGTCGAGCTCGACACCCGGGCGATTCGCCGCGAGCGCGATCGCGACAGAGACGCAGAACACGAGGCGCGCGCGGACCGGGACGCCGCTGTCACCGATCACCGGCGCCGTGAACGCGACGGCGCCGACGCGCATCAGCGCGACGAGGAACGCGCCGAGCTCTGCGGGGGTGACGATCATTAGCGCGGGTTGTCGGGGGTGCCGAGGTCGGTGGGGCCGGCGTTCGTCGTCGACGTTGCCGTCGAAGTGAACGCCGTGATGGCGAAGCCGCCGAGCTTGTCGAGCATCCAGTGGCCGGCGAGCGCGAGCGTGACGAGCGCGACGGCGAGCTTCGGGACGAACGTCAGTGCGGACTCTTGCAGCTGAGTCGCGGTCTGGACGATCGCGATCACGAGGCCGATCACGAGGCCGATGATCAGGAACGGTGCGGCGACCTCAGCGGCGATGGTGAGCGCGGAGCGCCACAGATCGAGCAGCGAGTCCTCGGTCATCCTCGGACTCCTCGCAGGAGCGATTCGACGACGAGGTGCCAGCCATCGATCATCACGAACACGAGGAGCTTGGCGGGTAGCGCGACGACGCTCGGCGGCACCATCACCATGCCGAGCGAGGTCAGCACCGTCGCTGCGACGAGGTCGATGACGAGAAACGGCAGCAAGATCGTGAGGCCGATCTTGAAGGCCATGCGGAGCTCCGAGAGGATGAACGACGGGATCAGCGCGCGCATCGGAATCTCTTCCATCGTCGCGGGACGCGCCGACTTCGAGACCTCGAGGAACAGCTGTAGATCGGTATCGGCGGTGTGCGCCATGAGGAACTTGCGGAGCGGCGGCAGCGCGGCTTCGAGCGCCTGCTTTTCGTCGAGCTGGCCCGCGAAGTACTGCTTGCCACCCTTGTCGTACATCTCCATCGCGACCGGCGCCGAGACGAAGATCGTCATGAACAGCGCGAGACCGACGAGGACTTGGTTCGGCGGAGCCGAAGGCGTGCCGAGTCCCGTGCGCACGAAACCAAGCACGACGATGAACCGGACGAAGCTGGTACACGACAGGACGATCGCCGGGAGCAACGTGACGAGGGTAAGTAGGACGATCATCCCGAGCGGGCCAGCGGTCGTACTCGATTGCTGATGCAGTTGGCTCGGGTCGATACCGAGCTGGCCAAGCGGGTTCACCGGCGACCGCCCGTGGCGGTGAGCATTTCTTTTGCCCACTCGAGGTCGGCGTCTTCGTCGTCGGTCGCGATGTCAGGATGGATCGGCGGGAGCGTCGGCTGCACGGTGCCGGCGCGAGCGCGCAGCTTCAAGATGCCGGCGACCGCGTTGCTCTGCGGTTGCAGCGCGGGTGCTTCGACTTCGGCCGCCAGTTGCTGCTGGAAGGTCTGGTTCGTGGGGGTAGCGTTCGTGATGTTCGTGAGGGCACGCTCGAGCTGCGTCGCCCGAGGCAGATCCTTCTCGGCGCCCTCGCGGTCGGTCTTCGGCCACGAGCCGAGCATCTGCACGTTCTGCTGGGTGACCGAGACGAGCATCTCGCGACCACCCGCCGAGAGCCACATGACCTTCGCCTTGTTCCCGAGGGCGCGCTGCGCGACGACGTCGATCGTCGAGGTGACCGCGGCATCCTGCTTCTTCTTTTTCATCATGTAGCCGCACGCGAGCAGCGTGACGAGCGCGCCGACGCCGTAGACACCGGGCGAGGTCGAGAAGCCATCTTTTGCTTCGGGCGGAATCGGATGCGATTCGGGCTTCGCGGGCAGCGTGGGCTCGATCTTGGGCTCGATCTTGGGCTCGATCTTCGGTTCGAGCTTGGCGACCGGCGCCTCGATCTTGGTCAGAGTAGGCTTCTCTTCGAGCTTGGGTTCTGGCTTGGGTTCTGGCTTGGGTTCTGGTTTGTGTTCTGGTTTCGGTGCGACGACGATCGCGGGAGGCGTGACCTCGGCCAGGGTGTGGCGCGGGATAGCGATGTGGAGGTCGGTCCCGACCTGCGTCGCCTTGGCGAGACCGGCGAGCGTCTTGACTTCGGGGCGGTCGAGGCGGGTCTTGATGCTCAGCACGCGGTTCACGCTGCCGTCGAACTCGACGAGGAAGACCGTCGGGTCAGCGCTCATCATGCGCATCGCGCCGACGGACGCGCCGTTGACCTGGATCTCGATCCGCGAGCGCACCGAGGAAAAATTGAGGTTCTTCGCTTGGACGTTGTGCGCGATGACTTCGACGCTCTGGCCATGGTCTTCGACGTCGAAGCTGATCGCCGGGTCGGCGTGGGCGAGCGCAGGCGCGAGGGCAAGTATGGTGACGAGCGCGAAGCGCATCTTACGATTCCTTCCCGTTGACGAGCTCGATGATACGGATGCCGGTGCGCTCGCCGATCGCGATCGCTTCGGCGCGCGCGACGAGGCGGCTGTTGACGCGAACGTCGAGCGGCGCGCCGGTCGCTTTGTCGAGTGTGATGATCGAGCCTGGACCCAGCCGAGACGCGAGCTCGCTGATGTTCAAGCGTGTACGACCGAGCTCGATCGTGATATCGAGCGGAACGTCGTGAAGCAGGGTTTCGAGCGCCTGCGGATCGAAAGTTTCGTCATCACTCATGACTGTGTTCCTTGGCCGTGCACGACGGAGATGATCTGGATGGCAAGCACGCCGCGACATACGACGGGCTTGGCCCAGGCCTTGAGCACACCCGCGACGTACACGGGCACGCGTGAATCGACGAACTTGGGAAGCGTGTGAATCGAGCCCTGCTCGAGCGTGCGAATCTTGCCGAGCGACATCCGGAGCGTGCCGAGCTCGACGACGACCTCGACGGGGACGTTCATCAGGGCGTTCGCAACCGACAGGCTCTTCGCCTTGATCGCGGCGAGTGCCGCTGGCTTCGGCAGGAGCGCTTCGGGACGCGCGTAGATCTGGACGCGGCCACCGACCGCGCCACTGAAAGCGAGGGTGACGCGCACGACGAGGCGGGCGTCGATCAAGCGCTGGACGATCGCCAGGTCGCCCGACGGCTGGAGCTCGTTGTCGAAGATTTCTTGCCACGACGGCGCGAGGCTCTCGAACAAGGTCCGGCCGACAGGTTGGAACAACCGGAGCGAGATGGCGGACGGCGGACGCGAACCGTCGGAGGTCGGCTCGGCTTCCCCGCAGCGCTTGGCCGCGGCGATGTCGATGATCGAGCCCTGGACCGCGAACACGAGCTCGGCGCCGCCGGAGGTCCCACCCGCGACCCAGGCGCCACGCAGCTCTTCTTTCACCGAGAGACCATCGATCGACTCGGCACCGACGACATCGAGCTGCCACGTACCGGGGAGGTGGTTGCGGAGCGCCTTCGTCGCGCGACGCACCCAGCGGTTCATCACCGTGAGGAGCAACGGTCGCGCCGCATCGCCACTGCGATCGTCGGCGAGGAGGGCCAAGCGCGTCGGCTCGACATCGGGGTCGAGCCCGTGTGAGTTGCGCTTGGGAGCGACTTCTCGGATGGCGTTCTGAATCGCCTCGAGCTCTGCCGCGTCTAGAAGTCCATCACTCACGAGCTCTACTAGTGCAGCCGCTGTGCCCGCTCTAACTCGGCGACTTCGCTAGGCCATGGCCCGTACTGTCGCCAAGCTTGGCGCTAGTTAGCGCTTGAGGTCGTTGACGGTCGTCAACATCTGATCTGCCGTGGTGACGGTCTTGGAGTTCGCTTCGAATGCGCGCTGATACGCGATCAGCGTGACGAGCTCGTTCGAGAGATCGACGTTCGACGCCTCGAGGCTGCCACCGGCGATCGAGCCCCGCTTGCCCGTACCCGCGATGTCGACGAGCGGTTGGCCCGAGTTCTCGCTCTCGGCGTACAGGTTGTCACCCGAGCGCGTGAGGCCTTCCTCGTTCTGGAACGACGCGACGGCGACTTGCGCGATCTTCTGCGTCTGGCCGTTGTCGAACGTGCCGGTGATCGAACCGTCGCTGTTGACGGCGACATCCGTCAGCTTGCCCGAGGCACGACCGTCGATGTTGGTCGCCGAGACCGCGTCCGTGCTCGCGTACTGTGTCGTGCCTGCAAAGCCCGTCCCGCCCGAGGCGATGTCATCGCCGAAGTTGAACGCGATCGCCTGGTTCGGGGTCGCGCCCGTGAAGCTGGCGCTCGAGACGGTTTGCGCCTGGGACTGGAGCGAACCGTTCGTATTGAACTTCATGGTGCCCGCGGCGACCTCGGTCGGCTTGCCGGCGATGCCACCGGTCTCGCCGCCGTCGACCATCGCGTGCCACTCCCAGGCCCCGCCACCGTTGTTGTGAAAGTAGACCTGGGTCTGATGCGCCTTGCCGAGCGAGTCGTACGTCGTCGTCGAGGTCGAGTAGTTCGACGTCGCCGTCGCGGTCGCCGTACTCGTCGGATCCCAGCCAGCCTTCACCACGTCATCGGAGTCGAGATTTACGGTCATGCCCGCCTTCGTCGTGGGAGCGGCCGGACTCTGGCGCTGTGACAGGTCGATATCGCCAGTCGTCTGACTGCGCGTGCCATCGCTCGCGATCGCGTACCCTTGGAGGCGGAGGCCATCCCGGTTCTGCACGAAGCCCGTGCTACCGAGGCTGAACTGGCCGTTGCGCGTGAAGTAGGTCGAGTTGTGGCCGTCGTGGTTGCCCTTGACGACGAACAGCCCGTGCCCGTTGATCGCCATGTCGAGCGGATTGCCGGTCGCGGTGATCTGGCCCTGCGCGAACATCGTCTGCGTCGCACCGAGGTGCACGCCGCCGCCTTCGCGTTGGCCGTTGATCTCACCGCCGAGCATGTCGGAGAAGTAGGCGCGGTCGCGCTTGAAGCCGACGGTCGAGGCGTTCGCGATGTTATCGCCGACGATGCTGATCGCGTCGCCGTGAGCGGCGAGACCGTTGGCGCCGATATAGAGCGAATTGAAGATGGTCATTAGATGTTTCCGTTCGTGGCGAGCGCGGCCGTGATGGCGTCTGTAGTGGCGATGGTGGCGGGCGCGCCGATCGTGGTGATCGTGCTCGGCGAGACTTCGATGCCGCCCATCTTCAGGCTCGATCCGGTCGCGCTCAGCACGACACCGTCGATCGCATGGGCCCAGTTCGCGGTGATGGTCGTGGTTGTCGTGCCGGAATCCACCGACATCGAGTAGCTCCCTTGCTTGATCAGATTGCCCGAGGCGTCGCGCCCATCCCACGCGACGGGTCCTCCGTTCGCCGGGATATCGATGCGTCGCACTTCGTTACCGTCGGCATCTTTGACGACGACCGAGGCGCCCGAGATCGTGCCGGTCGACGACACGTTGATGGGGGGGATATTCGACGCGTCTTTGATCGTCACATCGCCGAGCCTGGCGGTGCAGCTCCGGCCGACGAGGCTCGACAAGCTCGCGTTCGCGGTCGAAGACTGGCTTACCGCGAGCGCGGCAAGTTGTTGATTGGTTTGGGTGCTTTGTTCGACCTGAGAGAACTGCGCGAGCTGCGCGACCATGTCGCTGCCGTCTTTGGGCGAGAGCGGATCTTGGTGCTGCAACTGCGCCATGAACAGCTTGAGGAATTCATCCTTGCTGCCCGCCAGTTTCGTGGTGTCGGCACCGGTCGTCGCGGATGAAGCGCCTGAAGTGATTGAATCGATAGAGCTCACGAATGTTCCTCGAGGGTGAATGCCGACGGCTTGGGCTGCTTCTCGCGTTGCTGATACGCCGGCTTGTCGCCGTTCTGTTCACGCGCGAGATCGCGTTGAGAATCGAACTGTGCAAGTGAAAGGCCACGTCCACGCATGGCGTCTCCGAGCGATCCGGCATTGCGCGCAAGTGCGGCTGCGGTCGAGTCATCGCTCGCGCGCATGGTGACGTTGACGTCGTTACCGCGAATGGCGACCGTCATCACGACCCGACCGTTCGGATCATCGATGACGAGATGTGCGTGGTTCTGCGAGACCAGCTCTTGCGGTTGCGGCTGCGCGATCGGCGCGGCGTGCTGGACCTCGAGCGCGGTCTCGAGCGAGTTGATCGTCTGTTGCGGGACGAGCGAGACGCTCTGCATCGCCATCGTGGGGTCCGGGCTCGCCTGCTTACGCTCGGCAACCTCGTTCAACATGTCGTGGACCGCTTGCTCGAGCGGGGTGAGCGGTGGCTCCGCGGGTGCGAGCTGCGGGGCGACCTCGGGCTTTACTGCGACCATCTGCTCGACGAGCGCGTTGACGGTCGCATCCGCGGTCGCGCCTTCGGTGGCGCTTGCGGTCGCTCTGGCGACGGCAGACCTGAGCGCGAGCTCGGGATCTTGGAGGTCGGGCTGCGGTGTAGCGCCAGCCGCTTGCGTCGCCACGCTGCCGCCATTGATGATCGCTGCGATGATCTGCGCGAGCGCGGACGTATCGGGCGTTGTTTGCGCGAGGCCCTGTGGAGCGGTGGCATCACCGAGGTCTGCGGTCGGCTTCTTGACGACCGGTTTGGTCGCCTTCTGGAGCTGCTTCGCGAAGTCGGACGGCGCCGCCTTGGCGGTTGTTGCGGTCGCGGCGGTCGCGGCAGTCGCGGCAGTCGCGGCAGGCGCGCTGGAGGCCGTTGCCTTTGCCGACGTCGGCTTCGCATTGGTCACGTCGGGCTTCGCCATCGCGGTGACATCGGTGCGGGTGATGGCGGTCATTTCATCCTCGAGCTCGCGAGGTCGTCGTTCGCGAGCTGTTCGGCCTTGGCATCGCGCACGGCGCGCTCTGCCTTGACCATCTCGACGACCCGCTCGGCAGTCTTCAACTGGCGGATTCGTGATCGCAGCCGCACTTCGGCGAGGTTCGTGACTTCGGCTGCCGCGGTATGCGCCTGCTGCGCATGAGTGATCGCGAGGCGCTGGCACTCGACCAGTCCGGCGACGCTGTAGAGCGCGTAGACGCTCGTGACGCCAGTCAGCGTGTCCTCGGCTTCATCGAGCGTGTCTTCGAGGAGGGTCTCTTCGATCGCGATCTGGGTCTGGGCCCGCTTGCTCGCGGCTGCGGCTTCGCCGTGCTCGGCCGCAGCGAGGTCGCGCAGCTTGGACCGCATGTCGCGTACCGAACGTGCGACGCGCGAATTGATCGGCATGGCTATTTGTTCTCCAGCGCCGCCGCGAGCCCGGCGAGGGCAAGCTCGTGCGTCGATGCTTCTTCGGGCGCTTGGCGCGCCCAGGCATCGATGCGAATGCCGATGGAGAGTGCGTGATCGAGGTCTTTATTGACGCCCACGGTGTATGCACCGAGTGCTTGCAGCTCCTGCGCCTGCTTTCGCTGGGCGAGTTGCTCGCGCGCGCGGCTCGCGAGCTGGACGGTGGCTGCGCCGGCAACCCGACGCGCGACGCGCGAGGCAGATTGCAGGATATCGATCGCAGGGAAGTGGCCGCGGCCTGCGAGGTCGCGCGACAGCACGATGTGTGCGTCGAGCAGCGATCGCGCGGAGTCCGCGATCGGATCCGAGAGGTCATCTCCCTCGACGAGGACGGTGTAGAACGCAGTGATCGAGCCCCTGTTGACGCGTGGTGCGACGCGCTCGAGCAAACGCGGCATGTTGGCGAACACGCTCGGGGGATAGCCCTTCGTGGCCGGCGGTTCACCGAGCGCGAGGCCAATCTCGCGGGTCGCCATCGCGAAGCGCGTGAGCGAATCGATGACGAGCAGCACGTTCTTGCCGCGGTCACGGAAGTACTCGGCGATCGCGGTCGCAGCGGTCGCGCCGCGCAAGCGCTCGAGCGGCGAACGATCGGAGGTCGCCGCGACGATGATCATCTTGCTGCGGCGATGCGAGCTCATCAGCTCGACGACCTCACGGCCGCGCTCGCCGATCAGGCCGATCACGATAACGTCGGCTTCGCCCTGGCTCGCGATCTGTTCGACGAGCATGCTCTTGCCACAGCCCGCGCCAGCGAAGATGCCGATGCGCTGACCGCGACCACAGGTCAGCATGCCGTCGATGACGCGCACGCCGGTATCGAAGCGCGTGTCGACGCCGCCGCGCTGATCGATCGGCAGTGCGCCACCATCGAGCGGCACGCGATCGCTGCAACGCGGCTGGTCGCCACCGTCCATCGGCCGACCGAACGGATCGATCACGCGGCCGAGCAGCGCATCACCGACCGCGACATCCGCCGCGCGCCCTGTCGGCCGGGCAGGCGCACCCGCGGCGATGTTGCGCGCGGGCACGAGGGGAATCGCGAGCAGCGTCTCGCCGCGAAAGCCGACCACTTCACACGGTACGACGCCGGTGGTGGTCTCGACTTCCAGGACGTCACCGAGCACCGGGCCGTTCTTCTCGGTCACCGCGATCTGAACGAGTGTGCCGGCAACCTCGGTCACGCGACCGAGCACCTTCGGCATCACCCAGGCGCTGGTCGCCTTGCGGATCGTTGCGAGGGCGGTGATCACGCGGGATCCTGCTCGAGCGCGGTCGCGATCACGTCACGGAGGTCGCGCAAGCGCTCGGCCCACGCATGCGTCGTATCGAGCGCTTCGCCTCGGATCTTGAGGTCGTTCGGCTGCAGCGTCGGATCGGCTTCGATCGTGATCGGTGCATCACCGATCGCAGCTTGGAGCGCGGCGATCCCACTCGGGTGAACCTTCGCGACCGCCGGAGCTGCTCCCGCACGCGCGATCCAACCGCGCACCACGGGCTCGAACAACTCCTGCTTCGGTGCGGTGAGCACGAAGCCTTCGATCGCGGCGATCGCACATGCGGCGATCGCCTCGGCGATCTTATCAATCTTTGCGTCGCGTGCCGCGGCGAGCTCGAGGACCATCGCTTTGAGCGCGTCGCGCAACACCGCGGTCTCACGCAGTCCCTCGGCGCGGCCGGCTTCGATCGCCTTCGCTCGCTGTTCGGCGAGCTCTTGCTCGCGCAGGATCGAGGCACCTTCGTCGACGGCGCCCGGGGTTGCGCCGGGCCAGGTGCCCTGCGGCAACCACGGCGAGGCGACTGGTTCGGTGAACTGGATCTGGAGTGCCGCGGCAAAGGGGCGCGAACCCGCCGCGAGCACCGCGAACAACGGCTGGAGGTCGTCGTCGTTGGCCACGAGCTACTCTTCGCCTCCGCGAGCAGGCAGCGTGATCTTGCCTTCGCCGGCGAGGCGCAGCGTGGCCTCGATGATCTCCTTCTGCGCGGCTTCGACTTCGGAGAGCCGCTTCGGCGCTGCGGACCCCATATCGTCGCGCAGGGTCGAGGCAGCGCGCTGCGAGAGCGAGCCAAGCACGTGATCCTTGAGCTCTTGTGTCGCGGTCTGCATCGCGGTGACGAGCGTCTCGGCCTGAACGGCACGGAGCACGTTCGCGAGCTCTCGGCCCTGGATCCGCATGAGGTCTTCGAAGGTAAACAGCGCTTCGCGGATCTTGGAGGCGATCGATTCGTCACGCTGCGCGATGACACCGAGCAACTCGTCGCCTTGCTCGCTCGTCATCTCGTTGACGATCGAGGCAGAGAAGGCGAGGCCATCGAACTCGGCGCGGGCATCGCTGGTCGCGAGACCGCCGACCGCTTCGAGTGCACGGACGAGGCTCTCGGACGCCTCGGTAACGGCGTGCTCGGGGATCTCTTCGAGAGCCGAGATCCGCGCCGTGAGGTCAGCCGCGACCGGTTGCTCCATCAGCGCGAGCACCTTCGAGGCAACGCGCGGCGGTAGCTGAGTGAGCACGACCGCAGCGATCTGCGGATGCTCGTCGGCGAGCAGTTGCGCGAGGACGTTTGCACGCGCGCTGCGCAGTTGCTGGAGCGGCTCGGGGTTCGGCGCTTCGATGCCGAGCGCCTTCTTTGCGCGCTCGGAGCCGAACGCCTTGTCGGCGAGCTTGCGGAGGTACGCGGGCCCACCCGCGCGCGCCATCGCGAGCGGATCGTTGAGTCCGCGCTCGAGGTCCGCGAGCACGACCTGGATCAAATCCGTGCCGACATCACCGAGATCGTCGACCGCTTCACACAACTTGCGGACATCGCCCATCGACATCCTGGCGAGCACCTGCGCGGCGAGCTCCTCGTCGAGCGAGAGCAGCGCGATGGCGGCCTTCCGTGGACCCGGAAGTACGGTGGTTGAAGTCGTGATCGCGGTCGCCATTATTTCGAAGCTCCCTTAGCAACGGCCGGCGGAGCTTCCGCGAGCCATCCGGTCAACACACCAGCCGCGCGGTCCACATCGGCGCGCACCACATCCATCACGCGTTCTTGCGCAGTCTTGCTGGTGGCCAGGCCTGCGGTCTCTTTACGCTCGAGCGCAGCGGCCACGGCGGCCTTCGAGGCCGGGTCGAGCTCGGCTTCGATCACCTGGCGCTCGAACTCGTGTACCGGTGTCGGGTACGGCAGCTTGCCGCCCTTCAACACGAGCGCCTGGCTCTTGTTCCCCTGCTTGCTCTTCTTGCTCTTGAGGAGGAGCACGATGACGACGAGGAACATCAGCAAGCCACCCGCGCCGGCGGCTGCGACGGGCAGCGGCACCGGCAGGAGCGGCTTTGGCGCGACCGGCATTTCGGGTTCGGTCACGGGCGCGAACGGCACCGAGCGAAGCTCGATCGTATCGCCACGCGCGTCGTCGATGCCGGCGGTGTTGCGCGCGAACGCCATCATCTTGTCGAGCTCGTCCTTCGAACGCGGTATGGGCTTGCCGGCTTTGTCCTTCGGCTCGTCGACGACGATCGCGACGTGGAGCCGCTTGATCGTTTGATCCGGCTTGATCGTCTCGGTGACCTTGTGGCTGATTTCGTAGTTCTTGGTTTCTTGCAGGTCGCCGTTCCCCGGCGCGCTCGCGCCGGCGGCAGGTCCACCCGAGCCGCTCGACGGCGCCGGCGCACCGGGCAGATTGCCGCGCGCGCCAGCGATCCCGCCGACCGACGACTGCGTCGCATTGTTGCTCGGGTCCGAGCCGTGGAGCGTCTTGGACTCGCTGCGGATCGCGGAGGAGTCCTTGTCGTAGTTGTCTTCGGTCGATTTGACCTTGCTCGTATCGACGTCGGCGTTCACGACCACCTTGACGTGACCGACGCCGACGATCGTCTCGAGGAACACGCGGGTTGCATTCGCGGTCTTGGTCTCGACATCTTCTTGATGATTCGACGAGGTCTCGTCGGCGCTATCGAGCGGACCGCGCGGGCCGATCACCGACACCGCTTCGGGCTTCATGCGATCGACGCTCGCCGCGATCAGGGCGCGAATCCCGCGCACTTGCTCGGGCGTGATCTGCTGACCCGGCCGCGTCACGAGCGTGACCGAGGCGGTCGGCGGCGAATCCATCTCCTTGATCGCCGAGCTCTTGCCGAACGCGATCTGGACGTTCGCCGACTCGGTCTGCGCGAGCGACATCACGCTGCGCGACAGCTCGCCCTGGAGGGCACGCTTGAACGCGATCTGCTCGTCGAAGCTCGAGCGGCCGATATTTTGACCTTCGAACAGATCGTCGAAGGTCTTGGTCGAGGTCATCGCCCCCGAGATCGTCGCGATCGCACGAGCCTGCGCGAGTTCGTCGTCGATGACCTCGACCTTGTTATCTTTGATCCGCGCGTTGATCCCGCGGCTGATCAGCGACGTGTACAGCGTCTGCGAGTTGCCCGGGCTCATGCCCTCGGCGACGGTCGACCACTCCTCGGTCTTCTTGAGAAACGAGGTCACGGCGACAAACCCGATGATCCCGACGAGGATCACAACGGCGAGCGTGCGGCGGCCCTTCGGCTGCTTTCCCCACAGCTCGTTGAGCTGGTTCAGGACCTGCTTTGCTTGATTCATCGGCCCTGACTGGGAGTTGGAAGTGAGGTCGGCCATGGCTTAACTCAGACCTGCGTATTCATCAGTTCGCGGTAGGCCTCGAGCGCCTTGTTCTTCAGCGTGACGGCGTAGCGGACGGCGATGCTCGCCTTCTCGCTCGCGATCACGACTTCGTGAATTCCGACGCTGGGGTCGTGCGCCGCGAAGCGTTCGGCCTGGTGCGTCGCATCCTTGTCGAGGTCCTTCGCGTCGGTGAGGATCTTCGAGAAGGCTTCGCCGGGACCTGCGGCCTGGGGCTTGTCGATGGCGTCGAGTGCCGGCGCTTGTTGAACGCCGTAGGCGCGGCTGACGATGCTCATAGGTTACTTGCCAATCCCCAGGGCCTTTTCGGCCATGCTCACAGCGGTCGTCATCGTCGTGATGCCGGCTTCGTACGCGCGCGAGGCGGTGATCATGTCGACCATCTCCTCGACGGGGTTGACGTTCGGATACGCGACGTAGCCTTGCGCGTTCGCTTGCGGGTGCCCGGGGTCGTACTCGAGACGAGGCGGCGCGGTGTCTTCCTTGATCGATGCGACTTCGACGCCTTTGACGGCGCCTCCGAGCTGGCCTTCGGTGCCGGGGACATCGGCCGACTGGAGGACGACGTCTTTCCGCTTGTACGGACCCGGGCCGTTGGCCGATTGGGTGGTCTGCGCATTCGCGAGGTTCGAAGACGCGACATTCATGCGAGCGCGTTGGGCTGCGAGGCCTGACGCCGACACTTCCATCGCGGCAAAAAAGTCCGTATTGGTTCCGACTCTGGGCATCAGGTGCCGTCTCCAGCGGCGTAGCGGAGCAGGGCGAGCCGGCGCGACACGAGCTCGGCCGACGTCGAGTAGCGCGTCCGGTTGGCATCGATCTTCGCGAGCTCGCGCTCGAGCTGGACGTGGTTACCATCGGGAGTCTGGAGCTGGCCTTCGTCGGAGAAGTCCTTCTTGTACGCTGGCTGGTCCGGGCTCTGACCGATGTGACCCGGCTGCGTGGCGGTCAGCTGCTGGCCATCCATCTGCGCGGTCGGGTTGAGGTCGAACGGGCGGTAGCCCGGGGTGTCGACGTTGGCGACGTTGCCGGACAGCACGGTGTGGCGCTCGCGATGAAACGTCATCGCCGCCTCCAGCTTGTCAACGGTGCCAAATTCGTTCGCCACGGATGCCTCTACAGCAAGCTCCGGGCCGATCCCGAGATCGAGTCGGGACAACCAGTTAGCGATCAAGTAGGCGATCACGTCGGCGACCTTGACGCCACTGTCCGCCGGCCGACCTAACGAACGGTGAGTGACGCAATCGCGCGAGCGGTCTTCGGCTTGATGTACGAATCGAGCGCCGATGCTCTCTTTATTATCGATCGCTCGACCACAAAGATCGTGTCGGCCAATGTGCGCGTGGCCGAGCTCCTCGCTCGCGACATCGGCGAGGTCATCGGCTGCACGTTCGATGACATCGCTCACGAGCAACGCGAAATCTCGTTCGAAGGCACCTATGAAGAGGTCGCGCTCAAGCGAGGCGACGACTATCCCGTGTTCGTCACGCTCACCGTTTCTCAGATCCAGGAGACCGAGCTCGGCGATTTCACCGCGTTCACCGCGCGCGATACGACCGAGCGCCGCGTGCTCGAGCGCGAGCTCGTCGCCAAACACTCGGCCCTCTTTGCCGCTCACGCGGATCTCGAAGCCGCGTACGCCGAGCTGCGTGCGACCCAGAACGAGCTCGAGCATCGCAATCGCGAGATCGCGATGCTCGCCTGGCGGGCCGCGGTCGGCGAGCTCGTCGCAGGTATCGCCCATCATCTCAATAACCCGGTGGGTGCGCTTCAGAGCACCACGCGCACCATGACCGACAAGGTCGCCAAGCTCCCGCTCGAGATGCGCGGTGACCTCGAGCGGCTCCTGCTTCGCATCACCAAGATTGCCCATCGCATCGAGCACAACGTCAATGCGATCGTCAAAGCGAGCCGTTCTACGACGGCGGCTGGTCCTCAGCCCGAGCTCCCCCCCGAGCTCGACAGCGTACTCGAGACCTTGTCGAAGCGACTCGACGATATCCCCACCAAGGATCCGTCATGAAGACCGCACGAATCTTGATCGTCGATGATGATGATCACGTCCGAGATGCTCTCGTCGACGAGCTCAGCCCGACCTACACGGTCGAGGCGGTAGCCTCCGGCTCGGAAGCGTTCGACGCCCTCGCCACGCAGCAGTACGATGTCGTGATCTCCGATCTCAAGATGCCCGATCACGACGGTATCGAGGTCCTCGAGTTTGCTCGCGAGCACCAGCGTCCCGATGCGGTGCGCGTGCTGCTCACCGGCTATCTCGACGAGCGGGCACAGCGCGCCTTGATGCGTCCCGATGCGCCGTACAAGGTCGGCAAGCCGTGGCACGACGAGATCGAGGTCGTCGTCCGCCGCGCGCTCGAGCAACGCGATGTCGCTCGCCGCTTGGCCGCCTCCGTCAACGACGCGCTCTCGATGTCCAACTTCGACGACGAGCTCGCGAAGACCGATTCCCCACTCGAGCTCAGCGAAGCCGTCGTCCGCCGCGCCCTCGCCGTCGAGGGTGTGACCGGGGCAGCCACCGTGGTCCGCACCGACGACACCGAGCATCCGTTCACCGGCGGCACGGTGCCGCGCGAAGGTCCAGGTTGGTTCCTCGATCTCCCGATCGATGCCGAAGGTGACCTCCGCCTGCGCGCGCGCGGACTCGGTGACTCTGCGTGCCAGCTCGTCTCGTACATGGCGCATCGCGCGCAACGTCGCTGTGGTGTGCTCGAGGCTCGCGTGTCCTCGCCGTCTGCGGGCAATGGCGGAAGCCGCATGAACCGGCTGATGCGTCAGGCCACCGTCGGTGCGCTGACCTCGTCGTTGTTGCACGACCTCGCCTCGACGATGCAGACCATGACCGTCGCACTCAACGAGATCCAGATGATCGCCGCCGATGGCGGCGATGCCGCAGGCTTGCAGGAAGCCGTCGACGAAGCCTCGATGGCCGGCGACGAAGCCGTCCAGCTGTTCGTGACGATGCGCAAGTTCATCCGCGGCGCCGAAGTCTCGAACAAGCCCGTCAAGACCAAGAAGCTCGTCGAACGCGCCGTCCGCCTCGCGGGCGGTTATGTTCGCGAGCGGTGCAAGCTCGATGTCGGCGAGATCGCCGACGTGACCGTGATGATCGCCGAGCCGCTGTTTTTGCAGGTCCTGGTCAACCTCCTGCGCAACGCCGCGAACGCGTCACCGACGACCGGCACCGTCAATATGAAGTGCCGCGTCGTCGGCAACGAAGTCGTGTTCTCGGTTTGCGATGACGGTCCGGGTGTGTCCGCCGAGATCGGCGAGATCATGTTCGAGCCGTTCGCCTCGGGCACGCCCGAAGGCACCGGCCTCGGCCTCGCGATCTCCGCGCACGTGATGCAGCTCGTGCACGGTCGCCTGAGCTATCGCCGCGAGCCCGAGCGTGGCGCATGCTTCACCGCGGTGCTGCCGCTCGTTTTGAGCAGCGTCCAGGCGGCCGCGAATACGACGACCGAGATTCCCGGGACACTCGCCAAGGAGTAGGCCGGTCCGCGGATCGGACAGCGACAGAGGCGTCCCGCGCCGCGATGAAAAATTCTCTAGCGACGGCGCGTTGACCGCGAACGGACCAACTACACGGCCTTGGCCTGGAGCTGCGGGCCCTCGATGATCGAAAGGAACATCTTCGACTTCTCGAGCTGCGCGAGCGTGCGATCGCAGAGCTCTTGCAGCTTGAGACCGGAGTAGCCGTTGCGCTCGAGCATCTCGTTGACCTCGGGCTCGGCACCATCGGCACCGACGACGTTCGGCTGATCGTTGAAGCGCTCGGCCGCCGCGTGAGCGACGAAGTCTGCGGCCGACACGATCTCGGTGATGTTGCGGAGGTTCGGCGCGAGTCGCTCGCGCACGCCGACCTTGTGGATGCCGTGATGCTGTTCGATCGGGGTCGCGAGGTTCGCGGGGAACCGCCACTGCTTCGCGAGGTGCGCGCCGACGCGGTCGTGCGGTGCGAGACCGCTCAGGCGTTCGGCTTCTTCTTGCGCGATGCCTTGTTCCGAGACCATCGCGCACGCTTCGGCGAACCGATCGGGGGCGATCTTTGCAAGCGCGATCTTGCCCATGTCGTGGAGCAGGCCTGCGGTAAAGCAGGCCCCATCGTCGGGGCAACGCAGCTCGGTCGCGAGCTCGCGCGCCGCGGTCGCGACGGTGAGCGCGTGCATCCACAGCGAGCGCGCGCCACCTGGAACATTCAGCGCCTCGAGCACGGAGATGCCAAGCACGAGCTGATAGAGCGTGTTGAAGCCGACAAAGGGAATCGCGCGGCCGACGTCGGAGACGCCGCCGGGAATGCCGAAGTACGGCGAGTTGACCAAGCGCAGCAGCTTTGCCGAGATCGAGGGATCGGATTTGAGCAGCTCGGCGATCTGACCGACCGTAACATTCTTCGAGTGGATCACTTCGCCGATCTTGAGAGCGACGATCGGGAGCGTCGGCAGGCCGTCGATCGCCTTGAGGAGCTGGCCCGTGTCTTCACGTTGCTGCGGGGGTGTCATTGTTAGCCTCCATCCACGGTCGCTGTCGCCGCATCTGTAGCCGCATCTGTCGCCGCATCTGTCGCCGCATCTGTCGCCGCACCACCGTCCGACTCCGCCACACACATCCCCTCGGCAGAACAGGTCAACCCGCTCGCACAATCACTCTTGCGCGCACACAAACTGTTATTGCAGCCAAGGCCGAAGCACGACACGAGGACCAACGCGATCAGCTTAGTTGCCATCGAACGCCATCCCGAGCACGAGCTGGATCTGCGTCGAAGCATGACCCTTCACGAGGTCCGTACCGGCGAAGAACTCGGTGACCTGGAGATCGAGGCAGCCGCGCTTGCTCTTGCCGATGTGGCGGCAGGTGCCCGCGCTCGCATCCGCACCGAACAGGGTGTACGGCGCGAAGAAGTAGTTTGCACCGCCGCGCAGGCGAACCGAGCCTTGCTCGAGCTCGACGCCACCGCTGCCGCCGATCGCAGATCGGTCGAGCGTTTCGGCGATGCCGCCGGCATAGACGAACAACCGCGGTTCCTCCTGCTGGAGCAAGAACGCGGCGTCGGCCTCGATCGTGAGGGGGGCCGAGCGTGGCGCCGTCATGCCGTCGCCGCTGGTGATCTGGACACCGTAGCCGAGACGCACTTCGGCATTCCATTGCCTCGGTCCCGCGGGCTGCACGGCCGGCGCCGGCGGTGCGTAGGTAACCGTCGGGTCAGCATGAGTGGGGGTTGCAGCGGCGAGTACGATGAGGAGAGCGAGGCGCACGAGATGCCGTACTTCAAGGCACGTGCCGACTACTTTTCAGGTGCGGGCGTCGGTGCTTCTGGCGCGGGATTCGGCAGCGGCGAGTCTTTCAGCGAGCTTGCGTCGTCGACCTGGTTGGCCGTCTTGGTTGCCTTGCCGCCCTGACCGGCATTTTTGGCGATCTTGACGAGGATCGAGATGCGTCGGTTCTGCGGCGCATACGGATCGGTCTTCACGTAGGGCTGGCTGGAGCCGCGTGCGAACACGCCGGTCACCTTCGTGTCGCCGAGACCCGCTGCCACGAGGATGTCGTGGCTCGCCGACGCGCGCTGGTACGAGAGATCCCAGTTCGAGAGCTTCGCGCCGTGCGCGAACGGAGCGGCGTCAGTGTGGCCGTTGATCTCGACCTTCGATTCGTTCTCGCCGAGGATCGGTCCCATCTTCTTCAAGAACGCGATCAACGGCTCCTTGAGCTTGGACGAGGCCGTATCGAACAACAGGTTGTTGCCCTCGTCGACGATCTCGATCAAGACGCCTTCGGGCGTGACTTCGACGTGGACGCCCTTGAGCACGGCTGCGAGCGTCGCGTCGACCTGGCCGAGCCGCATCATCTCGTTCTTGAGCGCGGTCGCCGCATCGTTCGAGATCGATTCTTGACCCGGAGGCGGCGGGGACGGTGCGGCTTCGATCACCGACGGAGTGATCTGCGCCGCGCGATTCATCGACAACGAGCCCTCGGGCATGATGCCGGTGCGGAAGTAGTTCGCGATCTCTTTGCGGGTCTGGGCGTCGGTCGAGGCGAGCAGCCACATGACCATGAAGAGCGCCATCATCGCGGTGACGAAGTCGGCGTACGCGACCTTCCAGGCACCACCGTGATGGCCATGGCCCCCATCGACTTTTTTGACTACGCGGCGTTTAGGAGGCTCGGCCATGGGCTAGCCCTTGATCGATTGGAGCGCTTTATCGAGCTCGGTAAAGCTCGGCCGCTCGTCGGAGAAGATCATCTTGCGGCCGAACTCGACCGCGGTCGGCGGCGCGACGCCACGTGCGGAGGCGACGATGGCGGACTTGATGACCGAGAGGAAGCGCAGCTGATGCGTCTCCTGGAACTCAGCGTTGTTCGCCATTGGTTGGATGATGCCGTAGCAGATCAGGATGCCGAGGAACGTTCCGACCAGCGCCGAGGCGACGTGGTGACCGATCTCGGCAGGCGGCGCATCCATGTGACCCATGGTCACGATGATACCGAGCACGCAGGCGACGATGCCGATGCCCGGCAGCGCGTCACCGATGTTCTTCACGAGGCCAGTCGCGAGGTGACCCTCGAACTTGAGCGTATCGATCTCGGCTTCGAGCAGGGACTCGAGATCATCGGGAGAGACGCCGTTGATGACCTGCTGCAGCGCTTCGGTGAGGAACTGCTGCGAGTGGCCTACGCGGGCGAGGCCCGGATACTTCTTGAAGATGTCCGACTTGCCGGGTTCGTTCGCGTGCGCTTCGAGAGCCAGGACTCCTTGTCGTCGTGCGAGCATCAGGAGCTCGTACTGACATTTGAGCAGATCCAGGTAATCGGACTTCTTGGGTATCGTGTCCTTCATCGCCGACTTCAAGGCGTGAATGACGCGCTTCTTCATGAGGCCCGGCGAGGACGTGATGATGGTGCCGAGCGCGATTCCGAGAATCGAGACGAACTCGGGCGGCTGGATCAGCACGCCGAGGTGACCACCTGACATCAGGTAGCCGCCAGCGGTGGCGCCGAGGACGATCAGAATACCGAGCATGACAACTCACGAATCGACCGGGGGGCTCCCACGTCGAGACCTCTCAACCCACGGCCTCGAGCAACTGGACCGTGTCGCTGGTGGGATACTGTGAGGCGAACGCCGAGAGATCGCGCGCCATCTCTCGCATCGTCGGGCGCATCGCCGGGTCCTTCGAGAGCGAACGCATGATGATGCGCTCGAGCTCCGCCGGGATGTCGCGCTTCTCCGACGGTCGGACCGGCAGCAAGTTCGAGTGCGAGAGCATGAGTTGCGGGAGCGGGCCAGAGAACGGGGGCGCCCCCGTGGTGATCCAATAGAGGAGGCAACCGAGCGAGTACACGTCCGACTTCGTCGTCGGGGCGCCGCGCCATTGCTCCGGTGCCATGCACGAAGGCGTGCCGGCGATCGCGTCGCTCTGCGCCTGGCTGGTGTGCTGCGAGACGCCGTAGTCGATCACCTTGATCTTCGGCCAGCCCTCGAGGCCTTGCTCGTACAGCAGGAACACGTTGTCGGGCTTGATGTCGCAGTGAACGATCTCGGCATCGTGCAGCGCCGAGACCGCGGTCGCGATCTGCGCGCCGATCGAAGCAATGGCGCCGACCACCGCGAGACCACGCTCGATGAGCTCGCCGAGGTTCTCGCCATCGAGCAGCTCCATCACGAGGTACGGCGTGCCGTTCGCGGTGCGGTTCGCTTCTTTGATCTCGAGCAGACCTTCGTGCGAGACCAGCGACGCGATCTTGTACTCGTCGAACATGCGCTCGACGATGTCGTCGTGCTTGCCCCAGTGCGGGTCGAGGATCTTCAGGGCGACGCGCTCTTCGGTATCGACGTGTGAGGCGAGGTAGACACCACACGTGCCACCGCGCGAGATCAGGCCAAGGATGCGGTAGTTGCCGAGCTGGAGCGACGTGCTCCCCGTCCGCCGCTTCCGGCGAGGGAGCGTTGCACCCATGAATGGGCTGGTTACTTCACGGCTGAGGTCACTCATCACGAGAGGGTCCAAAGCACCCGCGATGCCAAAATGAACGTCCATACTTTCGGGCAGTTCAACGCGGGTCGGGCTCCCCACCCGACAAGGTTGACGACTATGCTCGAGGGATGCTTCGCACCCTGCTCGGTGGATTGACGGTCTTCGTGATCGGTTGCAGTACGGACGTCAACGGAACCTTGGCGCTCCAGCCCGACACCTTCAGCATCCGTGTAGGTACGTCTACGTTCGTCACCGTATACCTCAACGACGGCACCGGCTCCGCGTCGCTGCATCCCGTCGATGCCTCGTTCTCGCTCGATCCGGAAGGCATCGTGATGCTGACTCCGACGAACGGGATCCAGAAGGTGACCGGCGTCGCTGCAGGTCAGGTCGTCCTGACCGCAACTGCGTTCGATCAGACCGCGAAAGTCGGCTTCACGGTGACCGCTCCCTGATACGGTAAGCCCGTCATGCACAGCGCACTCCTCTGCTTGTGCGTCGTGGGCTGCGGGTTCTCGCCGGGACTCGCGAGTACGGATGGTGGCGAAGGTGACGATGATGGCTCGCGAGGTGACGCCACGCCTCCCGGGCCGGCGCCTCAACATCTGACCGCCGCGAACGGGCAACCGGGCTCGCTCGCTCTCACCCTCAGCGGCAGCGTCACGGTCACGACGAGCAGCGCGACGCCGTCGATCTCCGGCATGACACTCGAGGACGGGACCTTCGACATCCGACCTCAACTGCAAGGCGGTGAGGTCGCCGTGCTACACGTCGCGAGTCTCACGATCGCGCAAGGTGCCGTGGTGCGGGTCATCGGCACGCGCCCCCTGATCGTCGTCGCGAGCGGCGCGATCGAGATCCTCGGCATCGTCGACGCGTCGGGTAAGCAAAGCATCCCAGGTGCGGGTGGAGCGAGCCCGGGCGCAGGCGCCGCGCCTGGCATCACCGGCATACATTTCGGCACGTACTCCGATACCGGTGGTGGCGGTGGCGGGTTCGGAGCCGCCGGCGCCGCGGGCGGTGCGATCACGAGCTGCCGCACGACGTTACAGGGTGGTGCGTTCGGCGCCAGCAGCGGTGACGACGTGTTGACCGTGTTGATCGGCGGCTCCGGCGGAGGCCAAGGCGAGAGCATGGCGTGCGCCGCTAATCCTGGCGGTGCGGGCGGTGGCGCCGTGCAGCTCACGAGCGCCACGTCGGTGCACATCGCCGCGAGCGGGGCGATCAACGCCGGTGGTGGTGGCGGTTCCGGCGGCATCGATTGCGGATCGTTCGATGGCAACAGCGGCGCCGGTGGCGGTGCCGGTGGCGCGATCGTGCTGCAGGCGCCCATAGTTCACAACGAAGGCATCGTCGTCGCGAATGGTGGCGGTGGTGGAGGCAGCGGCTCGGGTTCGGGCGGCGCTCCGGGCACCGATGCCGGCATGGCGGGCGCCGATGGCCAACCGAGCGCGACCATCGCAGCCGGTGGCGCGGCAGGCGGCGGAGGGTCGAGCACCACGGGCGGAAGTGGCGCGACGCGGACCTCGGTGCCGAATCCAGGGACGACAAACATCTGCGAGAAGAACGGCGGCGGGGGTGGTGGTGGCGTGGGTCGGATCGCAGCGTCATCGAGCTTCAGCGATGACGGCACGACCTCGCCGCACGTGATCGTGACGCTGCCGCTCTAACGACGGTGCGCCGACCCTTTGTGCTGCGCGCAGCACTCCGTGATCATCGCTTGCGTCTGCTTGATGTACGCCGGCCACGTCGGGTTGGTCGGATCCTTCTTGCTCGTAGCCAGCGCGAGGTCGAGCGCTACCTGTAGCTCGCTCGCCGCCTCCTCGATCCGGCGCATCGACGCCAGGACTTTCGCGACCGCTTGATGGCTGTCGATCACGTCGGCTGACCAGAGCGCGTTCGTCGTGTCCTTGGCGGCGAGCGCGATCACGATCGCGAGTGATGCGCGATACCGCGAGAGCGCTTCGGCAGCCCGGCCCGTCGTGAACAATACGGCGCCGGTGTTGTAGTAGCTGACGCCGAGATCGCGCTGGAGCCCCGCGTTGTCCGGCTGCGCTTTCGCGAGCGCACTGATCGACGTCAGGCCGCGCTCGTACTCGGCGAGCGCATCGGATGGCTTGTGCTCCGCGTCGAAGACGCTGCCGACCTTATTGTGGCTGATCGCGAGGTCGCGTCGCATCGCGCTCGTCGGATCGCGATCCAGGACCTCTTGTCGGAGATCCCTCGCGGCCTCGTACTCGCGGCGCGCGCCGTTATAGTCGTGGTTCGCGAGCAGCATGTTGCCGACCCGGTCGTGGCACGCGGCCCGATCGTGGACCCAGTCGATGTTATTCGGGTCGATCGAGGTCAGGTGCTTCATGACCGCGAGCGACGCGCGAAACTCCGCGAGCGCCGTCGGTGCGTCGTGCTTGGCGTCGAGCATGTCGCCAAGTCGGAGGTGAGCGCCGGCGAGATCATTTTGCGCCTCCGTGTTCGCGGGTGATCCGGCGGTCCGCTCCTCCGAGAGCGAGAGATCGGCGCGCTCTTCGACGATCGCGCCCTCGACGTTACCCTGCAACATGAGCAGCCCCGCAAGCTGGCTGTGCAGGATCGCGATCAAGCGCTTCCACCGGTCATTGGCGGTCTTCGCCGCGAGCCGCGAGGCACCGAGCGCGATGCCATCCTGGTAGGCGGACCCCGCTCCTGATCCGTCACCGAGCTCGACGAGCGTGTCGCCGAGCGCGCGTTGTGCCGTGGCCATCGCGAGGCTGGCATCGTTGTCCTGTGGGCTGGCCCGCAAAACCTTCTCGAGCACTCCGATCGCCGCGCGCAGATGCTGCTCCGCACCCTTGGCATCGGCTTGGTCCGAGACCACGGACGCGAGTCCGACCTCCGATTGCGCGAGCCCGGTGAGCGCGTGCGTGTTGTTCGGTGCGATGCGGACGACGTCGGTCATCAGCGTGCGCGCCTTCTCGAAGGCCGCGCGAGCTCCTGCAAGATCGCCCTTCGACAGGAGGACGTCACCGACCGCATGGAGTGCCGACGCGTGATGCAGCTCGTCGTCGCCGTGACCGTCATCGCCGAGCTCCGCGTAGTAGGTCGCAGCCTTGCGCGCGACGAGCTCGAGCAGCTCGAGCTTGCCGACGGTCTGGAGGCGATCGTGGAGATCGCCGAGCATGAACGACAGCAGCTCCCGGGTGTCGCGGTCGCGACGCACCGCGAGCGCGCGCTGCTGCTCGGCCACCGCTTGCGCGCCCTTGGCGGTTTCGCGCTCGCGGACGACGTTACTCACGCTCACCACGCCGACCACCACGAGCGAGATCACCGCGACGGCCGCGACCGCGAGGGTCGCGCGGTGCTTGTGAACCCAGCGTCGGACGAGCTCGCGCGCGCTGTAGCGATGACTGGCGACGAGCTGACCGGTCTGGAACCTGCGGAGCTCTGCGACGAGCTCCTTCGCCGTCGGGAACCGATCCGCCGGCGTACGGGCCATCGCCTTCTCGACGATCGTCACGAGATCGGGCGGTGCTTGGGGCACGCGCGAGGCGAGCGCCGGAGGCGGACCGGAGATCACGTCCGCGAGGACGCTGTCGGCCGTGCGCCCCGTGTAGGGCGCCTCGCCGGCGAGCACGTGATAGAGCAATGCACCCAGCGCGTAGACGTCCGCGCGTTCGTCGACCGGATCTCCTTCGGCTTGCTCGGGCGGCATGTAGGCCGGGGTCCCGAGCACGGCGCCGTGTTCGGTCGCTCCGCCACCGCTGCCCGACTGCGTTGCCAGCTTTCGCACGCTCGGCCGCACCGACTCGACCTCGGGGCCAACCGCCGTGAGGTCTTTGGCCAGCCCCCAGTCGATCACGACCGTCTCGCCGAAATCACCGACCAGCACGTTCGCAGGCTTGAGGTCGCGGTGGACGATCTTGCGATCGTGGGCGTACGCGATCGCGTCGGCGACCGCGATCACGCTCGCGATCAAGCCAAACCGTTCGTCGACGGTCGGTGATGCGGCGATGACCTTGTCGAGCGGACGACCGGAGATCAAGGTCATCGCGTAGAACGGATCGCCCGTGGGCCACACCCCGGCCTCGAGCACGCTGACCGTCGCGGGGTGCTGGAGCCGCGCGGTGATGCGGACCTCGCGCTCGAAGCGCTGCTTGAGCTCTTCGGTGGGCGCGTACAGCTCCTTGATCGCGACCTCTCGACCGAGTCGCCGATCGCGCGCGACGATGATCCGGCCCATGCCGCCGCGCGCGAGCTCGCGGTCACGGACGTAGTGCGAGGGCTCGACGTCGATCAAGACGGTGTAGTCCGCAGACGTGCCGCTGCGAGCGCTCGAGCCGGCAACCTGTTCCGGGACTTCCCCACCTTCCCCAACCTCTCCGTCTGGGTCAGGGGTGATGTTCAGTGTCGCGTCGAGCGCCCCGTCTCGCTTTTCGACCATTCGCTGATCGTACGGCTACAGACGGCCGAGGATACCGGCCGCGGGCACGAACAGCGTCGCTTTCGTCGCGCCCATCTCGGGATTGAATTCGTGCTCGACGCCGGCCTCGATGATCAAGGCGAGGTGACGGCTGACGATCCACTCGAGCCCGCCGGCAGCGCGAAGGCCGTAGCGGGCTCCACTCGAGAAGAACAAGGGAACACCCGCGGTGACGTACGGCCGGTACTCCTTCGTGAGGAACGTGTACGACAGCCCGGCGTAGGCACCGATCTTCGGTCCGAGGATCGCCGCGGCGCGGGCTTCGACGTGAGGAATGATGTCGGCGGTGAGGCCGACCAATGCGGCACCTCCGTGCGGAATGTCGAAGTGGCCGACCACGAGCGCTCCGAAGCGCGAGCGCGGACCTTCGTCCGGCGTGGCCGCGACGATACCGCCAGCGGCAGGCACGGTGATGAGCTTCGCGATTTGTTTGGGAATCGGCACGAGCTGGATCTCGAGCGCGATCTGTTCTCCTGCAGCGACCGTGACCGACTTGGTCTTGACCTCGTAGCCCTCGGCCTTGACCGTGATCTGATGGCGCCCCGGCACGACGCGCCACTTGCCGCCGTACACGGTGTGGAGCCAATCGTCGTCGTCGATCGTGATCGTCGCGTCCGAGGGCGTTGGCGTGATGTCGTAGCGACCGGACGTCAGATCGATCTTGTCGACGAGCTTTTGGATGTCTGCGCGCCGCTTGGGATCGGAGTCCCTCGCATCGATGTAGCGCTGGTACGCGTTCGCGGCGTCGGCATCGCGCTTGAGCAGCTTGAGCGTCGTGCCGATGTTGAGCAGGATCTTCGCGCCCTGGAACCGCTCGTACGCGGTCTTGAACACGGCAAGCGCACCGAGATAGTCCTTCCCGTCGAGCAGCTTCACGCCCGATTGCATGAGCGACTGCGCATCGAGCTTGTCGCCCTTGTTGTCGGGCGCGGGTTGCGCCGAAGCGATCGCGGATCCGATCACCATGACGGCGAGGGCCTTGCGAATCATTCTGGTTCCGCGTTTCTCGCGCTCATTCGACGGTATTTTCGATCGGAAGATCACCGTTGTCGGGCTTCGCGGGTTTCTTTTCCGTCAGCTTTTTCTCGCTCGGCTTCTTGTCGGGCTTCTTGCCGACGCCATCGGGCTTCTTCACCGGCGGATGCTTGATTTCTGCGACGGGCTTCGGCTCGGTCGTTGGCTCGATCGTTGGCTCGGTCGTTGGCTCGATCGTTGGCTCGGTCGTTGGCTCGATGGGCTTTGGCGGATTGACCGGGACCGGCCTGGCTTCGGTGACCGCGGCCTTGGCCACGGGCGGCGGCGGCGGTGGTGCAGGAGTCGGCGTCGGCGTCGCGACCCGTGCCGCCGTCTTCGTGTCGCTGTTGCCCCCGAGCGCCGCGACCGCACCGATGCCACCACCGACGAGGATGATCGCGGCGATGCCGAACACCAGGCCGTGCTTGCTCTTCGGCGAAACGGTGGCCGACTGGCTCGCGGCACCGCTCAGCGTCGTCGGCTGGTTCGGCGTCGCGAGGACGGAGGGCGGGTACGTGCCCGGCGGGGCAGGTGTGGGATTGATTGCGGGTGTGAAGGACTGCGCCTGATGAAAACTTTGACTTCCGTCGAGCGACCAGCGCGCGTTCGAGGTCGACGCCCAGCCGTGGGCGTGCGCGATCCCGGCGAGGTTTTGCGCGAGGTCGCGTGCCGTCTGCGGACGCGCGGCTGGATCTTTCGCGAGCATCGCCATCACGAGTGCGTCGGTATCCGGCGAGATGCCGAGCTGTACGCGCGAGGGCGGCTCGGGCTGCACGTAGAGGTGCATGCCGATCACTTCACCCGCGCCCTCCATCGCGAACGGCGGGCGCCCGGTGAGCAGCTGATAAAAGATGCAACCGAGCGAGTAGATGTCGGCGCGCGCATCGACCATGCCCGAGCCTTTGCACTGCTCTGGCGACATATAGGTCGGCGTGCCCATCACGGCGCCGGTCTTGGTCGCGGCGTGCGCCGAGCCGATATCGGTGAGCTTCGCGATGCCGAAATCAAGGATCTTGATCCGCTCGCCGCTCGGCGCGTCCTGATCTTCGACGAGGAACAGATTATCCGGCTTGAGATCGCGATGGATGATGCCCTTGTCGTGCGCGGCCGCGAGCCCGCTGCACACGCCGCGCAACATCGCTGCGGCTTCGCCCTCGGGCATCGCGCCGCGCATCTTGATCCGCTTCGCGAGCGTCATGCCCTGGAGCAGCTCCATGACGAGGTACGCGAAGCCGCTCTCGAGATAGCCGAAGTCGAACACTTCGACAATGCCCGGGTGATTGATCGCGGTCGTCGCCTTGGCTTCATTGAAGAAGCGATTGACGATCTCGCGGTTATGCGTGAGCTCGGGCAGTAGCACTTTGATCGCGACCAGGCGACCGAGCATCGTGTGCTCGGCGCGGTACACGGCGCCCATCCCGCCATCGCTCAGCTTGTCGATGATGCGGTAGTTGCCGGCGGTCGTGCCTAGAAGGCCGTCGAGCATCGGTGGATAATTACGGTTGGTGGTCCAAGAGTCAAACCGCCGACCGTAATGCGTACAGATGCCTACACTCTTGTGAGGTTGACCTCCGCGTCGGGGTACCGGATCCTGAGCACATCTTGCGCAGCCTATTTTTCGTGCCGCTTTTCGCGATGGCCGTCATGGGGCTGGGTGCCTGCCAGTCGGCACCCGATGCCGATACCAGCCAGGTCGAACAAGGGCTGACCGCCAATCCGGTGATCTACCCCGCGAACCCGGTCGTGACCTTCAACTCGGTCCAGGTCGGACAGACGTCGAACACGTTGTCGTTCGGCGTCCGGACGACAACGAACAACTCCTACCTCACGATCAGCGCGGTCAGTTACAGCTGCCCGGACTACACGATCAGCGCGTCATTGCCCGGCTCTGCAGAGCGTGATTGCACGATCTCTAGCTGTCCGCTGGCGCACGCGCCGTACGTCCAGTGCCCGGTCGCTTCGCCACTCATCACGACCTGTTCGAACTACGACTACAGCTTCTCGGCGGTGTTTCATCCGAGCCTCGCCGCCGCGACCTCGTGTGTCGTCACGATCGTCAGCGATGCCGGCAATCTCGGACTCACGCTCTACGGCACGGGCACGCCGCCGCCGATCCACGTCACGGCCTCCCCGGGAAGCGTCAACTACGGTGGCGTTCGCATCGGCACCAATTCGAGTGCGGTCGGCATCTCCGTCGTGAACAGTGGTGGCGCGACCGCGACGATCAACTCCGTCACCACGTCCGCCGGGTTCACGATGGTCAGCGGCAGTCCCGGCGCTCACACGCTCGGCGCCGGTACGGGCGAGGGCTACGGCGTGGTCTGTCACCCCATCGGGGTCGGCGGGCTCACCGGTTCGATCAACATCTCGAGCGACGATCCGAGCGCGCCGAACATCTCGATCCCGCTGGCGTGCACCGGCATCGATTCCGCGCTCGCGATCTCGCCGAGCCCTGCGACGCTGCCGACGATCCGGGTCGGCGAATCCGAGATGCAGACCATCTCGATCACGAACATGGGCGCGGCGGACACGAGCATCCAGGCTGTCACCGTGACCGGCATGACGATGGTCTCTGCACCCGCGGGTGGCACGCTCCTGCCGGCCTCGGGCGGGACTGCATCGGTCACGATCTCGTTCGCCGGTCAGACCCCGGGTTCGACGAGCGGTACCCTCCACGTCGACTACGACAACGGCAAAGCGATCGACACGCAGATCACCGCGAAGGCGGTCGCGACGTCGCTGTCGCTCACGCCCGATGGCGATGTCGACCTCGGCCCGATCTGCATCGGCCAGACCAAATCGCAAGAGTTCGCGATGATCGGCACCGAAGAAGGCTCGTTCGAGCTCACGAGCGTGAGCACGCTCGATGCGCCCTTCACCCTGACCACGCCGACGTTGCCGGCGATGGTGCAGGGCGCGGCGGCAAACACGGTCAAGCTCACCGTCGCAGGTGCACCGACGACCGAGGGCAACATCGCCGCGTCGTTCATGTTCGACACCGATATTCCGATGGGGACGCCGCACACGATCAACCTTCGTATGCTCGGCCTGACCGAGGGCGTGAACGGCCCCCCTTCCGTCGACCTCGGCGGCAACCTGGTCAACCAGACCTCGCTCGGTCAGCACGTCGAGATCTCGAACTGCACCGCGGCACCCGTCACGATCACGTCGGTCAACATCAGCGGCACCGATGCTGCCGACTTCACGGTCGTCGATCAGCCGACCGAGCTCACGATCATGCCGGCCCGCTCGATCAAATGGCTCGTGATCCTCGATCCGCACAGCACCGGTGAAAAGGCGGCCGTGTTCAATGCGCTGTTCGATGGCGGCACGACCGCGGTCCCGCTGGTCGGTGAGGGCCTCGGATCGGGCGTCGGCAGCGGAGCCAGTGGCGAGGGCTCGAAGTCGAGCTACTACGCGTGCAGCACCGGCAGCCCTGTCGGGCTCGCGCCGATCGGCATCGCCCTGGGCGCCTTGCTGTTGCGCGGCCGTCGCCGCGCGTAGGGCTGAAACATCGACGCAGCGCGTGTCCCACACCGGCGCTGATCTCCGCAGAGGCGGATCGCGCCACTTGTGTGGTGTGCGCGTGACGAGCTGTCTCAGCTTGTTGCAACTCGATTGCGAGAGCAGCGGGTTTAGCCGGCGGCAGAAATGACAGCTGCTATCTCGGCTTGCGATCTCAACTATCCGGAACCGCCGATCGAGATGCTCGATCAGCAGCGACGCACACCTACACCTCCGCTGTACAGCGGACACGAGGCGACATCGAATTCCGAAATTGCCGCAGGTGAGACGCATTAGTTGGTGCTCATACGGTCGCAGAGAGTCGAGCACCGGAACCTGTCAGGCAACGAGTTCACACTCTGCGCGAGTTGCGCAGCGCACGCTGGCACTGCGCGTGGAACTGTGGATGGTCATGACGAGACGCTGGTCCCTTCGCACAGTGCTTCTGCTCGCGGTCGCTGCTTGCAATCCTTTCGGTCCGGAAGCGCCGGCCGAGGATGGCCAGCCCGCGAACGTGCCATCCGACGTCAACACCGCGCTCAGCGGACTTCCCGACGCGACGGTCATCCAGTGGACCCCCGATGGTCTGCCCGTCTACATCGTGGGTGACATGGGGCGTCCCGGCGCGATGAGCGACGACATGATGTCGAATCAGCCGGCCGTGATGGCGGCTGCCGCGCCCGCGCTGAAAGCATTTCGCCTCACGCCGGATCAACTCCAGGCCGTCAAGATGTCGACCGACGATACTGGCGATCGTCACTTCCGGTACCGGTTGATCCACGAAGGCCTGCCGGTGATCGGTGGTGATCTCGTCGTTCATGTCGACATCAAAGGCGCGATCTACTCGATCAACGGCTCGGCGCGTGGCGATATCCCGACGATGCTCGGTACCCACGCGATCACCGAGGCGCAGGCGATGTCGGCGATTCCGCACGACGACCGTTTCACCGGCCTGACGGTCGGTGCGGCTTCGCAGGTGTTCATCCAGACGGATGACGGCGAGTTCCACAAGGCCTTCGAGACCACCGTCGCGGGCATGCGCGGTCTCGATCCGGCGCGCGACAAGGTCTATGTCGACGTCGATACCGGCACGATCATCGCGGACTACCCGCAGATCTACTTCGCCGAGAGCCGCCAGGTCTACTCCGCGGCCAACGGCACGAACCTGCCGGGCGCGCTCAAGCGCACCGAAGGCCAAGCCGCGACGACCGACGCCGATGTCACCGGCGCGTACGACGGCACCGGCGACGCGTACGAAGCCTACAAGCAGTTCTGGAATCGCGACTCGTACAACAACAGCGGCGCGGCGCTGATCTCGTCGGTCCACTATTCGACGAACTACTGCAACGCGTACTGGGACGGCTCGACCCAGATGGTCTACGGCGATGGCGACCCGTCGCAGGGTTGCTCGAACCTCGCCCGCGCCGTCGACGTCACGGCGCACGAGCTCACCCACGCGGTGACGCAGAACGAGTCCGGCCTCAACTACTCCGGCGAGTCCGGCGGTATGAACGAATCGATGTCCGATATCTTCGGCTCGTTCGTCGAGACCTGGGTCGGTGGCGGCAAGACCGGCACGCTGACGCCGAACACGAACACGTGGATCATCGGAGAGCAGGTGATTCCGCCCGGCCTGCGCTGGATGTGTAACCCGCACCAGGATGGTGCCTCGGCCGACTACTACTCGACGAGCATCGCGAACCTCGACGTTCACTACAGCTCGGGCCTCGGCAACCTCGCGTTCTGTCTCCTCACGCAAGGTGGCATGCAGCCGACCGGCAAGGACTCGCACAACATCGACGTCACCGGCATCGGCATGAACAAGGCGATCCGCATCATGTACAAGGTCCAGACCGACATCCTGACGTCGACGTCGAAGTACGCGACGCTGCGCACCGCGATGGAGCAGGCGGCAACCACGCTCTACGACGATGCAACGCGTAACTCGGTGAGCTGCACGTGGGCCGCGCTCGGTGTCGGCACCGCGACGGCATGTTCGACGACCGGCTCCGGCTCGGGAAGTGGTTCGGGCTCGGGTTCGGGTTCGGGCAGCGGCACGACGAGCGGCGACCCGGTGCTCCAGAGCGGCGTCTCGGTCACCGCTGTCGGCGCGACCCTCTCGAAGCAGTACTGGCGTGTCACGGCGCCCTCGGGCAAGGCGCTAAAGATCTCGATTAGCGGCGGCACGGGTGATGCGGACCTCTACACCCGCGTCGGTTCGCGCCCGACGACGACGACCTACGCGTGCCGCCCGTACGTCACCGGTAACACCGAGTCGTGCTCGAGCACCACGACCGGCACCGATACCTACGTGATGCTCCGCGGCTACGCAGCGTTCTCGGGCGTGAAGCTGACCGCCACGTACTAGCTGACGCGGAACTTGATCCCGAGAGCCGCGCCGGCAAACCCCGCGATCGAAAGATCGCGGGGCTTATTTTTGAGTCTGCGAGTAGTTGCGTAGCGTGAGCATGATCAGCGCGAGCATCCAGATCGCGGCGATACCAAACGCGACGAGTGTCCAGATCATCGCCGCCTGGATGCCATGCGCGAGTGCGAGCTGCTGCGCGGCGGGCTCGAGCTCTTCGGTCGCAGCGAACGTCCGGTTCAGCCAGATCGCGGTGATCCACGGCATCACGAGCACCGCGAACGCGAGCATCGCCACCACCGTGTAGCGCCCCTTCTGATGCCCGGGCGCGCCGTTCGCTTTGAGTAGCCAGTGCGACCAGTAGGCCAGCCCGAGGCCGATCACCGACAAGACGAGGTTCACGCCGGCACCCTACCGCGTCTGCGCGAGTACGCTCGCCGCGCGTGCCGAAGGAATCTCTCGCGGGAATTCCAGTTCTCGACGGATTGCGAGCGATCGTGCTGTGCGCGCACATCCCGGGACTGGCGTCATTTCGGCGATGCCGACGCGGATGTGGCTCGGCGAGGTGGGTGTGCGCACGTTCTTCGTGATCTCCCCAGCGCGAGACGACCGGCCGGATCTTGCTGAAGGATTTCTACATCCGCCGCGTGTTCCGCATCTTTCCCGCGTTCTACACGTACATCGCAGCGGCTCGGGCGGCTCGGGCGGCTCGGGCGGCTCGGGCGGCTCGGGCGGCTCGGGCGGCTCGGGCGGCTCGGGCGGCTCGGGCGGCTCGGGCGGCTCGGGCGGCGATTCCGCAACGCATGACCCTCGATGTCTGCATCGCTTCTCGAATTTCCGATCGCGATCTAGCAAACTAGCGCCGTGGTGCGACGTCGTCGAAATCCGATCTGGCAGCCGAGCGCGGAACAGATGAGCCACTGGCCCTCGACCTCGGGTAACGCGATCAACGGTGTCGGTGAGCGGGCGCCTCGCAGGCCTTCGCCGATCTACTGGCACGATCCCGATTCGACGCCGCATGGCCCTCTCCAGCGCTGGTTCTATCAGCGCTCGAATAGCGGCGATCCGGATGTCGCTGCGGCACGTGCCGAACGCCAGCGCGTGATCGATCTGCCGCTCGCCCCGCTGGCCGAGGCCGCCGAACAGCGTGATGACTGGAGCCAGGACGTCAAGCGCGTCGCGCGCGAAGCCGGCGCAGATGATGTCGGTATCACCGCGATGCGCGCGGACTACGTGTTCGCGGGCCGCGACGTGCCGGCGCAGCGCTGGATGATCGTGATCGCGGTCGGCCAGGACTACGAAGCGATGCGCTCTGCTCCGTCGAGCCGAGCGCTCGTCGAGGTCACGCGCCAGTACGCGCGCGGCACGCGGATCGCGAAGGCGCTCGCGAGCTGGATGCGCGAGCGTGGTCACGATGCCTTTCCGTACGGTGGCCCCATGGCGGGCTCGTTCATCTTGATCCCGGGAGCCCTCGCCGCGGGGCTCGGCGAGCTCGGGCGGCACGGCTCGATGATCCATCCGCGGTTCGGTTCGAATTTCCGGCTCGCGTGCGTGCTGAGCGATATGCCGTTGACCTCGGATCATCCGATGAAGTTCGGGGCCGACGAGTTCTGCACGAACTGCCGCGTCTGCATCGAAGCGTGCCCACCGGCCGCGATCCTCGAGACCAAACTACGCGTGCGCGGTGAGCAGCGCTGGTACGTCGATTTCGACAAGTGCTTGCCGTACTTCAACGAGAACCTGGGTTGCGCGCTGTGTCTCGCAGTGTGTCCGTTCAGCCGGCCCGAGGTCGGTTCGAACCTGGTCGCAAAACTCAAGCGCCGCTAGATAGCAAGCGCGATCCGGGGGCTGTCAACACTATGAATTTTTTAGATTATTTGCACGGGACCGGCCGTTGCGAGATCAACTCGCTCCATCGGCTGTGACGTGGTAGATGCACCTCCCCACACGATGTCCATCCCGCTGTCCAAACGCTTCTCTGCCCGCATGTCCGCCATCGGGACGCTTCTGACGTCGGCGCCGATCGAAGCTACGGATCTCGAACCTCCCACCGCGAAACCTGCGCGGTTCTCGTTCAAGACCAGCCATCACGCGCGGCTCCCCGAGGTCGAGAAGCCGAACTCGTACATGGCGGATCTCGAAGCGCACGAATCCGAACCGCGCAACTGACTGAGTGACCGCGACTCCCGCGACGGCGCCGCGATCGGCGCTCCGGCTCCCCGGGTTCCGCGCGTTCTTCATCACCTACATGCTGGGGATGATGGCGGACAACATCGAGCACGTGATCTCGTACAAGGTCGCGTTCGACAGGTTCGGCTCGACCGCACTCGCCGGCTTCGCCGTGATCTCGCACTGGCTGCCGTTCCTCGTCGGCTCGGTCGCCGTCGGCGCCCTCAACGATCGCCACGACTCGCGCCGGATCATCCAGCTCGGCATGTGCGGGTTCATCACCGCCTCGCTCGGCTGGGCCTACTTCTTTCTCACCGATTCGCTCCAGCTCTGGAGCGCGTGCATGCTGTTGATCCTCCACGGTTGCTCTGGCGTGCTGTGGCAGACCTCGAGCCAGATGTTGCTCTACGACATCGTCGGGCCCGAGAATTTGCCGAGCGCCGTGCGGCTCAACTCGACCGCGCGCTACCTCGGCGTGCTCGTCGGTCCCGCGGTCGGTGGCGGCTTGTTGCTCCTTCTCGGACCGACGAAGGGCATGGTCGTGAACGCGCTGTTCTTCACGCCGCTGCTACTGTGGTTGATCTCGGCTCCGTACGGCAAGAAGTTCCGGAAAGCCGGCGCGACCCAGGCAAAGCGAGCGATGCGCGGCCTCGCCGACATCGTCCAGACGGTCAAGGACATCCAGGTCGTACCGGTGATCGGCGTCATGCTGATCCTCGGCGGTGGAGCCTCGTTCTTCGTCGGCAACAGCTATCAAGCTTCGATGCCAGAATTCGCGAAGGATCTCGGCCAGCAGCGCGGCAACGTCCTGTACTTCATGCTGCTCGCCGCGGATGCGGCGGGAGCGCTGATCGCCTCCTTGTTGCTCGAGACCTCGCGCAAGCTGCTCCCGATCGCGCCGCGTAATGCACTCAAGCTGTCTCTGTTCTGGGCGGCGGCGTTGTGTGCGTTCGCCCTGAACCGCAGCTACCCGGTCGCGCTCGTGCTGCTGGTCATCGCGGGCTTCTTCGAGTTGTCGTTCAACTCGATGGTCCAGACCATCGTGCAGATCAATGCACCGGTCGGGGTTCGCGGTCGCGTGCTCGGCCTGTTCAACATGGCCTCGCTCGGCCTGCGGATGTTCTCCGGCATCGTGGTCGGCCTCGTCGGCAGCGTGATCACGATCCACTACTCGCTCGCGATCTCGACGACCTGCTTCTTTTTCGTGATGGTCGCGATGATCCTGCGGACGCGCGCGCGCGCTATTTGAACTCGAGCGCGTCGTCGGCGATCTTGCCCGAGCCAAGCACCGCGCGATCGAGCGCGTAGTTCTGATACAGCCGCCACGGCAGTTTCACGCCCTGGCGTGGCAGATCAGGCAGCGACCGCGTGACGTAGCTCGAGGAGAAATCGAGCAACGGGATCTCGGCGACTTCCGGATCGCGGCGCGGCCGGACCTCTTTGAAGTTGCGCTTATCCATGAACTCGAGCAGGCGGCACACGAACGTGCTGCCGAGGTCGACCTTCAGCGTCCACGAGGCATTCGTGTAGCCGACCGCGAACGCGAAGTTCGGCACGCCGCTGCACATCAGGCCCTTGAAGATCATCATCTCCGATGGTGGAACGACTCGGCCATCGACCTCGATCGTGGCGCCACCGAAGATCTGCAGCTTCAACCCGGTCGCGGTGACCACGACATCGGCCTCGAGCTCGGCGCCGGACTTCAACTTCAAGCCACGCTCGGTGAACGTCTCGATGTGATCAGTGATGATCTCGGCCGTTCCCGCGCGCAGTGCCTTGAAGAGATCCGAATCGGGCACGAGGCACAGCCGCTGATCCCACGGGTAGTAGGCGGGCGTGAAGTGCGGAACCGCCGCTGAGCCGGCCATCTTCGCCGCGCTCTTCACGAGCAGCTGCTTGGCGTGTTCTGGGAACGTGCGCGTGTAGCCGTAGAACCCCATGTTCGTCAGCACGTTCTTCCACCGCGTGATCGAGTAGGCCGCCTTGGCGGGCAGCTTCGCGCGCAGCCAATCCGCGATCTTGTCCTTCGAAGGCCGCGTCATGATGTAGGTCGGCGAGCGCTGCAGCATCGTGACGTGCGCGGCCTGCTTCGCCATCTCGGGCACAAGCGTCACGGCCGTCGCGCCACTTCCGATCACGACGACGCGCTTGCCCTTGTAATCGAGATCCTCGGGCCACTGTTGCGGATGCACGACGCGGCCCTTGAAGATGTCGCGCCCTGGAAAGTCCGGGGTATAGCCACCGGCATAGTCGTAATAGCCGGAGCAACAGTAGAGGAACTTGCAAGTCCAGGTCGATGCCGCCACGACGGTCCACTGCGCGTCATGACTCGACCACGCCGCCTTCGTGACGCACTCGTTGTAGTGGATGTGCGGCGCGATGCCGGCCTCGTCGGCGGTCTCCTGGATGTAGTCGAGGATCGCGGGTCCATCGGCGATCGCCTTCGCGTTCGTCCACGGTTTGAACGAGTAGCCGAGCGTGTACATGTCCGAGTCCGAGCGGATGCCGGGATACTTGAACAAATCCCACGTGCCGCCGAGCCGCGGTCGCGCTTCGAGGATCGCGTAGCTCTTGGTTGGTTGCAGCGTCTGCAGGTGATGCGCAGCGCCGATACCGGAGAGGCCAGCTCCAATGATCAGGACATCGACGTGGGGCACGGTCTGACTATAACTCGGAGTGCGTGCGCAACCGCAATCGCATGCCTGCCGCCTCGGGCTCACCGGCAGTTGCGCGTGCATGCGAATCATGCGCTCCACGGACGGACACGACCAAGACTGCTCCGGTGCGAGCCACGCGGGCAGGGAGGCACCGTGTCGTGCGAGTAGCACGCAGAGGAACCGCTCGAGCGATCCGAACAGCGCGCGATATAGCATCACGACCACGACCGACGAGATCATCGAGTTCTGCAAATCGAAGATCGCGGCGTATAAACACCCCCGTCCGCTCGAGATCGTCGACGCAGTGCCGAAGACCGTCACCGGCAAGTTCTTGCGTCGCGTCCCGCGTGATAGGGAAGGTAGAAAATGAGCAACCGCGCATCCGATTTCGCGAAGCGAGTGCAAGAGTTCGTGAACGAGCACGTGTATCCGAGCGAGGCGGACTACATGCGCGAGCTCGCGGCGGCCCCGTCGCGGTGGTCGATTCCGCCCGTGATGGAGAAGCTCAAGAAGCGGGCGAAAGATGGGGGGCTGTGGAACCTGTTCCTGCCCGATCACGATGGTGGCGCCGGCCTCACGAATGCCGAGTACGCACCGCTGTGCGAGATCATGGGGGGCTCGCCGATCGCGCCCGAGGTGTTCAATTGCATGGCACCAGATACCGGCAACATGGAGGTGTTCGCACGCTACGGCACTCCCGCGCAGAAGGAGGAGTGGCTCGCGCCGCTGCTCCGCGGTGACATTCGTTCGTGCTTCGCGATGACCGAACCGGATGTCGCGAGCTCGGATGCGACGAACATCGCGTGCGAAATCGCGAGCGATGGCAACGACTACGTGATCAATGGTCGCAAGTGGTGGACCTCGGGTGCGCTCGACCCGCGCTGCAAGATCGCGATCCTGATGGGCAAGACGAATCCGTCGGGCCCGCGGCACGCGCAGCAATCGATGGTGCTCGTGCCGATGAACACCTCAGGTGTCGAGGTCGTGCGTCACCTCTCCGTTTTCGGTTACGACGATGCACCGCACGGCCACGCCGAGATGCTGTTCAAGAACGTGCGCGTGCCGAAATCGAATGTCCTGCTCGGCGAGGGCCGCGGCTTCGAGATCGCGCAAGGCCGCCTCGGACCCGGGCGTATCCACCATTGCATGCGGTTGGTCGGTCTCGCCGAGCGCGCGCTGCGGCTGATGTGCAAGCGTGCGGAGGAGCGCATCGCATTCGGCAAGCCGCTCGCGGAACAGGGCGGCTTGCGGTTCGAGATCGCGAGGAGCCGGATCGAGATCGATCAGGCGCGCTTGCTCACGATGCACGCGGCGCGTCGGATGGATGAGGTCGGCAACAAGGATTCGCGCAAGGAGATCGCGATGATCAAGGTCGTCGCACCGAACATGGCGCTCGCGGTGATCGACCGCGCGATCCAGGTCCACGGCGGAGGGGGCGTGTCGCAAGATTTTCCGCTCGCCGCAGCGTACGCCTCGGCGCGCACGCTGCGCCTCGCGGATGGTCCAGACGAGGTCCACCTCGAATCGATCGCGAAGATGGAGCTCTCCGACCAGCGGCACGCCCGATGAGCGAAGAAGTCACCGGTGCGGTCACCGCGGTCCGAGCAGCCCTCGATGAAGCCGCGCTCGTCGCGTATCTGGCCGGCAAGATCCCCGGCATCGAGCAAGGCTTGAAGGTACGCCAGTTCGAAGGCTGGCAATCGAACCCGACGTATCTGCTCGAGACCGCGGTCGCGAGCTACGTGTTGCGCAAGAAGCCGAGTGGCGTGTTGCTCGCGTCGGCGCACATGGTCGAGCGCGAGGCGCGGATCATGGCGGCGCTGAAAGGTTCTGCCGTGCCGGTGCCCGACATGCTCGTGTTCTGCGAGGACCCGGGGATCATCGGGACCGCGTTCTTCGTGATGTCGTACATCCAGGGTCGGATCGTTCGCGATCCGATGATTCCCGGGATGAATGCGACCGCGGTCTATCACGCGGCAGTCGACGCGCTCGCGGACCTTCACGATGTCGATTGGGCCGCACGAGGCCTGACCGATTACGGCAAGCCCGCGCAGTACGTCAGCCGGCAGATCACGCGGTGGTCGCGCCAGTATCACGACGCGCATCCTCCCGAGCTGCCCGCGATGACGTGGCTGCTCGCGTGGTTGCCGGCGCACGTCCCGGCCGAACAGCCGGTGTCGATCGCGCATGGCGATTTTCGGATCGATAATCTCGTGCTCGCAGCCGAGGAGCCGAAGGTGCTCGCGGTCCTCGATTGGGAGCTCTCGACGCTCGGCGATCCGCTGACCGACCTCGCGTACTTCTGCATGCCGTACCACTTGCCTCACGATGTTCCGATGCTGCGCGGCCTCGCTGGCAAGGATCTCGCGGCGCACGCGATTCCGAGCGAAGCCGAGCTCGTGGCGCGCTATTGCGCGAAGCGAACGATCAGCGCGCCGAGCCCCGAGGTCTACGCGTTCTACAAAGCGTTCGGTTTGTTCCGGATGGCGGCGATCCTCGCTGGCGTTCGTGCACGCGCCGAGCAGGGCAATGCAAGCAGCGCGAACGCGGCACTCCTGGCCAAACAAGTACCGACATTCGCAGACACTGCTCGGTGCATCGCCGAAGGCGTTTCGTGACGAAAGAATTTCGCGCGATCCTGTTCGATTTCGGTGGCGTGATCCTCACGAGCCCGTTCGAGGCCTTCGCCGCATATGAAGCGAGCGCGAACTTGCCTGCGGGATTCCTCGCGAAGATCAACACGATCAACCCCGACACCAATGCGTGGGCGCAGATGGAGCGGGGCGAGATCTCCGAATCGGAGTTCTACCGTCGCTTCGAAGCGGAAGGGCGGGAGCTCGGCTTCGCGTTCGATGCAAGACAGCTCGTGAGCATGCTACCCGGAGAGGTCCGGACCGAGATGGTCGATGTCGTGCGCCACCTGCGCGAGCGCTACACGGTCGCGTGCCTCACGAATAACATGGCGCTCGGCCACGGCACCGCGATGTCGCGCACGCCCGAGGCTGCGGCCGAGGTCGCCGAGGTGATGGCGCTGTTCGAGTTCGTGATCGAATCGCGCGAGCTCCGCGTGCGTAAACCGGAGCCGAAGTTCTTTGCGCGTGCATGCGAGATCATAGCGGTCCAGCCGGAGCAGTGCGTGTTCCTCGATGATCTCGGGATGAACCTGAAGACCGCGAGGCAGCTCGGCATGACGACGATCAAGGTCGGCGAGCCGGGAGCGGCGATTGCGGAGCTCGAAGCGGTGCTCGGTCACGGCGTTCGCGGGTGGTGACATGCGACGCCGGCCTTTACAGTCACGCGCGGCGACGGCGTGGCTCTAGCCGCGATCACGAACCTCGTTAGCGGAACCTACGCCCGAACGGACTGAACGGCGCGGGCTGCGCGATCGGGCGGCCATACCGGTCGAACTGGATCGGCCGACCGTACGGATCGACCTGTTGCTGACGAGTCGGGCGACCATACGCGTCGAATTGCTGGGGCGGCACCGGGCGGCCGTACGCGTCGAAGCGCTGTTGCGGTTGCAAACGACGATCGTACGCGTCGACCTGCGGACGCAGCTCGTGCTCACGCACGGGCGGAGAAGGTTCGGAGGTCGCGCGGCTCGGTGCAGACTTCGGTTCCGGCGTGGGGACCGTTGGCTGTGGTGCCTGGCTCAGCTTGCCGACGACCACCTGCGCGGGGCGCAGGAGTTGCGCGCCGAACCTGTAGCCGTGTGCGAGCTGATCGACCACCGTGTTGTGAGCTGCCGCGGTCAGCACGGGGATCGTCGTGACCGCTTCGTGGATCGCCGGGTCAAAGACGCCGACAGCCTCTATGCGCTCGACCCCGTATCCGCGTAACACGGCTTCGAGCTGGCCCTTCACGAGCGTGATCCCTTCGATCACCGCAGGTGCATCGCCACTCTCCTGCGCCGCTTTGATCGAGCGATCGAGGTTGTCCATCACCGGAAGGAGCTCGGAGACCAGCTTCTTCTTGGTGTCATTAGCGACCTGTCGCGAGTCGCGCTCGACCCGCGCCTTCGCGTTTTCGAGCTCGCGTAACGCGGCCGAAAGCTG